>Ga0210406_10005781_pt1 | contig 12886 bp, 8 predicted proteins | sample IncBWC30MmetaG_FD_155454 | JGI IMG/M metagenome (GOLD analysis project Ga0210406, IMG submission 155454) | Forest soil microbial communities from Barre Woods Harvard Forest LTER site, Petersham, Massachusetts, United States - Inc-BW-C-30-M | ecosystem: Environmental > Terrestrial > Soil >...
GCGCAAGCCAACACGCTCCTCTTCCACGTACTCGGCTCGGCCAAATACCCGTAAGCGACGACTGCGGCGAGGAGAGAAAGCAGAGAGCGGATTCCGCTGCACGCTTCGACCACATTGAGCGTACAGTTCGGGAGAAGCAGCAGATTCCCCTCACGCACTGTGTGAATCCCGAGCGCAACCAGACCGCTCGCCCCCAATCGTGAAGCCCACAGTTGAAGCGGAAGCGTCAACTGGTAGTAAACGATTGCCGGCAACGGAATCATAAAGAGCAGATAGGCGATCGGAAGTGAAATCGACCGCAGCGCCTGTCCACCGGCCAGAAATAAGACGATCCCGCAAATCAAGATCACCAAGGACAACCGCGCGATGAACAGCTCCGCACCGAGCATCCCCAGAACCCGCAGTCCGATCGCGAATAGCATGATAGGCAAACCGATATTGTTGGGGCGGGAAGGCAGTGCGCTCCATCGATCGCGTTCGCTCCATAAGACATAAATCGCAAAGGCCGGAACGAAAAAACCGTGCCCGTAATTCGGATCGTCCCACCACTGTCGCGCCAGGGCACTGAGTACGGACGCATACATGATCACCAGTAACACGAACAGTGTCAGGGCGCCGAACCACGTATCCACCTGCGGCCTTTCCGCGGATCGGTTTTTCTCCCAAGTTGGATTGCGGAAGCCCGGCGAGCTGCTCTGCATGCCTTGTACGAGCGCCTCATTCTCTTCGGAGACGGGATGCGCGCGGCCGGTCCCAGCCAGCCACACGAGATAATTAGCAAGCGGGAAAATTGAGTACATCATTCAGCTCGGTCCCAACAAGATCGAAAGCAAATCGCAACTAAATCCGCCGCTTGCCACATCCGGGTGTATATGGAAATCAAGGGCGTACGCAACCTAGGAAAGCTAAATGCGCTCAGCGCGGCAATCTCACGATCCCCTCTTGCTATCGTTGTTTGCTCGAACTCTTGTCTCCATAGTTTCGAGCGCCATAGTACTGCCCGTCGTAATCTATTTGATCAAAATCAGATGCTTCATTCACAACCACACCGATCAACTTCGGATGATCGAGCGATTGCAGCCCTTTCTTCAAGGCCTTGAGTGGCGCCACGCCCTCACGCACCACTAACAGCGTGCCATCCACCAATTTCGACCACAGGTTGGCATCGATCACCGGCAGCATGGGTGTGGAATCTACGACCATCCAGTCAAATTGGCCCGCTAGCTCTCGGAAGGCTTCCGCAAGTTGCGCCGATCGCAGGATTTCCGAGGGCCGGTCGCAGGCCCTCCCTGCCGGCAGGAACCATAGCCCCGATCCAGTGAACCGGAGCATATAGCGCGCCAGCTGCTGGTTGCGAACCGTCCACCAGTCGCTCAGCCCTTGCAAATCTTCCAGTCCGAACATCGATGCCAGCGTCGGTCTGTGCAAGTCTCCTTCAATCAGCAGCGTCTTGGAACCCGAATATTTGGCCAGCGTCGCGGCCAGATTCGCAGCCACGAATGACTTCCCTTCGTTGATCACGCTACTGGTTACTTGTACAGATTTCAGCTCGTGTTGCCTTCGCATGTCGTCGAGCCGGACGGCAAGCGCCCGGAATTTCTCTGCGCCTAGACTATTGGGCTCCGTCCACGCCACCAAACGGGATTCCGGCGGCGGTTGCACCATCACCGACCGAGCTTTGTCGCTCTCGTTCAGTTTCTTGGGCTCGGCCATCCCTTTCAATCCCATCGCTTCCGGCATCGCACCGCTCCGCGCTTCGGAAGCTTCCGAGGGCTCTGCCAGCGGAACCGTGCTCGGCTGGCTTTGTCGAATTCTTGCGCTGCTGAATCCTTCAAACAATTGGCTCATTGGTTTCCATTCCTGGTTCTGAGTTGCCTTTCCGGCATAAGACACCCCAGTTCATGAGAGAGAGCAGGTCGCTCGGGCGTCCACCGCGAAAGGGTTTCGCTTCAAGGCTGTTACTGTTGACTGCCACCACCGCTCATCCGTTGTAATACGTGTAGAGGTTGCCCGTGAAAATCATCAGAGTCACTACGGCAGCTGCGCCACATTCGATGTACCTGACGACAACCCGAGCATGGTCCTCTTGAGGCGTGCTCAAGCGAGGTATTCCAACCAGCATACGGGCAGGAAGAATTCCTTCCAGATCTTTCTCTTGCCGGAAGCGAATGTCGGTCAATTCAAGAACAGTGGCAAGGCCCAAGCCGAGAACGGCTCCCAAAGCCAAACCGACGAGGCTAATTAGGAAACGATTTGGCGCCGAAGGCTTGTCCGGCAACTTTGGCGGATCGACGATATGAAACTGTTGACCCTGCTGCTGCTGTCCGAGGCTCGTGGCGAGCTGCGATTGCGTTTGCTTCTGGAGAAGCGAATTGTAATTGAATTTAGCCTCGTCATACCCACGCGAGACCACGGTCAGCTCTTGCTCTGTTTCCGGAGTCAGATTCAGGCGACTTTGGTATAACGTAGTTTGCGCTTCAAGATCCCTCGCGTGCTGCTGCTCGGTCAGGATCTCCATTTGATTGGCCTTAAGCTGGCTCTGAAGCTGCATGATCGCGGTGGGTGAGCCGCGCTGCACTCCTTCTGCTGCGGAGAAATCGATTGCGTTTGTTGGCTTGCCGGTCTGCTGATTGGAAGCGATATCCGTTTCGTTCTGCTTCCGCAACGCCTCGGTCTTGGCGATCTCATCTTTGAGCGCCACGATGTCTGGATGGTCGTCCGTGTAGCGCGTACGCAAATTCTGGATTTGGAGGCGCAGATTCTGGAGCACCTTATCTAGTGCTTGGGTTGAAATTACGTTGGAATCTCCACCCAGACTCGCCTGCGCCGATTGATATTGCTGCAGCAAGGATTCCAGATAGATCTTCTGCTGCTTCGAGGTGTCCAACGCATGTTGCGTGCTCGCCAACTGCGCTTGCACCCCTGCCAGGATTTGGACGTTGCTTTGCAACTGCCCAGGTAGGTTTCCAGCATGTTTGGCCTTGAACGCTGAGACTTCCGCTTCCTGTTCTTCCATTTTGGCCCGCGCATCCGCCAGTTCACTGTCCAGAAACGCCGTCGTAGCTTCGGACACTTGTCGCTGCGCCCGCACATTTTCGTTTATGAACAGGGACGTCAGCTCACTGTTTACCTGCTGTGCCAGCTGGGGCGTATCCGCCGAGTAATGAATCTTAAAAGTGAAGAACTCTCCTCGATATCCTGGCGCCCCCACGAGTTCAATCTTAATGTCGGCCCGCATTTGATCGATTGGATCTTTGGGTTTGAAGAAACCGCTCATGTGCGGTGGCGCGGCATAAAGCTTAAAGCGCTCTATGATCGCCTGCAGGCTGGCATAGCTCAAAACCTTTTGCGTAGTGCTTTGCAAACGATTTTGGAGATTCACATTGACGTTCTCCATCACGTACAGGTCGGACACTTTTTCCTGTTCCGCGGAGATCAGCGCATCGGAGGTGTAGGTGGTCGGCAAGGTCCAGCTTACTCCCCATATCCCCAGCCAGCACAGAAACAGGGGGAGCAATATCCACCATCGCCGTCGCACTACAATGGCCAGATACTCTTCCCAGCCGCGCGGAACTCCCTCCTCTAGTTTGTTAGACATCGCTAGCCTCTCTCTGAAAACCTTGTAATTGAGTCAAGAGTTTCCGCTTCCGTAGCATCCATCGTTTCGCTTAACAGCTCGCTACTGTGGCAAGTCAAAACGTCGTTCATTATTTCCGGTTAAATCGTTTGCGTGTGCTGGTCGCGCTTCTCACTCCGGCTATCGGAACAAGATCGGTCGCAGGCCAAAATTGAAGCCTACGGAAAACTGGTGGCTAATGAAGTTGGTTGAACAATTCGGCGAAGTGCAACCGGCGGCGTTCGTAGCCTGCAGCCCTGCGCCATAGCCCACAAACAAGTTCGTCCCGGGCCGCATTTGACGATTGACGCGAACCGCGGCATACCAGGAGTTGTAGTGCTGAAAACCAGAGCTAGCGGTATCTGGGATCAGGCTCCCGTTGCTTGCGTAACCCAGCGAAGCCGAGAGTCGCCATCTCGGACCCATGGTACGCTCCACGGTCGCCTCCACGTGCCCGGTCTGCGCCCCGACCAAAACTCCGCTCCCTCCGGTCACGAGACGATCATAGCTAAGTAAAAGCGTCGTGCGGTCCCACTTATAATTCACAGCGCTGTCGAGCACCCAGGAGAGGTTGTTCGCGTAACCTGTAAACGCGCCTCGCAGCATTACCGCGCTCGGGCCGGCCGCAAGTCGGAAACTCAGTTTTCCGGTCACATATCGCGCATACCCCAACTTCAACGCGTGGTACTCGATCGTCTGGGGAAACTGGGGATACCGGAAATCATCGAAGGTGTAGATCACCGCGATCGTGCTCTGCGGGCTAATGGAGTAGTTGTACCCTGTTTGAAATAGCGTGTCGGTGCTGTTGATAAAGCCCACGCCAAAAAAATTCAGCGTCCCGTAGGACGCGGCAGCAGTCCACGAAGCACGTGGGCTGACCTTGTATTCTATCTGCGCGACCACCATATTACTCAATCGAGGCACCATAATCGTTGGAATGGTCTGGTTGGGACCCAGAATCGAACTCAGAGAGCCGCCGGGAGCGAACGGAGAATCGCCGCTCAGGAATTGCAGGCCTCCGACACCTCCAAATCCAAAAGGTGATTCCGAGAGAAAACTGACTTCGTCGCCCAGTAGGAGGGACCAGCGCTGCCAATTGAAGTTGTAAGAGAACTCCAGGTCCTGGATAGCGGAGTTTAAATACGTTGAAAACATTCCGCCGCCCGCATAGTGCAGCAGCAGTTCGGAGCGATTTGACACGTGGTTCAAATCCAGCGTACCCAGCAGATAGTTGAACTCTGCCGGCGAGCCAAAACCTACCCCGCTAGAACTCGTGCCCAGCTGCGATGTTGCGCTGAAACTCGGCGCCAGGAAATTGCGCGCACCCACAGCGGGACCCAGCGTCGGTTCCTGTATTCCACTCAGTGGCCGATCGTTCCCCGCCATCTGTGCGTCAGCCGTCGCCCCCAGAGGGGAGTTCAGGGCCAAGACGCTGGTGCTCCCCGCCGGCAGGGGGGCCGGATAAGGTGCGGCCGGTTGTTCGCGCGGATCGCTCTTGGCTGGACCGGTTTCTTGTGCCCAAGCCAGAGGTGCAGCCAGAAGCATCGTAAAAAGCACCCAACTCTGAATACGCATCAGTTTTGCCATGTCTCGCACCTACGGCACGATAATCGTATCGCCGGGTTTTAGTTGAATATTTTGTTCGGTCTTGCGCCCGCTGGTCACTTCCTTATAGTTCACTACAAATATATGGTCCACGCCATTTCCCTTGCGCATTACGTGAATCTTCTTCACGTTGGCGTACGGTGTAAATCCGCCGGCGATCGACAGGGCCTGCATCACGGTCATGTCGGGCACGAGCGGATAAGCTCCTCCGCGGTTTACTTGACCCAGAATGTAAATTCGAAGGCTGCTCATCTGCGCCACGATTACCGTCACCTGCGGATGTACGATGGTCGCACGCAACTTCTCTACGATTTCCGAACCAAGCTGCGTGGGAGTTAGACCCGCGGCCTGCAGGTCGTTTAGCAGTGGCAGCGAAATCCTGCCATCTCTTCGCACCGGCACTGTCCGGGAGATCTCCGGCTCTTTCCATACGTCGATGGTAAGGACGTCCTCCGGGGCGATGGAGTAGTTCGGGTCGTCAGTTGCTGCCTTCGTGGGCTGCGAACTGACTTCGCCCGCAGCCAACACCTTGGCGCTCTCGCTCTTGATATCCTTTCGTGCCTGTCCTTGTACCCGCACGGAAATCGAAAACGACACTAGCAGTATTGCTGCCGTTACATACAACCGCTTTTTCATGGCACCCTCGCTGGCAAGGCGCGCTTTGACTCGGAGCCTTGCCTCCCAATCTTCCTGAGTCTCTTTGGCATTTATGGGCATCTCTTCGTTTAGCCTAAGGCAATGGCTTCGGCTTCCCGGCCGTGCCGAGAACTCACCCGAGGCCCGCTGGTGGAATTTCTACTGCCTGGGGCCTTTACTGCCTCCACCTGAAATGCTGCCACTTCAATGGACGCCGCTGTCCCCAATATCTCCACCGAGAGCACCAGCCGAGAAATGTTCTTCTTCCGGACCAGAATCCCTTCGATTCCCGTCAAGGGCCCGCACTTGACCCTCACCCAGTTTCCGCATTTGAGGAATGGATGGGCTTCCACACGCGTACCGCTCTCAACAACTCGCTGAATTGCTTCGATTTCCATGTTCGGAATCGCGGCCGGCTGGCCTGCGCTGGACACCAGTCCATATATTCCCGGGGTTGTAAGGATCTGAAGCCGGCGCTCAATGCCTCCTTTCAAAAATACATAACAGGGAAACAGAGGCAAGGAGAGCGCTTTGGTGCGATCCTTCCAATTGTGGGTGGTTGCGTAGAGCGGAAGGAAAGTGCTAAATCCCTTATTGGTGAGAATCTGATCCACCATCTTCTCATGTTGATGGCGAGTGTAGAGCGCATACCAGGGACTGTCCGAACCTTGACTTCCCGCCGTGGTTACTGCATCAGCAAGCATAGAGCTCCGCCCTGTGACTTACAGTCTAGTTTCCTGTAAGCCTTTAATTACATTCAACTTACGGCTGGCTTCCGCTGTTAGAACCCTACCTTGCTTAGCGCCATCCGCAATTCCGTTGGCAGACTCACGCTGCCAAATTCCCTGAGAGATCGGTGCTCGCTTCCCTTCATGACCATCTCTTCAGTATTGAACTGCAAAGCCACCTGTCGGCATTCCCCGCTCCGCGAGGCACTGCTCGACCCGAAGAACTTCACCCTCCACCTCAACCGGAAGGCGTCCGATCTCGTCGGGGATTCCGTCCAGATCAATTTTGAGTGTCAGATTCGCACCAACCGGCGGACAACAGGATGGAGATGCAAAAACGAACGCGCCGTGCTCACTCACGTCACGGCTGCGGCCTTCTCCATGTAGCGGTTCCCCGTTCCCATTCTTCCACCAGAAGGTGACTCCGGTTTGCAGCAGGAACCGGAGCGTCGTTCTCGCTGGGCGTCCAAGATTCAACAAGCACCCCCCACCCACTCTCTCGACTTGCACATTAGCTGGACCATGGGGAACGGACAAGAGAAGGAAAGTCATCAGAAAATCCCCGATACGTCTTGAGACGCTGACCCGCTAATCTAGGTACAGATGTTCCTGTGCGTTTTGATACATTCTTGTACCCGCCGTGCCATGATCGTGTTCCCGGCTGAAAGGCCAAAAAGGACTCTGCCAACTGTTGAAAGGATTCGAGAGACGCTCGAGAAAAAAATCGCCGGGCCGGACACCATTTCAAATCGATGCAATTGCAGATTCGGAATTACAACCGTCACAATATTTCACGACGTTCCACGCCGCCTTCAGCCTTTAGTGAAGTTCCGTACCAGCAATCGTTCAGAATCGGAGGGAGATAGATGGGGTGCGTCCAGCAGGGCGTGCTGATCAGGCTCGTCTGGAGGAAACAGGTTGATTCGAATCCGTGTGCAGCTCATCCATGCCGCCCAGCAAATCCTGCTGCTCCTGGCCTTCCCGTCGGTCGATGGCATAAAGAGCCAGCTCAAGTCGGTTCGAGGTTCCTACTTTGTTGAAGATTCTGAACAAATAGTTCCGGACGGTGTGTTCACTGAGTTTCAGTTCCTGGGAAATACCACGATTCGTCATACCCTCCGCTACCAGGTGGACGACCCCTTCTTCCCTTTTTGTAAGCAGTCCCGTCGCTCTCACAGAAATTGACCTGGCTAACGGAGCCTGGCCCAACGCTTCGATCACGAAGTGCAGTTCCTTGCTGCTCGCCCACACTTGTCCTTTGTGTACCGCGTGGATGCACTTGCACAGCAACTCGGACGATTGATCCCGAGAGAATACTCCGCAAGCTCCGGCTCGGAATGCTTCGACCACCATCGCAGGTTTGTTCGAATCAAGTATCATGATGACGCTGGGCTTGGAGGGCGAAGCCAGTATCTCTCGCGTCACTTGGAAACCCGCCAAGTCTTCGTTTTCCAGCCGAGCACCGATGACGGCAACGTCCGCATCGTTCTCTACGAGTCCCTTGCGAATCCCAACCGCGCTGGTCGCGTACCCAACCACCCTGGTTCTATAACGGCCCCGACGCACCGCCGCCGCAATCAATTGGCAGCTCAGCTGACTTCCGTCGGCGATAAACACCTTCACCGTGCTTGCGCGCCCTGAGGATTTTGACAATTCCTTGCTCCTTTGCGTCACGCCCGCGGTCCCGAGATTGCCGTGCTGACCCACCCTGCTGAAGGACCTAAACCACCACCCTGCGCCAACTGCCTTATGGTGGAGACTCTTGGCAATCCGGCGATTCGCATTGTTCACGGATCAGACCGCCAAGTCTTCGAAACCGCATTGCTCTTGATCGGCGTGCCGCACCACAGTATTGGTGCTTTCCAGGGGGGTGCGCTGTACTCTTTTATACAACCCGGCCGCCTCCTGGTCTGTATTGCACATTCGTGCGGAAGCCCGGGCGCAAGAGTGAAGATAACTGGATCGTTTCTCCATTGGAATTGAAAATCGAAGAAACTCGAACACCTGGAACTGTTGATGGCCCCAATCGGTTTTTCTGAGCAAGCCTGCTTTTCTAGGGTCGATCTCCCATAACAGGAAAACAGAAAGCGCCAATCAAAAACACGCCGAGTATCGTCGAACGCCGTGGGGAACCTTTCGGGAGCCCCTAGTGCTTCCCCCTGGCCAGCACAGACAAACCAGCAGAGCGGTCCGAGTCATGGGCCTCGGCGAATCGCGTCGATCCCGGACCATCCAACCGCTATATAGGAGTTCCAAGGACATTATCTTCAAATTCCGCCCAAACTATGCTGTTGCCAAGACCGCTATATAGGTCTATAGTCGAGCGCGTTTCGTATCTCCGGTCTCGAGGTGGATCCAGATGACGATACGTCTTTCTCCCCGGGTCATCAGACTAGTGTTTTCCCTCTTGCTTACGAGCCTGTGGTCCCCGCTCCTTCTCACCCTTCCACTCAGCGCAGACGAACACGATCAGGATGACCATCACCACGCCAAAATCGTCGGTGCCTACTTCGAGGAATGGAGCATTTACTTCGCCGGATACAACATCGCCAATCTCCAGGCGAATGGCGTTGCCGACCAACTCACTCACCTTACCTACGCCTTCGGTGATGCTACTCCGACCGGGTGCGCTATTGCTGACGCCTGGGCCGATTATCAATCCCCCTACCTTCCCAGCGTCAGTGGCGCCCCGTACGCGGGCCCGCTCTACGGTAACTTTGCCGCGCTCGAGCAGCTGAAGCAACTTCATCCTAATCTGAAGGTCCTGATTTCTCTTGCCGGCGCTCCCGCTTTCTCCGCCGCCGCAAGCACTGCCGCAGGCCGCCAAACCATGGTCGCGAACTGCATCGATCTCTTCATCAACGGCAATCTCGCTGCGGGCGTTTCCGCCGCGGGCGTTTTCGACGGCATCGACATCGATTGGGAATTCCCTGCCGCCTCCGACACAAAGAACGCCACGCTCCTCTTGCAGGAATTCCGCAGGCAGCTCGACGCATTGGGCAAAACCGACAAAAAACACTACCTCCTCACCATGTTCGGTCCGGCGGGCCAGCAGAACTTTTCCAACATCCAGTTGGCCGAAGTTGCCAAGGAACTCGACTACTACAATGTCCAGGGATACGATTTTCACGGCACGTGGGAGAGCTCGACCAACCACGCTTCTCCGCTGTTCGACGACGCGGAGGATCCAGTGCGTGACGAAAATTTCTTCATCGAGTACACCATTAGCTCCTACCTCCGCGCTGGCGTGCCTGCACACCAACTCGTGCTCGGTATCCCGACCTATGCTCGCGGGTGGACCGGCGTTCCCAGCACCCATCGAGGCCTTTACCAGACCTCCACGGGCCCAGCTCCCTTTCCCCCGGCGGACTACCTACAAACTCCCGGAGTGATTACCTATCGCACTCTCACCGGCCTCACCGGGTTCACTCGTCATTTTGATTACCACAGAATTGCAGTTTGGCTTTATGACTCCAGCACGGAAACCTTTTGGTCCTACGACGATCCCGTGACCGTCTGGCTGAAGACGGGTTATGTGCGTGGACGTGTGCCGGGCGGCCTGGGTGGCGCCTTCGTATGGGCTCTCAAAGATGATGACGCCAATGGCAGCATAGTAAAAACCATGGCGGCAGGCCTGCACTGAGCTATCTCGGGCCTGACGTACTGGCCATACCGGCACGCCACAACACGCTATAAAATGTCTTGGATTAAGGCCAAGGATGATTTATCTTCTCTGCCAGACCTTAGACGTATCGCGAGCTTTGGTCGGTTGCGCTGTTTGCTGCGGCTACGCCCATTTTGTTCCCGACGTCGCCAAGATGATCCGTCGAACTTTTTAAGGTTCGGTGAGGGCTCCTGCCATGAAGCCTCCTTTTTTCGTTTCCGCACTTTCAGCCGTGGTTTTGTGCACCTGGTCTTATTTCGTTCCGGCTGCTCGGGGTGCCGATTTGTCTGGCTCATCTCCAAGGGTCTCCGCGGAGTCTCCGGAGTCGGGGACTCTCTCGATCCCTGGTCCGCTGCGCTCTTTTCTCCGTATGGCGGCCATCAGCCAGAAGATTTCGCCGGAAGAAGTTGCCCCCTTGCTGGCGCGCAACGTCTTCCAGCTGGGCTACGATGGTCGGCAACCCAAGCGTAGTCCTACTGAATTCCTCCTCCTGTTGATCCGCTACGTGCAACAAGCCAGAGAATTGTCGGCTCTCGCGGGGACTGACGGCGTCCTTCGCGTTTCTAATTGCGAAGAAGCCAGGCCCCTGCTGAAGGTATTGGGTTACCGCACGAGCGCCGATTGTGGACAACACAACGTTTTCCTGCTGACGGACAACCCGCAAAGAGCGTTTCTAACCGTCGACTCCGGCTTTCCGCTTCCCCAGCTTGAGCAGAGCCTGCGCGACGCACAAACCTTCACCTACCCCTTCGCCAGCACCCGCGTGCCCGCATTGCTGGCGGATAGCGATTGGTCGAGAAAAGGAAACGCCAAGGATTGGGATCTGCTCGACGCACTCCTGCACGACCCTGCGTTGGCCCGCTTTTACTTCGCCCTCGCGCGAATGGATTCGGAAACGCAAGTTGCCTTGAGGCAAACGCAAGCCTTAAAGAAGATAATTCCGTTCGCTGCGATCCTGGATTTTTACGGGACGCACCTCCGCATTCGGTCCGGGCGCGTGCTGGTGCCCGGAGGACCGGCCGCGGAGGAAGGCTGGAAAGACCTCGTAGGCGCGGCCCCGGATGTTCCTGCGGAGTTCGTGCCTCGCCTGCTCGCCAAGGACAATGGCTGGCTGGCCGCTTACTTTGACTCCTTATCCCGCGTCAACCAGCTGCAGCAAACGTATTTCACCGAAGGCCGTCAGTTGCGCCGCTGCTACGAAGCGCTTCGCGGAAAAGATACCACCCCGAGCGCCGCAGCGGGCGTGTTTCGCCCGGACTCCGGCCTGCTGCTCCTGGTGACTCGGGTCCGTTGGGAGCCCAACGGCGATCCCCACGTTCCTGGGAATCTCGATGCTTGGAGGAAGATTCTCCGCCAGAAGTACGATTCCAAGATGTTTCGCGACTGGGGCAAAAGGTCCGCCCACCTGGACACCCCCGGCGAACTGCTGGAAACCATGTTCGGGATTTGTCGTGTACAAACAGACGCCGGGCCTTTGCAAGCATACCTGCTTTTAAGCGAGATGGACGCACGGCGGGCTCAAGGACACCGTCTCAGTCCGGAAACAGTCGCCTTGCTGGCCGGCAAGTACGCCGACTTCAGCGACCAGTATTTGATCTTTTCCGAGTTTCCAGACTTGAGCGACGCCGCCATGACCGGCTTTGTCTCCACTGCCGCAAGTCTCGGGAAGATCTCCAACAGCAGCCTGCGAGGCAACGCCCTGGGAACCTTCCAGGCCACCGTGGGGCTTTGGCAAGTTTTGGCCCGTCAGGGTCAAATCCCCAGCGCCGAGCTGAACGATTCCTGGCGGAATGTCATTAAGCCGTTTGGCGCCGTTGCTACGACAACGCAGTTGTTCGATGCCGGACGTAGCTCGCTGAGAGAACTGCTGCTGGTTGCGACCGGCAAGCCTAACGTCTCTCAGGACGAAATGGTCGGTTTGCTCACAGGCCCTCCTCAGATGACTCCCGAAGGCCAGCGCATGCACCAGCAGCTGGCCGACAAGATCCGCTCGGTCTTGGATGACCAACGCTTGGTTTCTCTCGACACGCTATTGACCCTCGGCGACGCACTGCATGACGTCGGTCACGTGAAGGACGCGGCAAATACTTTGCTTCCCCTGGCTAGAGAGCTTCGGGAATTTGAGATGCCGCAGCCGATTTTCCGTTCCGGTGAAAGAGATCAGTGGGCCGTAGGGATTTACAATAACCGTCATACGGAATTGCAGATGCGCACGGATTTGGCCAATGTTATTAAGTCGCCCGCATCTCCCGCGCAGCTGGCGGAGGCGCGCGGCCAGCTCGCTCCCTTTCTTCGCGACACCTTGGTAGGTCTCAACTATGCGTATTACGAGCCTCCGGGCGCACAGATCCTTCACCACAACCCTCTTTTCGTTCGTTCGCATGACTTTGCTGGCGACACCTTCATAGGAATGGAACACGTCTGGCAAGCGCCGTTGCTGTTCGGAGTCGGCTCCCCGGCAGGTGGCGGCGCGCATCTGGTCGGGTCGCTGGCGGACTTGCCGTACGTTCTGGCCAGTGCCGAACAGGATTTCATTGCCCCGGAAAACGTGCAGGCCCTCATCTGGCGGGAAGTCGTGCCCGGCCTGTTGACCAATGCGATCGTGCCGCGATGGTGGGACATCAGCCGCAATGAACT
>Ga0210406_10005782_pt1 | contig 12886 bp, 8 predicted proteins | sample IncBWC30MmetaG_FD_155454 | JGI IMG/M metagenome (GOLD analysis project Ga0210406, IMG submission 155454) | Forest soil microbial communities from Barre Woods Harvard Forest LTER site, Petersham, Massachusetts, United States - Inc-BW-C-30-M | ecosystem: Environmental > Terrestrial > Soil >...
GCCGAGGAGTGGCCGGAAGACCGCCGCCGCGCCGGCGCAGGTTACATGCACACCGGATATTACGTCGGAGTTTTCCTGGCGGCGCTGCTCAACTTTGCGATTGGAAGCAAGTATGGATGGCGCTATATGTTTGCCATCGGCGGACTGCCGGCCCTTCTGCTTGCCTGGGTGCGTCATGGCGTCACCGAACCCGCCTGCTGGCAGAAAAAGGAAAGACTCGTCCGAACGCGGCAGATCTGGCAGCCATTCGCGAAACTTTTCTCCAAGGCCTTGCGCCGCAGAACAATCCTGAATTCTTTGTTCATGCTGGCTTCGATTTGCGGCCTTTGGGCAGGAACGGTGTACGTTCCCGCTGCGGTGACGGTGCTTGCGGAAGCGGCGGGGAGGGCCGGACCAGCGGCGGCGCAGCTCGCTTCGCGCGCGACCATGCTTGTTTCTTTTGCGACGATTCTGGGCTGCCTGGCCATGCCGTGGCTCGCGGAAAAACTCGGACGGCGCGGCGTATTGGGATTTTTTTTCGTGCTGATGGCTGCCTTCATTGCGCTGACGTTTGGAAAAATCTTCTATCTTGGCGCAGCAGCGCTTCCCTGGTTTTTTGTTTGCCTTTTCTTTCTTGGTCTTGGTGGCACGAATTTTGCGGTTTACACGCTGTGGCTCCCAGAGCAATACCCGACGGAATGCCGGGCGAGCGCTTTCGCGTTTTCCACGTCCTTTGCGCGATTTGGCGGTGCGGGAATCACGTTTCTGGTTGGCGCGGGAGTACAGCACTACGGATCCCTGGGAATTCCCGTCGCACTGACGTCCATCGCTTTCGCCATTGGCCTGCTCCTCATTCCCTTTGGCACGGAAACCCGCGGGCAGACGTTGCCGGCGTAGAGTTCGTTGGGGCCTACGAAGCATATGACCGACGTTGAAACAAAAGTTTTTTCTATCGAAGCCTTGCGCGAATTCTGCACTCGCGTGTTCCTGCACTTTGGAGTGCCCAAGAACGATGCAATGCAAGCAGCCGAGGTGCTCGCTTCCGCGGACTTGCGCGGTATTGATTCGCATGGCGTGGCCCGGCTGCACAGTTATTTCGACATGCTCGGCGAGGGACGAATCAATCCCAAACCTGAAATCAAAGTGGTGCGCTCGACACTGAGTACGGCGACCGTGGATGGCGACAATGGCCTGGGTTTAGTTGTGGGCCCGCAAGCGAATCGCATCGCCATGGACATGGCGGAGAAAGCCGGCTCGGGTTGGGTCAGCGTGCGGAACACGAATCACTACGGGATCGCCGGCTACTACGTGCTCAAAGCTCTGGAGCGCGACCTGATCGGCTGGGCGATGACGAATTCGACGATGCTGGTCGCGCCATTGTGGGGCGCGGAGCGCATGCTCGGCACCAATCCCATTGCCATCGCCTTTCCGGGCAAGGATGAACCGCCCATCGTGATCGACATGGCCACTAGCGCCGCCGCGTACGGAAAAATTGAAATTGCGCTCCGGCGCGGCGAGCCGATTCCCGAGGGCTGGGCCATCGACAGCCAGGGCCGCTCCACAACCAGTCCGAATGACATGGTCGACGGAGGTGCGCTCCTGCCTCTCGGTTCCGATCGGGACCGGGGCGGACACAAAGGCTACGGTCTTGCCATTATGGTGGACGTCCTGTGCGGAGTTCTCAGCGGCGCGAATTGGGGGCCGTTTGCGCCGCCGTTCGCTCTTCGCCAGGAAATTCCGAAGCGCAGCGTCGGCAAGGGCATCGGCCATTTCTTCGGCGCCATGCGCATCGACGGCTTTATGGATGGTGATGCATTCAAGCGCCAGATTGACGACTACATCCGCGTCTTTCGCGCCACCAAACCAGCGCCTGGCACCAACGGCCCGCTTATTCCGGGCGATCCCGAACGCGAGATGGAACAAGTGCGGCGGAAGAAAGGTGTGCCCCTGGTTTTGCCGGTGGTCGAGGAGTTGCGCGACATCTCCCGGAAAACCGGCATTCCCTTCGAGTAGCAGTTTTCAGGAATGGATTAACTCCGCAGCGATTTGATTGAGTCGCCGCGAATGGATGCATCCAAGAGTTGAATCGTGTGCACCACAGGGATTTTCTGGCCATGGCGCGCTAATGCGGATTGCATTTGCAACACGCATCCGGGATTTCCCGTCGCCACAACGTCCGCATTCAACGGAACAATGAGCCCTGCTTTGCGGTCTCCCAGTTCATTGGCGGCATCGGGCTGCACGAGGTTGAAGATTCCCGCGGAGCCGCAGCAGATGGCAGCTTCGGGAATTTCCGCAAGCTCCAGACCGGGAATGCTGGAAAGTAACGCGCGGGGCTGCGAACGAACGCCTTGCGCATGCTGCAAATGACACGAATCGTGGAACGCCACGCGCAGTTTGAGCCGATAGCGTGTGGCGCGCGGCTCAAGGCCGGCCAATACTTCGCTGATGTCTTTGCACTTTGCCGCGAAGACCCTCGCTCGATCGGCGTATTCGGGATCGTCCCGGAGTAAGTGCCCGTACTCTTTCACGTTTGAGCCGCACCCTGCCGCGTTGGTGACGACTGTCTCGACGTCCGCACGTTCGAACGCGTCAATCGTCCTTTTCGCCAGCTCCACCGCTGCTGCTTCCTCTCCGGCGTGCACCAGAAGGGCTCCGCAGCACGGCTGCGTCTCCGGAGCGACGACTTCGCAACCTTCGGCGGCGAGAACGCGCGCGGTAGCGGCGTTGACTTGCGGGAGAAATTCGCGCTGCACGCAGCCCAGCAGCAAGCCTACCCGTCGGCGCTTCGTGCCTGCGGCCGGCGTGACTTCCGCAACCGCTTCGCGCGGCCCAAGCTTGGGAAGCAGCGCTTCCATCGCCTGCACCTTCTTCGGCAAAAGCTTCAGCAGGCGCAGACCGCGCACGACGGCCTGCAATCCGGATTTCTGATAGGCAAGCAGCGGCAAGCGCATTTGCCGCAAGCGATCCGGCCGCGTAAAAGTTTCGAACATAAATCGCCGGTGCAATTTTTCTACCGCCGAGCGTCCGGTCTTTCGCTCGATCTGCGCGCGCGTCGCTTCGATGAGTTTTCCGTAGTCCACCCCGGACGGACACGCGGTCATGCAAGCCATGCAGCCGAGGCAGCTATCGAAATGGCTCACCCACGTCGAATTCATTTCCGCGGCGCCCACGCTCGCCATCTTCATAAGGTAGATGCGCCCGCGCGGGGAATCCATTTCCTGCCCCCACAACACGTAGGTGGGGCAAACGGGCAAACAAAATCCGCAGTGAACGCACTTTTCGATGATCTCGTTCGAAGGCGCATGGTGCGCGTCGAAGGCGCTCGCGCATTCCTGTTTTGCGTTCAAGTCTTCCATCAGATGCCACCCACAAACCGGCCAGGATTCAGAGTGTTCTTTGGATCGAGTTGCTGCTTCACCGCTTTCATCAATGGCAGCGTATCACCGGCGGTTCCCCAGGCGTCGAATGCCGGCATCTTGCTCGGACGATGGAGCGCGACAAGTGAACCATCCTGGCTTTGCAATTCGCCGCGCAGCGCCTGAAGCGCCGCGCATAACCCGCCCGGCTTGCCTTCCAAACGAAGCCATCCGAGGCCCGTTGCATAAATAAGCGCTCTCCATCGGAGCTGCTGCGCGTTTGCCGAATCCGCCACAAGTTTTATCGTGCGCGCTATGTTGGTTGGCAAGATGCTGATTTTCGCGATGGCCGTGCCAGCTGGATCGGAAAAAGCCCAAAGCTCTTCGCGCGCCGTCCAGGATGAGTTGGAAGCCTCAGAAACGCTTGCAGGTGCTGCGAGAACTCGCAGTTGCGCTTCCTGGGCCGTGAGGCCGGCCTCGGTGCCTTCAAAGAGAATGTCCGAGACCGGAGGTTTTTCATCGGAGAAATGCGATTGAAGAAAGGCGTGTGCGAGTTTCGAATCCTGAACCGCGAGGACAAATTTCTGCGTCTCTTCCGCATTCGCTGTGGAAATGCTGAAGGAATGCGAGTTGCGAGGAAGCGGATGGAGACGAAAGACGGCACGCGTGATCACGCCGAGGGTGCCCAGAGCCCCGGTGACAAGCTTGGGAAGATCGTAGCCAGCGACGTTCTTTACCACTTTGCCGCCGCTGCTTGCGAGCGTGGCGTCGGGAAGAGCAATGGTGACACCGATAATGAGGTCGCGGAGCGCGCCGAAGCGAAGGCGCAATGCGCCGCTGTCGTTGGTGGAAAGGACGCCACCGACGGTGGCCTTTTCCGGCCACAGCGGATCAAGCGCCAAACGCTGGCCATGTTGCCCGAGCGTTTCCTGCAATCTTTGAATGGTGCAGCCGGCTTCGACGGTTACGGTGAGATCCGCCCAGGCGTGCTCGATGATTTCGGTCATGCGCGCCGTTGATAAAATCACATCCGCGCGGGCTGGCGAATTTCCCCACCCGAGTTTCGTTCCTCCGCCCCGCGGAATCACCGCCAGCTCCGCTTCATTCGAAAGCCGCAAAATCTCGGCAAGCTCTCTTTCTGCTCCCGGTTCAATCACCAGCTTCGGCTGTGCTCCGGCGACCGCATCCGCGGCCGTCGCCGCCCGCACGTACTCATTCCCAACAAGGGCGATGAATTTGTAGCGTAGCGCCGAATGCAAGCCGCTCGCTTCGGATTTGGTTGCGGCGTCCATCGGCCGGCGTCAGTAGCGCTCCGCGACTCCCGCGGATTCAAGCGGGTGCGGCACGTATTCCCCAGGTTTTTCGCCGCAGAGCCGTGGGGTCGGAAAGATTTTCGTGGGATTCGAAAGCTGCAACGGATCGAACGCGCAGCGGACACGCTGCATAGTTACCAAGTCAGGCTCGGCAAACATTTTCGACATCATTTTCTTTTTGTCTTCGCCTACGCCGTGCTCCCCCGTAATCGATCCCCCGGCAGCAATGCATAGTTCAAGAATCTGCGAAGAAAGCGCCTCAGCGGCCTCTTCCTGGCCGGGAATCCGGCGGTCGTAGAGAACGAGCGGGTGTAGATTGCCATCGCCTGCGTGAAACACATTGGCGACGCGCACGCCCGCTTCCTTACTGAGGCGCTCAATCTCGCTCATCACTCGGGGAAGAGCGGTGCGCGGAATGACACCGTCCTGGACGATGTAGTTGGGCGAGATGCGACCCATCGCCGCAAAGGCCGCCTTGCGTCCCTTCCAGACGAGCGCGCGTTCCGCGTCCGACTGCGCCAGGCGAATTTCCGACGCGCCATTCGAACGGCAAATCTCGTTGACGTGAGTCATCAAAGCTTCGACTTCGGCGACGGGGCCGTCAAGTTCGACGAGCAGCAGGCCGCCACAGCTCGGATAGTTCGCGTGCACTGCGGCTTCCGCGGCCTGGATGGCGAGGTTGTCCATCATTTCGATGGCGGCAGGCAACATTCCGGCGGCGATGATATCGCTCACCGCCGCGCCTGCTTCGTTTGTCGAAGGGAAAGCGGCCAGCAGCGTTCGAATGCACTCGGGGCGCTTCACAATCCGCAGAATGATTTTGGTGGCAACGCCGAGAGTGCCTTCCGAGCCCACGAAAACTCCGGCAAGGTCGTAGCCGGGAGTATCCAGAGTTTTTCCGCCGAGATGGACGAGCGAGCCATCGGGAAGAACGACTTCCAGTCCCAGGACATGCGTGGTCGTAAAGCCGTACTTCAGGCAATGCGCGCCGCCGGAATTCTCCGCTACGTTTCCGCCGATGCTGCAGATCGATTGCGAAGAAGGATCGGGCGCGTAGAAATATTCTTGTGGTGAGACGCGCCCGGTGACGTCGAGATTGATGACCCCGGGTTCGACCACCACGCGCGCGTTCGCGAAATCGACTTCGAGGATACGATTCATTCGCGTCAGGCTGATGACAATCCCGTTTTCAACGGGGAGCGCGCCGCCGCTTAAGCCTGTGCCCGAGCCTCGCGCCACGAACGGGATTCGTTCACAGTGGCAAATTCGAACGACCTCCTGAACTTGCTCAGTAGAATTTGGCAGCAGGACCGCGCGAGGCATGACTCGGAAATTGGTTAGGCCATCGCACTCATAAGTATGAAGCTCTTCGGGCGAAGAGATCAGCCCGCGGCGGCCGACGATCGCTCGAAGCTCATCAAGAATGTGCGCTTCCATGGGATTCATCCACCGGAATGCAAGAAGAAGCTTGCCCCATCAGTGAATGAAGTTCAACCCATGGGGGATGAATTGTGGAAACACGTAGGCATACATCATGACGATGATGCCGACGATGGCTGCGAGCGCCACCGAGTGCCAGAAGACGAAGCGGAAGATGGAGCCTTCGTTGCCGACCTGATTGGTGGCGGCGGTAGCGATGCAGATGGACTGCGCGTCAATCATCTTGCCCATCACGCCGCCGGCGCTGTTGGTTGCGCACATGAGAATGGGGCTGAGGTTGAGCTGCTGGGCGGTGATTTTCTGCAAGCCGCCGAAGAGAACGTTGGAAGACGTGTCGCTGCCCGTGAGGGCTACTCCGAGCCACCCGATGAAAGTGCCAAAGAACGGAAAGAACCAGCCCGTACGCGTGAATGCCAGACCTAAGACGGCATCCATGCCGGAGTAGCGCGTAACGTAGCCCAGGCCGAGCATGCAAGTCATCGCGACAATCGCGAACCGCAATCGGACGAGAGTGCGTCCGAAGATTTGTAAGAGTTTGCCCGGCCCGAGGCCGAGAAGGAGACCAGCAAGAATCGCCGCTATGAAGCAGCCCGTTCCTGTAGCCGTAAGCCAATTGAAATCGAAACGCGCGCCTTCGGCGGTGGCCTTCTGCACAACGGGCGCCGTTCGAAACACTTTGCCATGCAAATACGGCCAGTCCCATCCCGCCGGGCCGGGCCGGGGTTTGCCATCAGGCATGGTCACCTTGAAGGCCGGCGTGGTCGCCTTATTCATGGCCAACTTTACGCTGGGCAATCCCCACAGGAGCACGAGGACGGAGAGAATTGCGAAGGGCAGCCAAGCCTTGGCGGTCTGGCCGGCCGTGTAGCGCCTGGCCACCTCGTTGCGTTCCACCTTTGCCGCATCTTCGACGCGCTCGTCTTCAAATCGCCAGATTCGCTTCGGCTGCCACACGCGGAGGAAAACCATCGTGGCTATCAGGGAAACGACCCCGGCGGCGATGTCTACAAGGTTGCTGTCCATGTAATTCGCCCAGAACCATTGCGTGGCCGCGAAGGAGCCTCCTACCACGAGAATGGCCGGAAGGACTTCGAACGTTTCCGACCAGCTGACCATTGCGCGAACTAGCCAAAAAGGCACGATGACCGCGGTGATGGGAAGAATGCGGCCGATCATCGCGCTCAGATCGCTTTCCGGCAGCCCCGTCACGCTTGCCAGCGCATGCACGGGAGTCCCGATGGCTCCCCAGGCGACAGGCGCCGTGTTGGCGATGAGGTTGAGCGCGGCGGCCTGGAACGGCTTGAAACCGAGGCCGATCATAAACGCGCCGGCAATAGCGACGGGTGCGCCGAATCCCGCGCAGCCTTCGATGAAAGCGCCGAAACAGAAGGCCACCAGCAGGAGCTGCAAGCGGCGATCCGGAGTGATGGCCGCGACGGATTGCTTCATGATTTCGAATTGGCCGGTCTCAACGGAAATGTCATAGAGAAAGACGGCGGCGATAACGATCCAGACGATTTTGAGCAGGCCAAAAGCCGAGCCGTAGAAAAAGCTGGAAACCGCAAGAAGCGCAGGCATCTTGAAGGCGAGGATGGCGACAATGACGGCGGTGGCGGCGCCAGCGACGGCGCAGAGATGCGCCCGCACTTTTAATCCCGCCAGCAGGCCGAGCAGGACGATGATTGGCAGCGCCGCAACGAGCGTCGAAAGCCACCAATGTCCCAGGGGGTCATAATTTTGATTCCAAGTCACAGCCGAACCTCCAGCACACTAATTTTCTCGAAATTTCGGCGCGCCCCATTTCCCTAGGGAAGAGTGCCTGGGCAAGCTACCGCTCTTATCCGGGAAGCCTTGCGTTTCGGTCGCTGAGATACTTCCTTACCGCGCTCTTGTCAAGCGATAACTGTTTTCAGTAGTGGTGGTAGCTTGTTAAAACTGGTGAGACTGGTGATTCTAAAAGCGACCTGGAGGGAAGAAACCCGAACCCCTTCCGCAGTGAAGGACGGATCGACCTGCGCATTTCACTCGGCGCGCAGCGCCTGGATGACGTCTATGCGTGCGGCGCGTGCGGCCGGGAGCCAGGACGCGACGACTGCGGCCGCGAGCAGCACGAACGCAGAGAGGATCACGGGCAAGGCGCCCGGCATCTTGACCTCCGGGAAATAGCTGCCCGCGAAACGCGCCACCACGAACCCGAAGGCCGCGCCTGCTACGAGGCCGGCGGCCGTCATCACGGCACCTTCCGCAATGACACCTTTCAGGAGATCCCGAGGCTGCGATCCAAGCGCTAGTCGGATGCCGAATTCACGGGTTCGCGCGCTGACCGAAAACGCCAGCACGGCGGCGACGCCCACCAACGCAATCGCCAGCGCCACAGCTGCGAACACGCCGAACACCAGCGAGTTCAGGCGGTCGGGCGTGAGCACCTCCGCGCGGACGTCTTCGAGAGTGGCAGCGTGCTCAACGGGCTGATCGGCGGACATGCCGCGAATAATGCGCGTGACCGGCGTGACGAGTGAATAAGGATCTGCACCGGTGTGGATGAAAAGGCGGCCCCCAAAGATCGGACCCTCTTCAAAGGGTCCATAGATGGTGACGATGGGCTCTGGAACGACGTGTTGGTCGTCAATATCGGCGGTGACGCCGATGATGCGGTGCGGCGCGGGGTTAATCCCGGGAGCGAATTGCATCACGGGATCCGTCCAAATGACATGCCGGCCGACGGCATCCTGATTGGGGAACATGCGCTTTGCGAGAGTTTCACTGACGATAGCGACGGGCTCTTTGCCTTTTTGGCCATCCTCCTCGGTGAAATCACGGCCGGCGAGGATGGGAACGCCGAGCGCAGCAAAGAATCCGGGAGAAACGACGCGCAACTGCGCGCGAGGGTCCTCATTGGGGGTATGAACGTGGCCGTCGGCGGAGAATTGCAGGCCGAAACCGCTGGCACCGACGTCGCGCCAGGGAACAGACAGACCGAAAGCGGTCTTGTTCACACCGGGTAGCGCATCAATGCGACGAATCGACTCCTTGTAGAATTCGACCACTTGCTCAGGCTTTTTTCCATGGGACATAGGAGGAACGTTGATGGTGAGGACGTGACGCATGTCGAGACCCGTCTGCGCCGTTTGGAGTGCGATGAGAGTAGTGATCACCGTACTCGCGCCGGCCAGCAACACGAAGGATGCAGCGATTTGCGTTACCGCGAAGATCCGCTGGCGGCGGCTAGTGCTGCCGGTGATGCGTGCGGTACCGCTCGATAGGCTATGGCCATTGGACGTGTCAGCCGACGGCAGGCGCGGGACAAACGCCAAAATCACTGCGGCCACGATGGCGAGCGCCCCTCCCACCCACAGCAAACTGGAATCCACCGTCAAATCGAGCGCGCGGACCGAGAAGCGCGACGCGTAGCGAGCCAGGATGGCGACCATCGGCTGCGCGCTCCATACACCGACCGCTGCACCAGCACCGCAGAGCAGCAGGCTTTCGGCCAGCAGCATACGGCGCAGCGCGCTAGTGCTTGCGCCGAGCGCCGCGCGGGTCGCCAATTCGCCTTCGCGGCGGACCGTCCGCGTGAGGATCAGGTTGGCCACGTTGGAGCACGCGATGATGAAGACCAGCCCTGACGCTGCGAGTAGCACCAGCAGCACGGTGCGGGCGCCCGAGGTGATCTGTTCGCGAAGCGGCTTGGCGCTGATCTGGTAGTTCCCTTTGGCCGGATAGGCGTCAGCATGTGCTTTGGTCATCGCTCCGTAGACAGTGCGCAACTCGGCGCGAGCTTGATCGAGAGTAGCGCCGGGAGCGAGACGGCCAAAGAGCTCCGTCATGCGATGGAGGCGGAACGTGACCATGGTTGCAGAGAGGTGATGCGGGCTGGTGACGATGTTGGCCATGATTTCGGTATCTTGGGGATAGGGGACGGAAGGTTCGAGGACGCCGATGATGGTGGCAGATCGATCACCCATGACGCCCCAGCCGAGGCGGACAGTTTTACCGAGGACGGAAGGATCCTTCCCAAGAGTGGCGGCCCAGAAACGATAGGTGAGAACGACGACGCCGTCAGCTTTGGGGCCGTCGTCTTGAGGTCCGATGAGACGCCCGAGGACAGGGTGCAATCCCATAACTTCGAAGAAGTTGCCGCTGACGACACCAGATTGAACAACGCGAGGCTCGCCCAAGCCGATCATAGTGAACTCGAGGGTCGAGAACTCGCCCAACGCGCTCAGGGTTTTGATGCTGGCGCGCAAATCCTGGATTTCGGGCACAGAGAACGCTGAGTCGTCATCGCCAGTGCCCGGGGCGCTCTGGCGGACATAGATCAGGCGATCCTCATCGCGGTTGACGAGAGGCTTGAGCAGCACGCCGCGCACCAGCGTGAAGATGGCGGCGTTGGCGCCGATGCCGAGGGCCAGCGTCAGGATCACAGTGAAGGCAAGCCCTTGCGTACGTTGGAGCGAGTGGAAGGCAACTCTTAGATCGCGAAAAAATGACATGTTCGTGACCACCTTTTCATGTGGATGAAAGCACCATCGGTGCCAATGCTAAACACCACATTGTAAATCACTTAGTGCGCGATGCGGTCGTCTGGGATGTTCGTTTTCAGGATGGGCATGTCGCAAATTCGGACACTAAAACACAGCCCTGGCACTCGGACAGGATTGTTCTCATTCAATTTCGCGGGTTGCCGGCAACCCTTACCTAATCGCGTTACGTCTGAGTTGCCCGTCAGCACCTAACCGCCAGCGGATGGCGACTTGATTCACTTCCACGGGACACTGGCAGCAGAGCCAGATCCCGTTCTGCAATCGCGTTGGTTGCATCGTCCCAACCGTCAGTGATAGGTTTCAGACTATGGGCTCGGCGCCGACCATCACGATCTATGTCCCGGGTCCGCTTCGCACCTACTGCGCTGGCGCAACGGAACTCTCGATGTCTGCACACACGGTGCGCGCCGCACTTGAGGACCTCGAGCGGAGTCAGTCGGATTTGTATCGCAATGTCTGTGACGAAACGGGTGCGTTGCGCCGGCACCTGAATGTGTTTGTGAACTCGGACAATGTGCGCGATCTCAACGGGGTCGACACGACTTTGGCGCCGGGGGACGTGGTCACAATCCTGCCGGCGGTTTCAGGCGGCTAAAGATGGCGGATCGAATCATTCTCACCATTGGCACCAAGAAGGGTGTGTTTGTCGCGGATGCCGCGAAGCCGAGGCGCAGCTTCGCTCTGCGCGGGCCGTTCGGCCCGGGCATCCCCGTATACGCGACGCTGATCGACACGCGCGGAACACCGCGCCTCTATGCTTCGAGCTGCAATCCGTTCTTCGGCATGAAAGTGCTGCGTTCGACGGACATGGGGAAAAGCTTCAGTGAGACGAAATCGGCGCCAGCGTTCCCCAAAGACGACGGCCGCGCGCTCGCCAACATCTGGTCACTTGAGGCCGGTGATGACAAGAAGGACCTATGGTGCGGCGTGGAGCCGGCATCCTTGTTCAGGAGCCGCGACGGTGGCGATTCGTGGGACATGGTGCCGGGGATTAGCAACCACGATCACGCGCGCAAGTGGCAACCCGGCAATGGCGGGCTCTGCATGCACACGATCATTCGCGACGGGAATCGCGTGCACTTGGGCATCTCAACGGGCGGCCACTATTTGAGTGAGGACGGTGGCGAAACATTCAGGGCGTCCAATCAAGGCGTCGGCGCCGGCTTCGCGCCCGACCCTTATCCCGAGTTCGGTCAGTGCGTTCACAAGATCGCGCGGCACGAGAACGCGCCTGGCCGGCTCTACATGCAGAACCACGGCGGATGGGCAGATTGGACGGGGCCTGGCGGGCCCCGGCCGGACATTGGCGTACTACGCAGCGACGACTATGGCCACTCGTGGCGGTCGATCGCTAAGGGATTGCCGTCGGACTTCGGATTTCCTATCGTGGTCCACCCGCATGACGCCGATACGGTGTACGTCATGCCACTTGAGGGGCCGACGCGCACCTGTCCCGGCGGCGCGCCAGCGGTGTGGCGCAGCGAAAATGGTGGCGAGTCATGGAGCCGGCTCGCACGTGGGTTGCCTAGGAAGCAAAGCTACTTCACCGTCCTGCGCGACGCGATGGACGTCGATCGGCTCAAGTCACCTGCACTTTACTTCGGCACGACGACCGGTCAGCTGTGGATCGGGAGGGACGGTGGTGAGCGGTGGGACTGCCTGTTCGATTCGCTGCCCCCGATCCACAACGTCAAGGTCGCGGTCGTGTGACGCTAGCGAAGACTTTCCCTGGTCACTAGGACGCGTAACGCGCTACGCGTTGAAGTAATGCACGCGGATAGTGGACGGATTGTCGGCAACACGGAAGTAATCGAGACCAGAGCTACGGATTAGTAAATGGGAAGTCGGCTTCCCTCCAGCGATTGGTTGGTCACTGCTGGCGCGTTTATCGGGCAAATCGAGGGGCATTACTTCAGAATTGCCTGTGAGGAAAGCAGATTGTTAAACTTGAACCCGGTTATGCGTATGGTCAGAGCATATCTCTGTCGTTTCGTACCTTCTATCTCTGTTTCTTGTAATTCCGGATACAATCGGTTGCATGGAACCCAATTCGCGAAAGGTCTCGCGGGTCGCTTTTGCCTACCTGTGGTCCATCTTGTTTTGGATGGGTCTTGCCTCTCTGGCAGCAGGGGAGGATAAGGTCCGCTTCTTGGAGAGGGGGCTCCGCACATCTTACTGGACCGCGCTCGTTGTCGAAGGCGGACTTCTACTGTCCGCGGCGCTGTTGACGCCTCCCATTTTCGCGATAGTT
>Ga0210406_10005783_pt1 | contig 12884 bp, 16 predicted proteins | sample IncBWC30MmetaG_FD_155454 | JGI IMG/M metagenome (GOLD analysis project Ga0210406, IMG submission 155454) | Forest soil microbial communities from Barre Woods Harvard Forest LTER site, Petersham, Massachusetts, United States - Inc-BW-C-30-M | ecosystem: Environmental > Terrestrial > Soil >...
ACCGTAAGCTTCGCACCGCCTTCCTGAATGTACATAACCTGCTTCGCGGGATCGCCCTGCGTGAAGACGGTTTCTTTTCCTCTGAACTTGGCTACCTTTCTTCCCAGACCTGCCGAGTCGAGGAACAATTTCACATCGAAAACAGGGATTCCTGAATTCGCTTTTTTGAAGGAGGGAGTGGCCTTCGAGAGTACAGCTCTGGGCGGCATTTGCGCATATTATAGCTCAATTTTGCTACCTGTTCACTATTGAACTCTCATGTTTACCGGCACAGAACTCCAACAAGTCCTGAGAGTCATGAGAATACTAAAGACTGTCCGTTCTTACGGCTTGCGCGACGAGTGGCCCACTTCTGATTTTCACGTACCACGATAATCTCCGCACTAATTGTACAAAAGTGAACAGCGCGAACCCTTCGAGGATTCTTATTATGTCGTGCGGGACGGTGAGAAAGAGCGCCGCACTGAATTTCGGACTAGAGGACTTTCATGGTTCCACAATTCGATATCTTCAGGAAGAAGCAGGGCGACTACGTTTGGCTAGAGGCGACAATGACTCTCGATGACGCGGAGGCGCGGGTTCACGAACTTGGAGCCGCAGAACCCAGTGAATACCTCATCTTCAATCAGAAAACCTGCGGGAGAATCTCGCTGAGAGTTGAGCATCGGGCAAAGTCTGCAGCTAAATAAAACGGACCGCATGCGAGCCCAGCAATTTAATGTAAGTTGGACGGCTCATTCGGCTACGATTTAGTACGAATCACACCAACCCCAATTCCTTTGCGCAGACGCTCAGGATATTTTCCACGCGCCTTCTCCGCCTGTTTCTTGGTCTGGAACGGCTTCGACAGAGGCGTCAACTCACCACGAACGTATTGAAAAAGCATCCACCGCTCGACTGTTTTAGACATTTCAAATTTATAGCATGACGGCGGGGCGATGGGAATCGAACCCGCGTCCAAAGCTTGGGAAGCTTCTATTCCCTAAACGCCTTTTGAAATCAGTTCGTTCCCTGCCCTGTGGTGTAGTTCTGCTGGCGTCAGTCGGATTTGTTGAACTCGTGGCAGGGTAAGAAGGCGTTGCCCGCAGGCTTGTAGAAGAAGCAGATTTCCGTGAGGTGTGAGTGCCCGAATATATCCTTGTACGAGGCGTTTGCGAAGATGCGGATTAGTACCTTGCCTTCGATTATCTGGTCGAGGTCGGGTTGAGTCAGTGCGGTCGACTCTATAATGTTTTTTGCCGTCGCGCCTGGCGACAGTGTGGCTATGCTCTCCGACCCGCTGGGCGACGAAGAGCGGGTCTTGGTCACCTCTGCGTACACCTGGTTGGCCGACTCAGAACTGAGGGAAACGACTCCGGTGACATGAGAGATCATCTCGATGGCCGGAGTGCGACCTGAGTTGTTGAGCGTAGCCACGAATTGAAGTCTTTCGCCCGCCGCCGGCGGCTTGGCCAGCGAGGGTGTTATCCCGACGTAGGCGCGTTCAGAGACGTGCATCGCCTACGATGAGACGGAGGCACTTCTTTCCGCCGCGTTCGCGCTGCGACCGGCCTGGGCCTCAGACTCCTTTGCAGCGTCGAGTTGCTTGTTTTGGGTATCCAGATGCTCTCTGCTGGTCGGTCAGGGTTTTGAGCAGAGTGGCCGTGGCTGTGGTGCTGCTGTCCATGTGCGTCAGGGCGGTTGTTTGCTTGTCTAGAACCTTGCCCTGTTGATAGCCCGCCCAGAGGCCGATCACACTCAATATGATTTCAACACCGATGAGCAGGATAACAGCGACTTCCATCCAGAAGTCCCGACGAGCGACCCGCTCGTCGCGCTTCCGGGCGAGCGCGGCAACGTAGAACTGCGCCTCGAGGTGGAGGCGTAGTCTCTCCGAGTCATTACGAGGATTAAGCTCGGTCAGGTTTTCGGCCTGGATAAAGCAGCCGTTGGCCTTCTTCAGGAGTTCCTCTATCGCGAGGTTGTCAAGTTCTTCTGCACGCGCAGATCGTTAATACCATCTGCGCGATTGGGTGTCCAGATTAGGGTCCTTGACTGGCGGCGTTACTTGGGACGCTTCTCGATCTGTCCGGGGCGCTGTCTCCGTCGCCACTCAGCTCGCGCCTCCTGCAACTGGATGACGAACACTTCCCTTGGTGGCTTGCCGAAGTTAGCTTCCGGACTGCATAACTGCCGTCCAGCGCGTCCGAACTCCAGCAGTTGTGCATCGCTCATCTTCCGCAAACGTTCGCGCAACTTTTCGATATCAAAACCTTCGAGTTTGATGCCGTTCATTTCTTCACTCGCGTGAACAGATCGTGCCTGCCTTCTGATTGAGGTTTCCAGTCAAGCAGAGCTCAGTTACTCCGAGCGAGCTTCTTCATGTACAAGGCTGTCGCCGCAATTACGAGCGTCGGAATCGCAAGGCACATGATGCCGATACTGTAACTTTGAGTAGCGTCTCGCATTCGGCCCATCCAAATGGGACCGAGGAACCCCCCAAAAATTCCAAGCGAACTGATCGCTGCAATTCCGGCCGCAGCCGACTTGTCCCTTAGGAAGCTAGCCGGGAGAGACCATATCACTGGATGCGCACTTACCAATCCAGCTTGGCCGAAAGCAAGAGCAACGATCCCCACGAGTGGTGTGGACGAATGCCCACCGATTAGGAATCCCATCGTCGCGAAAACGGCGGGTATCGCGATATGCCAGAAGCGCTCGCCTGTACGGTCAGAATGTAGCGGGACGAGCAAAACGCAGAGCGCGTTGAACAGACTCATTCCCGCGACCACAAGCCCTACCCGTGTGGCAGTGAAACCGGTCAGCTTCTGGATAATCAACGGCGCGGAAAGGGAGTAAGCGTAAGCCGAACCTATGGAACAGAAATAAATAATTCCCAACAACACAACACGATAATCCAGTAGCGCAGGTAGGATGTCATCGGTATGCGCGATCTTGCCTTCCGTCCGTTCTTTCCCGACTCGATCCAGAAGCCAAGCGCGCTCTCCACTGGTAAGCCAGCTGGCATTCTCCGGAGTGTCGGGAAGATACATGAAAAAGATCACACTCAAGATCAAGGCCGGCAGACCCTCGATCAGAAACAGCCATTGCCAGCCTGCCAATCCGAGTCGTCCCTGCAGATCAAGCAGCAAGCCAGCAACCGAACCCATCAGAACGGTACTGAGCGGCACCGCCACATAGAATCGGCTAACCGCCCGAGCGCGCATTTCCGTTGGAAACCACTACGTGAGATAAAACACAATCCCTGGAAAAAATCCTGCTTCCGCGACGCCCAGCAGAAATCGCATTACATAGAACTGAATCGGCGTCTTTACGAACATCATTCCGATCGCCAGCACGCCCCAGGTGAACATAATCCGCGCAATCCAGCGACGAGCACCGAAGCGGACGAGTAGCAAGTTTGACGGCAACTCGCATGCCGCATAGCCGAGAAAAAAGAGTCCCGCACCAAGTCCGTAGATCGTGGCGCTAAAATGGAGATCACGGTTCATTTGCAGGGCAGCAAAACCTATGTTCGCCCGGTCGATGTAGGAGATTCCGTAACCCAGAGCGATGATGGGCAGTAGGCGCACACTGATCTTGCGGATTGCAGCGGCTTCGCTGAACGTGGCAGAAAGAGCTTGTAGATTAACCGCCGCCGGGCCGATGCTCTCGAATATCGACATCCAGGAGCCTCCCCGATAGGCACGGAATGCGAGCGGATTCTAACAGGATCGCAGGGTCACTCTCAACATTGCATCAATCAAATGCGGTTGATTAACGCATCAGCCGGAACTTGGCTACTGGGCCGCGTAACGCTTCGTTGGCATGTGGTAGGATGCCGCAACAATGCGCGAACATAGCGACCGCGTTCTAGTTAAACTGTCAGGCGCTCGTATCGTGGAAGCGACCATCAAGGCCGTCATCGAAACGACAAACGGTGTGCGCCTGCAGGTGTCGTTGGGGAATGAGACGGCGCTGATCTATTCGTGGCAGATCGTCATTGAAGCTCGTTGACCTCGTCAGGCCCGCCCCAATCGTTGAAGAACGGCGTGTTCGACGGCAGGCGAGAGACTTACGCAGATCACAGCGCTGGATGGATGGGCATACGGTACGGGTTCCTTGAGGTGATGGGTCTTTGCAGATCCCACGCAAGGCATCGATTGCAACGACGCCACCAAAGATAATCGAACAACTGTCCCTAAACAGTGAGCGACGAGAAAGGACTTTTTCCAGTTTGGATTGAGTTATCGCGGTGATGGATCAAAGTTTTCCATCAACCACACGTCGGACTTCTCCTCGCTGACACTGACGACAATCTCGTGTCCATCAGGGCTCACGCTGGCGCCGTCAAAATTGACGACGTGGCCGGGTAGACTCGCTACTGAGGTGACCTCGTTCGGAGCTGCGACCTGAACTCTTATAATTTCTCGCCCTGGTAGTCCTGTTTCGCCTCGGATCGCGTACACATATTTTTCGTCTGGCGACCAGCCCACCGGATCAATGTAGCCAGACCGCAAAAACGTTTCGGAATTCGGCACCAGCGAAATAATCCAGAGACCTTTATCTTTTCGATTCCACCAGACAGCCATTTTCTTGCCGTCCGGTGAGAAGAACGGTCCTGCGGGGAGCCAGCCTACTGATTGGTCAGTCTGAATTATGGGTTTTTCCTCGTGTGTCTTATCGTTGATCTGCAGATAACTCCGGAGTCTCCCGATTGTTGGTAGACAATCTCGCTGCTGGGCCACCAAGCAAGTTTCCTGTCGGTGTCCGAGGCGTTGGTGTTTTCCAGCGGTTGGGCGGCACCGCCATTGGCGCTGATCATCCACACTCTCAGCGTCCCGTGTTGATCGCCGATAAAAGCGATGCGCTGGCCATCCGGTGACCAAGCTGGGCTGGCAGTCGCGGCATGCTCGAAAAAGGTAAGTTGGACGGGCTCTCCGTCAGCGACCGGCCTCTTAAAGATGTTTGTTTCGTTGGGGTTGGGCCCCAGTGCAAACGCCATCCAGCGCCCATTAGGAGAGAAACTCGGTTCGCCATATTGTTGACTTCGGACAACGGTAGATCTCCGATGTTTGGGTTGATCCATTTTTCGAGGCAGCCTTTCCATAGTTCCAATGTTGCAGGTGCGATTGGTTTGCGCTTACGACGTTGGATGTGGTCCAGCCACCATTTTGTTTGTTCGCGGAATGTGACACCCTCGGCTTGCTTCACTACTTTGTCGAAGTGCTCCAAGGTGTCCGCGCCACTCTCCGCGACAACTTCACGGGCGCGGCGTTCTCTTTGAGATTTGGACAGGTGACCAGGGCCGGAGATCGGGCATATCTTAGCTCGCATATGCTTTCTCGCTTCCTGCCCTGCCACATCCATCCACCAACGAACGACCCACCATTTACCACTTGCTTCGATATAGCCGTCCTGACCAGTTCGGCGGGACATGCACTTTCCTCTCCGCTTCACCGGTGTCGCGGGAACGACATTAATATCGCTGGTTGAGAATTGCAACGGACGTGTTTGTAGCACGTTCACCAAGGCCGGAACTTCTCGCGCCGATACTTCTTCATGCATACATGAAACCGATCGGGGGACTGGCGAAATCAAGTTTTTCGCGGCTCCGACCACGCACAGATTGGCAGCGTGAAGCTCTTGGAGGATGCCGATCCGATTGGCTACGATCCGTACAAAACACCTTTACGTCACCAACGGCAGTGGCGGGGCGCGCCTCGAGTACGCCACCCCAATTTCTTTTTTAGTGTTCTTACCAAGGTGGGCGAAACAGGGCCTTGTCGATGAAGATGATCGCGCACTACGACGACTACAACGAGGACTTCCGAGTAGATCTGTGGGAGGAGAGCAAGGGTTCATTCTACATTTGGATCACGAGTACGGTTACGTTCTGGACCCCGAGCAGCGAGAAGCGCTTGTGCCAGCGATCAACCGATATGAGCGGGACCGTTTTCTGGATGGTATTACTCATTGTTTGGCCCTCTGGATCACTTTGTTCGAACAACGGCGCGGAAGAAGAGGTTGTAGGTGCAAAAGGGCACAGATTTGCACGCTTCTGTGCTCCTGTCGCTGGCTGCCAACACTCCCCTCCTCTCCGGAACGTCACACGTGGTTTTCCTGCTCCGCTCAGATAACACCGGCGACCCAGCGTCGGCATCGCTAATTTGGCTCAAGACACTCCGCGCTATTCGGGTCCGAGTTAGTCAACAATCGCCAGCCAAAACCTCGGAAAGATGAATCGCATACCTCGGCATATTTTGTTTGATCTGTTCGCGGCAACTGAAGCCATTGCTTACTAGAATCGTATCGGCGCTCGCAGTTCTTACAGCAGGCAGCAACACTCGTTCAGCCAAAGTCTGCGAAACAGTGAACTTGTCCTTTTCAAAGCCAAACGGGCCGGCCATCCCACAACATCCGGAATCAAGCATTTCCACTTGAGCGCCTGTTGCTTTGAGCAATTTCAAATCATCTTTCATGGTCAACAGAGCTTTTTGATGGCAATGTCCATGGACCAGGATGCAACGTCCCGTCAATTGCGGCGGCGTCCAATTGGCAAATGAACTCTTTACCAGGATTTCGCCCAACAATAAGGTCTGCTTGCTTAACCTTAGAGCGCGCTCATCTTTTGGGAACAAATTGATTAACTCATCGCGAAAGACGCTCGCACAGCTTGGCTCAAGCATCACGAACGGAATCCCTGCAAGGATTTGGGGCTCAAGGTCATCGAGAATTCGCAGAAGATATCGCCTTGCCTCGTCGAGAAAACCAAAATCATAGAGAGGGCGACCGCAACAGATATGCTTCTGCGGAATTCTTACGAAGTTCCCAGCATCAGTGAGAACCTTCGCAGCCGAGGTAAGCGCGTTTGGATAGAAGTAGTTATTCCAAGTGTCGGGCCAGAGGAGGACTTCTCTGCCTTCTCGCCTTTTGGCGCTTGCGTCCGTTCTCAAGAATTGGTCGCGAAAGTTGTGAGTTGCGAAGTTAGGAAGTTCGCGTTGCTGTGCAACACCGAGTATCGCTTTTACGACACTTCGTAGGCCAGGGACTCTAAGCGGCAGGTTTGCCACCATCGGTGCAGACGCAGCCAAACTCGCCCATCGATCCATAAACCCAAAAGCATAGTGCTGAAGCGGATGACGACGCCCCTCGTAATGATGCGCGAGAAACTCGGACTTCCAGGTTGCCATGTCGACATTGACCGGGCACTCCGTCTTGCAAGCCTTGCAGGAAAGACAGAGATCGAGGGCTTCCCGAACTTCTTTATTGTGCCAGCCGTCTTTAATGACGTTTCCCTGCATCATCTCCCAAAGTAAGTGAGCGCGACCGCGTGTTGAATGCTTCTCTTCGCGCGTAGCCATGTAGCTGGGACACATCGTTCCGTGATCCTGTTTGCGACACGCACCTACCCCTACGCAACGAGTGGTGGCTTCGCTGAACGAACCGCCATCGCCGGGATACTTGAACCAAGTCTTCGGCTGCGCAGCCTCGTAGCCTGCCCCGATTCGAAGATTGTCGACAGGATCGTATACAGCAACCGGGTCGATCAGCTTTCCGGGGTTCATACGATTCAGGGGATCCCACAACGCTTTGAATTCCGCGAAGGCCTGCATCAATTCCGCGCCGAACATCTTTGGTAGCAGCGCTGCCCGCGCCTGTCCGTCTCCATGCTCCCCTGAGAATGAGCCTCCATATTTGAGGACAATGTCGGCCGCCTCATCAATGAATTTTCGATATCTGGCGACTCCCTGAGCAGTCTTCAGATTGAACGTAATACGCAGATGAACGCATCCCTGGCCAAAGTGCCCATACATCGGCGTACGGTATCCGTAGTGCTCAATCAGTCCGAACAGTTCGCGGAGGTATGCACCTAGTTTCTCGGGCGGGACAGCCGAATCCTCCCATCCTTCCCATCCGCTCTCCTCTCCTGGAACGAACACAGTCGCGCCCAATGCAGACTCGCGGACCTTCCACACACGCGCCGCTTGTTCAGGAGTGTAGCGAGCGATCATCGGAACCGAAGAAAATGTCCCGGCTGCCTTGACGAAAGCATCTACCATCGCATTTACCTGTTCATGAGAATCTGCGCCAAATTCACACAGGAGAAAACCGCGGCCGGTTGGCAGAAGGGAGACATCCTCCACCACGAGGTTTTTTCGAATCATGAAATCGACAAGTAGACCGTCAAAGCCTTCGAGGCCGATTGGATTGAATTTTAAAACAGCAGGCACATGATCCGCAGCGATGAAGGCATCTTCGAATCCAAGTGCAACTAGGCGGCGATGTTGTGGGCTTGGCTTCAACTCGCACACGGCTTCAAGGACAATGACGCAAGTTCCTTCTGTGCCCACAAGGGCGCGGGCGACATTGAATCCATTCTCGGGAAGTAATTGATCGAGATTGTAGCCAGATACTCGGCGCGGAATATCAGGAAAACGTTCTTTGACCAAGACTGAGCACGTATCCCGTAGTCGGCGAAGCCCGGCGTAGATCTCCCCGCGGCGTCCCCCGGCAGCTATGATCTCAGCCAATTCAGGCTCACTCGTAGGGCCAACCCGTATCCGGGTTCCGTCGTAGAGCAATATCTCTAACGATGCAATATTGTCGACAGTTTTGCCGCCCATGAGGGCATGGACACCGCAAGAGTTGTTCCCAATCATTCCGCCCAGAGTGCAGCGACTGTGAGTCGCCGGATCGGGAGCAAACGTCAATTCATGTGTCTCAGCTTCCCGTCGCAGCGAATCCAGAACAATGCCCGGCTGAACGGTGGCCCGCCTTGTAGCAACATTCATGTCGACAATGGAGTTCATGAATTTGGAGAAATCGAGCACCACGGCAACGTTACAACACTGACCTGCAAGGCTCGTGCCTCCGCCACGCGAAAGCACTGGCGCTCCGAACTCGCGGCAAGCTGCGATGGTGGTTACAACGTCTTCTATGTCGTGAGGGATAACAAGTCCGATCGGTACTTGGCGATAGTTGGAGGCATCGGTTGCATAGAGAGCACGCGAAGCGTCGTCGAACCGAACTTCCCCTTTGACTGTCTCTCGGAGCCTGCGCTCAAGAGCGACTGCCGCAGAAAACGATTCGTGGGGATGCGCCATCTCAGGCGCAAGGTCTGCTTTTAAGATCGAGAATGGCGAAGTCATATTGTAGGATTCGGCAGTCGATCCGGTGAACTCTATTACATCGGCAAAGAGAATTATAGATACTTATTAGGTAATATATATACTTATTGCGAAAATTTGAGGAAGCCACTATGTCTAACGATGGAAAGAAATTCCGCTCTGCCGGAGAAGTGTCTGACGGAACCGGATGGGGAGGCCGTTATCAGACTCGCGCTGGCACAGTCGGGACCCTGTGCTGAGCACTGGCCCGGCCAGAGAAAATGATTTACGCGCTGGAGTCGCCAAAGGGGCGTATAGTGTTTGGCCGTGGGGAGCTGAAACGGAAATTCCAATTAAGTCGCCCGCTCACCAGAAGACGGCGAGGGCGCCCTACAGAGGATTAAAGTCTCCGATCTAAAGATCGGCGGCCGAAAATTCAGAGGTGTGGTGATGAATCGATTGGCGATGATTTTGGTTGCTCTAATGCTAGTTCCATTGATGGCTCACGCGCAGGTAGAACGGAATTCTCTGGCGCAAACGCCACCCATGGGATGGAACAGTTGGAATAAGTTTGCCTGCAATGTGAGCGAGGACTTGATCAAGACGGTCGCCGATGCCATCGCCACCAACGGGATGAAAGATGCGGGCTATCAATATGTTGTTATCGATGACTGTTGGCAGGTAAAGCGCGATGAGGAGGGCAACATCGTGGCCGACCCGCAACGCTTCCCTTCCGGGATCAAAGGACTGGCCGACTATATCCATTCGAAGGGGTTGAAGTTTGGAATTTATTCGGATGCTGGAACCAAAACTTGCCAGGGACGCCCGGCAAGCCAGGGACACGAGTATCAGGATGCAATGCAGTATGCACAGTGGGGCGTGGATTATCTGAAGTACGACTGGTGCAACACCGGCACGCGCAACGCGGAAGAAGCGTATACGACAATGAGCAACGCTTTACTGTCCACTGGTCGGCCAATCGTGTTCAGCATGTGCGAATCGGGAACCGCAAAACCGTGGCTGTGGGGCAAAGGAATCGGGAATTTGTGGCGAACAACGGACGACATTAGTGACAACTGGACGAGTAAGAAAAAATGGCCTGACGGAAATTGCTGTGAATATGGGATGGTCGACATTCTAGACCAGCAGGTGGGGCTGGAAAGTTTCGCGGGGCCGGGGCACTGGAACGATCCGGACATGATGGAAGTGGGAAATGGCGGAATGACTTCGTCGGAATACCGCGCGCATTTCAGTTTCTGGGCGCTGCTCGCCGCGCCATTGATTGCAGGTAACGATGTGCGGTCGATGTCTGCCGATACCAAGGATATTTTGGAGAACAAAGAAGTTATCGCAATTGATCAGGATCCGTTAGGGAGAGAAGGCTGGCGCATCAGTAAGCAAGGCGAGCTGGAAGTTTGGGGGCGGCCGTTGAAAGACGGCGGCCGCGCGGTAATTTTATTTAACCGCGGCACGGCGGATGCAGAGGTGAGCGTGACTTGGGAACAATTGGCCTATCCCGGACATCTTTCCACAAAAGTTCGGGATTTGTGGGAGCATAAAGACTTGGGCTCGTTCGATGGCGGCTACAAAGCGAAAGTGGCCCCGCATTCCGTAATAATGCTGAAGGTATTGCCGTAAAAAGCACGATCATTCAAAATAAATAGGTCCGCATTGGTGAATCGTCTTCCCTGCTGGACGGCAAACAATACATATGAAACTAAGACTACCTGATGGAACTTTTGGCGCATTTCTGTTCGATTGCAACGGAACGATCGTGGATTCGATATTAGAATCTGCCAGGAAAGATGATTGTTCTCCAGTTTGAAACTAGGACCTTCGGGTTGCTCGATCTTCAGTGGCTTGATGCCCTGGCGTTTTTCTTTTACGCGCGCCGAAAGGCCAGACGCCGAATTCTTCGACACGAACGACTTGCATGGTGTTGAGATCCACGACCGGGCGAATTCCTTCAATAGGACGAGCGTAACCGTTATCCGTAGGATCGCTACGAAGGAAACACAAAGGACGTGCAAGCCGGCGATGGGAATCTTCCTTGTCACCGTAGGTACCGCCGCTCCAGATATCGACCATTACGAGCGATGGTTCAACATTGCCATAGTGTTTTTTGAGCACGGCAAGGAACTTGGGGCTGAGGAAAACGGCTTGTTCGCATTCGATCTGCTCGTCGATAGACATGGTCGGTCGCGCGCCTTCGGGAGCGTCTTTCACCGACAAACATTCGGAGGTAGACAAATTGAGGTCTACAGTGAATGCACGATTACGGGCGTTGTCAAAGCAAACGGCAGGCGACTTTCGGTGAATAACGGAGTCCGGCGAGAGAGCGAAGACCTGCTGCTTCGAGGGCTCTTCCAGAATGATGCTGATAATCCGAGTTGAAGCGGTAAATTGCGACAGTGTCTTGAGGAATTCAACACTGTGGTTAATTTCGTCAGCAGAGAGTGGCGTCAGAGGATGGTCACTTTTCCCTCACAAAATGAAAAATTGAGACATTTAGAGCCTTTCCTCGCGAAGCGGATGAGCGCAAGGAAAACCAAGAGTTCAAGGTGGCTTTCTATCTCACCGAGCAGTAATACCAATAAAATATTTTTGATATACTGTATTGGAATTTCTGCTGCACGATTGTCCGCAATGTTTGCTGCAGTTCATGTTGTGTCAATTGCCTATTCTGGGATTTGGCCGACACAGACGCAGTTCTGTTAAGATTGACATCGTCTTCGGGAGCCGCCCTGAAAGACACTAGATGCCCAAGGGCAATCTTTTTCAGGCGACTATTTGAGCGGCTTAAAGAATATATCGGAAGGTAGCTTCGATCGACTAAAACGCGAGGCAGGATACTGAAATGGCAAAGAGCCGAGACAACGGTATTATGAAACGGACCGAAACTGAAAGAGCTTATGAGGTGATCAAGCGGGGTATCCTCCGTAGTGAAATCGCCGAGGGATCGTTTCTATCGGAGGTTGATGTCCGGAAGCACTATGGGATCGGGCGTACCCCTTTCCGAGAAGCCTGCAATCGTTTGGATCATGAACAACTGCTGGAGGTTGTGCCTCGGCGCGGATATCTAGTTTCAAAAATCACACTGCGCTCAGCCCGTGAGATTTTCGAAGTGAGGATGTATGTGGAGGGGATTTGCGCGGAATTGGCTGCTTCTCGGGCGACAAGCCAGGATCTTGAAGAGCTGGCAGAAATTGCCAAGCAAAGTTGGTCTGTCTCCGGTGTGAACATTCAGGAAGTAACGGTGAAGAGAAATACCCTGTTTCACCTATGCATCGCGCGGATGTCGCATAACGAGGAGTTGGTGCGATTAGTGACAGGCCTTTTGGAACGGATGGAGCGCCTATCCTATCTGGAATTAAGGACGACGCCGTTAAGCGGAACAGATCTCCGGTCACTCCATAACCCGATTCTTCAAGCCATTATTGAGAAGCACCCTGTCGCAGCGCGGGAAGCGATGGCTCACGACATAGCGATGGGGCAGCTTGACATTCTAGGTGCGCGCGGCTGGAAGCAGGATCCGAAGAGTGGCCACGCACCGAGTGCTTAAGATCCCAGAATCAAGAAATTAGGGCTTTGTTTAGGACGACTGCGCACTTTTTTGCACAATATCGCAGAACTCTCCCGCCGGTCCCTTCACAAAGGCTACGATTCGTGCCAATGTCCGCTAATAAAGTATAGGAGAAGAAACTGTCGATTCGAAACCTCAGGGATCACTCAAAACCGGCCAGTCAGGGTCACTTCAAAACCGGACAACGGTGAAGGCTCGGGACTTTGACGTCG
>Ga0210406_10005784_pt1 | contig 12882 bp, 11 predicted proteins | sample IncBWC30MmetaG_FD_155454 | JGI IMG/M metagenome (GOLD analysis project Ga0210406, IMG submission 155454) | Forest soil microbial communities from Barre Woods Harvard Forest LTER site, Petersham, Massachusetts, United States - Inc-BW-C-30-M | ecosystem: Environmental > Terrestrial > Soil >...
CAGGCGCTCGCCGCCGAGTTTAATCTGTCCGAAACCGTGTTCGTCTTCGAGCCGAGGGACGCCGTCAATAGCGCACGCGTGAGGATTTTCACCCCGAAGCGCGAATTGCCCTTCGCTGGCCATCCCACGGTTGGAGCAGCCGCTCTGATCGCGTATCAACGCGCGAGCGATCTGCTCGCCGCTCAAGATCTCAGAATTGTGCTTGAGGAGCCGATCGGCGACGTCGTCTGCGTTGCGCGCCGTCGCAAGGGCCAAGCGCTTGCCGCTTATTTCGAGCTGCCGAAGCTGCCCGAACGGCTTAAAGACAAACCTCCGTCCACGGCCGAAATCGCTGCTGGCCTGGGCCTCGAGCCACGCGACATCGGTTTCGACGCTCACGAGCCGAGCGTCTATAGCGCGGGCGCGCCCTTTCTGTTCGTTCCGGTCCGCTCGCTCGATGCGATCGGCCGCGCCGCGCCTGGAATCATGCCCTGGGCGACCAAGGACGGTCCGGCTACGTTTGTCTACACAAGAGAGACCGAGCGCGAGGGGTCGGCCTACCATGCGCGAATGTTCGCCAGCGCTTGGGGGGTATACGAAGACCCGGCGACCGGAAGCGCCGTCGCCGCGTTTGCCGGCGTGGTGCAAACTTTCGACCGCCCGAGCGACGGCGAGCACATGATGACCATCGAGCAAGGCTTCGAAATGGGCCGGCCGAGCCTGATCGCGCTGGGTCTGGTGATCGAGGATGGCGCGCTCGTCTCCGCGACGATTGGCGGCTCGGTCGTCATCGTCTCCAGCGGTTCGCTTGACCTTTGAGCGAGCCGACGCGTCTTCTCAAAGTCGGCGAGCTCGACCTCCGATTTGAGCCCACGCGCTGGGCTTTCGCCAAACGTCAGGCGACGAGCATAGCTACGCATTGGGCGCGGCTTACAAAGGCTAAGCCTTCGCTGTTTAACGGCCGGGTGCTGCTACTCGGCCAGCGTGAGTTCGAGACCGGCGCGGACGGCGTGCGCAGGCTGAAGGGCGTCTTCTTCGAGACCGACTACGCCGACTTCGTCGCGTGGACCGATTTCGGCCATCCCACCGAACCCGTCGACAATTGCTTCTCAATGGCCGCGGTCCGCTCGGACGACGGCGCGTTCCTGCTTGGCGAAATGGCGCACCATACCTTCAACGCTGGCCAAATCTACTTCCCCGCCGGGACGCCGGATCCCAGCGACGTGTTCGACGGCAAGGTCGACCTTGAGGCCAGCGCTCGCCGGGAATTGCTCGAAGAAACTGGGCTCCTGGCCGCTGAAGCGAACATCGCGCCTGGCTGGACTCTGGCGATCACACCTCAGCGCATCGCTTGCATGAAGCTCATGACGCTCTCTCTTCCAGCCATCCGGCTCAAGGCGCGGATCGAGGCGTTCCTGGCGCACGACCCTCTGGCCGAGTTTGCGCGCATGCACATTGTGCGCGATCCGGAAGACATCGATGAGGAGCGCGTGCCGAGTTTTGTCGCCGATTATCTGCGCTACGCGTTCGCTCAAAGATCGGTCGGATAACCGTGTCGCCTTTGTGAAGCGGCGACCATCGACTTGGCCTCGGCGTCGCGGCCGGCTGCGCACACTTTCGAGGCGGCGTCCGTCTCGCGCTTAATCTGATTGTAGACCGACTGCACGACATGGCCCATGGACAAATCGTTGTCCTGGATCGCGCGATAGCGGGCGATTTTGCCCGAGCAGTCCGTGCCTTCAGGCAGCTGAAAGCCTGGCGGCGTCACTGCGACCGACCCGGGTGCCGGCGGGGCCGAGGCCTGCGGGGCCGGCGCGTTGCAGGCGGTGAGCCCAAGAGAGACGGCGAGGAGCGAGGCGGCTAGGATCGGGACGAGCGTCTTCATCGACTATTGGGCTCCTGGCGAGCGATTGGAGGCGTCCATCCTAGACGCGCCGCAAACGCTAGCTCAATAACCCTCGAGCCAGTCACCCGTTTGGAATTGGAGCGGATCGCCAGCTTCATTAGCGACCCGCCCGATCGGACTGATCTTATCTTCCCGCTATCGCTGCGGGATGATGGACGGCCCAGATCTCGGAAATCGAGGACAACACGACAATGATGCCAAGCACGACGCATGACCACATCGCCGCATGGATCGCTGCGAATCCCAAGACCCAAGGCGCGACGATGACCAGCGCGCCGACGATCAGCGCTACCCATTCCTCCCACTCGGCGAACTGCGCCAACGCAGCGACGCCCATGAGAAAAATGACCACGCCGCCGACCCATGCCGCTCTCGCCGCCATGAGGTCCCCGGAGAATCCGAGGGCCCAGGGCGATATGAAAAGCAGCACGCCGCAGATCAGGTTGATCCAATCCTGGATATTTTTTTGGCGATGTTATAGTCGCCAAACCCAGACCCAGACCCCGCAGTTATCTTCGGCCTAGCGCGGGTTAGACCCCGCTCCTATTCATACACTCTTCCCGCCGACTAGCTCTTCACCAATCGCTCGCAAGCCCATTCATTGCAGCAGCTATCGCCGGTGCAAGCACATTTGCACCAGTAAGCGTAAGGTGTTCGTCATCAAAATAGAAAACGTTACCCATCGCATCCGCGACACGGCATTGCGGCTTGCAAAACAGCGGCGCAACATCAATCACCTTTATATCTGGGGTATTGTGGAGGTAGATGGTTACCTTGGATACTTCCCGCCTGTACTCAGAGAGATTCTCGGTATTAAAATGCCCGCCTCCATGTCGTGATCGATAAAGCTGGTGCGGTACATTGCCTGAATATTCCGGGGTCGGAAGAACCAAAAAAAGCGTGATACCTGAATTTGCCAATGCGCGCCTGGCTTCTTCGATTAGTGGCAATCGCAGATTACCGATCGAATAGTGCAGAAACACTGCTCGCGCGCCGTTGCTGTGAGCTACCTTAAGCAGCCATTGGCCGTCAAGACCGGGGGTGATGAGCGGATCGTTATCAACCGCGAAATATGTGGCCAATCCTACGCGAGACGCTTGGAGAGCAAATGCCTGCTTGATGGAATCCGACTTACTGTCTCCGATCAGAAATACATTGCCTTTATCGCCATCACCTATTGGGCAAATAGTTTTTCTTGGATGCATCAGCCGAAACATTTTTCCACATCGGTAAGTAGCGCGATCCGTCCATGCGGCAAAAATCTGGTTATCGCCCTTGTCGAAGCGCTGTAATTGAAAGTGTTCGAGCACAAGTGCGAATGATGCGAGCAGGAAGGCGACGAAGACTATGCGCAACGGACTAAAAAGCCAAGCTCCTGCTCTTTCAAAGAAAAAATATAGCAGCAGAGTCGCAACGACAATCAGCGCGGCACAGACGATGATATCTGTGATGCCGGAAATGTTCGTCCGCGTTCCACCGAATGGTACATAATGGGCAAGGACAAGAATGGGCCAATGAACGAGGTAGAGTGAATACGATACATTTCCGATGCGTTGCAGCAGCTTTCCGATGAATGAATCGATTAAGTTCTCTGGCAAGCGAAAGAGCAATGCCATTCCCGTTGCGCAGGCGACAAACAATGCTGCAAGAGCCGGATGGCCCATGATGATACTGCTGTCATCACCTTGGACATGCAGAAGAGGTATCAGCAACATACCGGCGACACCAATAAGACCAAGCCATCTTTGCTCAGGGGGACGCTGCTGCTGCGATGCCGCCCACATTCCAATAGCGAACTCCCACACGCGCATGGGCAGCATGAAGAATGACAGCTTCGGGCTTATAAGAACCGCCCAGAGGCATAACGCGAGTGATCCCACCCCCATGGCTGACAAGGCCAGCCGCCACTTACGTGCAATGAAAATTAGTAATGGAAAGAATAGATAGAACTGGCACTCGACACCCAAGGACCATAAATGCAGCAGAGGATTGAACTCTGCTTGGCTGAAATACGAGTTTTGCAGCCAGAATCCAATGTTTGATAACAGTGCGGATGCGAACAGAATTTGTGTGACAAGCTGCCTAAAGTCTGTTGGGAGCGTCAGGTAATAGCCTGCGATCATCGTGAATGCGATGGCGGCAAAATATGCCGGCATCAGACGGCGAGCGCGCCGGACATAAAATTCCGTGGGGGTAGTGCTGGGCGTGTAGAGCATAGTCATCAGGTAGCCACTGATGACGAAGAAGATATCGACGCCCAGAAAGCCGGCGTGAAAGCCCAGTATGCCCAGATGGAATAACAGAACCTGTAGTACAGCTATCGCGCGATAGATTTGGATATCGCCGCGATAATCTATGTGTTTCAAATGGTACATGCCCCAACGACTATGAAAGTTATAAAGCCGGAAGCCTTCGGCGACGCCGGCTTGGAGATGTCGTAGATCGTGACCGAGTCGCCAGCGAAGCTGGCCACCGCGGCAAGCGAGCCGGCGCAATCCAGGACCACGCCCGTCGAGGGACAGCCCACGGAGACCGCTGTTGGAGTAGCCGCGTCGGAAAAGTCGATGACCCAAAAACTGGCTGGGGTTGTATTCTGGGAGCTCTGGTTGCTTCCAACCACGACGACCGTGTGCTCGGCCATGGGCGCCCCGCCCTTTCATCCGGCGTCCCCCGGATAGGTATTTCTACCTATACGCCGTTCGGGGTTTTCCGCAAGGGTTATCCGATTGAAATCTGGAAATGCCGGGCCGGTGAGAATGACCCTACCAGGTCGACGCCAACCGTTTCAAAGCCGCGTTCTGGTCGGACGGGACGCCGTTTGAAACCGGCGTCGCCGAGACCGCGCTCGCCTTTCGCGCCGAACTCAAGCGAAAGCGCTGAGGGCCTCCCGTCAGCATAGGCCGAGAGTCGACGTGTTGCTGCCGCCTCCGGATCTAAGCGCCTGGTTTGTTTAGCTCGGGTCAAAACGCAGAACAGCCCGCGCTGGACGGCGCGGGCTGCTTCTTGCTCCTTGATCGACGAAGCGAAGCCGTATCTTACGGCTCTTCGGGAGCTGGCTCCTTGTCGTCAGCGTCGGAGTTGGCGGGCTCCACGCGCTTGCGCGTGCGCCGGGCGCCCGCCGCGACGATCAGATCGCGCTCGAGCCGTGGTTGGGCCGGGCCCTCGGGATAGACGAAGCTGAGCTTCTTCGCGCCTGTTTCATCGGCCGTGACCACGACCTTGACCACGCCTCCGCCTTTGAGCCGGCCGAACAGCACCTCGTCAGCGAGCGGCGTCTTGATCTGGGTCTGGATCACGCGCGCCATCGGCCGCGCGCCCATCGCCTCATCGTAGCCGTTCTTGACCAGCCATTCGCGCGCCTCGTCCGTGAGTTCGATCGTCACGTTGCGGTCGCTCAGCTGGGCCTCGAGCTGAAGGATGAACTTGTCGACGACCCGCGCGATGACCCCCTCCGGCAGCCGCGCGAACGGCACAATAGCGTCGAGCCGATTGCGGAACTCGGGCGCAAACAACCTGTCGATCGCCTCGGTATCATCGCCTTCCCGCTTCGACTTGTGGAAGCCGAAAGCGGCGCTGGCGAGATCCCGCGCGCCCGCATTCGTTGTCATGATGAGGATCACGTTGCGGAAGTCGATTTGCTTGCCCGAGTGATCGGTCAGTTTGCCGTGGTCCATGATCTGCAACAGGATGTTGAACAGGTCAGGATGGGCCTTCTCGATCTCGTCCAGCAGCAGAACCGAGTGTGGGTGCTGGTCGATGGCGTCCGTCAGCAGGCCGCCCTGGTCGAAACCCACATAGCCGGGCGGCGCGCCGATCAGGCGCGAGACCGTATGGCGCTCCATATATTCCGACATATCGAAGCGGGTCAGCTCCAATCCGAGGCTGACCGAGAGCTGGCGGGCCGCCTCCGTCTTGCCGACACCGGTCGGGCCGGAGAACAGGTAGCAGCCGATCGGCTTCTCTGGATCGCGGAGGCCCGCACGGGCGAGCTTGATCGCCGAGGCCAGCGCCGCCACCGCCTCGTCCTGGCCATAGACAGCGCGCTTCAGCGTCTGTTCGAGGTGCTGGAGCACTTCGGTGTCGTCCTTCGACACCGACTTCGGCGGGATCCGCGCCATCGAGGCGACCGTCGCCTCGATCTCCTTGACCCCGATCGTCTTCTTGCGCTTCGGCTCCGGGACCAGCATTTGCGAGGCGCCCGTCTCGTCGATGACGTCAATCGCCTTGTCGGGAAGCTTGCGGTCGTGGATGTAGCGCGACGAGAGTTCCACCGCCGCCTTCACCGCTTCGGCGGTGTAGCGCAGTTTGTGGAACTCCTCGAAATAAGGCTTGAGGCCCTTGAGGATCTCGATCGCGTCGGCCACGCTCGGCTCCTTGACGTCGATCTTCTGGAACCGCCGGACCAGCGCGCGGTCCTTCTCGAAATACTGGCGGTATTCCTTGTAAGTCGTTGAACCGATGCAGCGAAGCGTCCCTTGCGCCAAGGCCGGCTTGAGCAGGTTCGACGCATCCATCGCCCCGCCGGAAGTGGCGCCGGCGCCGATGACGGTATGGATTTCGTCGATGAACAGAATCGCGTCTTTGTGCTGCTCGATTTCCTTCATCACCTGCTTCAGGCGCTCTTCGAAATCGCCGCGATAGCGGGTGCCGGCGAGCAGGGCGCCCATGTCGAGCGCGAAGACGGTCGAATCAGCCAAGACCTCAGGCACGTCCGAATTGATGATCTTGCGTGCGAGGCCCTCGGCGATCGCCGTCTTGCCGACACCCGGATCACCCACCAAGAGCGGATTGTTCTTCTGCCGACGGCACAGCACCTGAATGGTGCGCTGCACTTCGGCCTCGCGGCCAATAAGCGGATCGATGCGCCCCTCTCGCGCCTTCCGATTGAGGTTGACGCAATAAGCTTCCAAAGCGCCTTCCTTTTTCTTCGAATCCGGGCTGTCCTTCGAGTCCTTGGAATCGCGAGACTCGTGCTCGTCGTCGGCGCCGCGCGGCAAGCGCGACGTATCGGAGGCCCCGGGACGCTTGGCGATCCCATGGCTGATGTAGTTGACCGCGTCGTAGCGGGTCATGTCCTGCTCTTGCAGGAAATATGCCGCATGCGTCTCGCGCTCGGCGTAAATGGCGACAAGGACATTCGCGCCAGTCACTTCCTCGCGACCGGACGACTGAACGTGGAACGCGGCGCGCTGCACGACCCGCTGGAAGCCGTTGGTGGCCTTGGCCTCCTCCTGGCTGTCGACCACGAGGTTTTCAAGTTCGGTGTCAAGGTATTGGACGACGGTCTTGCGCAGCGCATCGAGGTCGACGCCGCATGCCCGCAGGACGGCCGCCGCATCGACGTCGTCGATCAGCGCCAGCAGCAGATGTTCGAGGGTCGCGTATTCATGACGGCGCTCGTTGGCGAGCGACAGGGCTCGACGAAGGGTCTTTTCGAGCGCGCGGGAGAAAATTGGCATCAGGCGCCTTTCACTTCTTTTCCATTATGCACTGCAAGGGGTGTTGGTTCTTGCGTGCGTGATCCATCACTTGCGACACCTTGGTCTCTGCGATCTCGTAGCTGTAGACGCCGCATTCGCCTACACCGTTGTTGTGCACTTGAAGCATGATCTGCATCGCTTCCTGAGCATCCTTGTTGAAGAAGGCTTGCAAAATGGAAACCACGAACTCCATGGGCGTGTAGTCGTCGTTGAGCAAAAGAACGCGATACATATTTGGGCGCTTCGTCTGCGTCCGTGTGCGGGTGATCACCGCCGCGCCCGCGCCTGGGTTTTCTCCCCCGCGCTTGGGTTCGCGCGATGCGATCGGTCGCACGGACACCTGCGCGGCGGCGACGCCGAAGCCCGGATAGAGCCACCGCGCCAGCCGAGCCATTCCCGCTCGGAGTCGAACCACTAACGGAATTGAGGCGGCAGCCACCGAAAGACCCCGATTGATGCCGGTTTGGCTTGAACTCTCATTCACGCGTACGCAATAACGGTACCAACATCATCTAGGCGCCGCGTGCCGTCGGCGCCAGATGTCGTTGCCGAATGGCAGCATTGCCAATTTGCTCGTCACGCGCAAGAGGCTCGTCACACGCAACTTGGAATGTCCCTCTCCTGTTCCGTTTCCCGTACGGACGGGAGGATTGGTCGGAAGAGCGCGCAAATAAAAAAAGCCGGCGCTGGAAGGGCGCCGGCCTTGGCCGGAATAAGAAACCGGCGCTGGAAGGGCGCCGGCATGCCTCGAATAAGAAAACCGGCGCTGGAAGGGCGCCGGCATGCCTCGAATAAGAAAACCGGCGCTGGAAGGGCGCCGGCATGCCTCGAATAAAAAGCCGGCGCTGGAAGGGCGCCGGCATGCCTCGAATAAAAAGCCGGCGCTGGAAGGGCGCCGGATGGGCTCAAGGGATTTTTCCCGCCGCGCTTGGCGGCGAGAGGATCGCTCGATGATTACTTCTGGAATGTTCGCGTAGGCCGTTGTAACCGGCTTCAAAGCGTCTGAAGCGACCCGGGTGTAGAGCTCGGAAACCTTGGTCGCCTGGGCGACAAAGCCCTCATAGGCCTGCTTCGCGAATTCGGTCTGAATCTGGATCGCGGATTCGACGCTGCGCGCGCCGAGAAGCTTCTCGTACAGCGCGGACCCGGCGGCGAAGGACTTCTTGGAATAATCGCTCGACTCGGCGGCGATCTCCTGCAGACCCTTCGACAAGGTGGTCGACGCAGCGGTGAAAGCCTCGAACTGGTCTTTAGAAAATTTCTGGAAGTCTTCAAGCGTAGCTGTCATTTGTGGCGCTCCTTCATTGAGTCCGTTTCGCATCCGAAAAGAGGCGAACGGGCGATGAACGCAATATGTGCACTGCACAATGGAAGTCAAGCCCGGTGTGCTGCATTGCAGCAAAATTGCCGTCCAGCTTCCGAAGCAGACGCCCGATAAGATTAAAAACAGTAAATTATTTCAATCGATAACTCCAGTTTACTCAGCTGTAACTTCATCCGGCTCGACCCTCGCCGCCGCGCGCCGATAGCGATTCCAAAGGCTTGCTGAAAAATATCCTCGGCTCTTCGGAATCCCGTTAACCGCCGCGTAACCGCTGCGGCATATCGTTGGCGACTGTGTGCGTAACGCAACTGTGATCGGCGGGCAGGCCTCATCGTTGCGTGAAGTCCGTGAGGCGTTTCATGGCGTTGCGTATTGGTTGCTCTCGAATGGGCCGGCTTGCTCGCGTAGCGACTGTGGCCTTGATTTCGGCCTCGACCCTTTGCCTAGCCAGCGCGCAAGCGCAAGCGCATCATTATTCACGGCATCGGCACACCGCGCACGCGACGCATCAAGCGCATTATTATTCGCACTATGCGCGCGCCACGCACTATGGGCGTTCCGCTCATTACGCCCGTCGCGCGCCCCCGCGCTACGCCCCCGTCGCGGAAGGCGCGGTTCCCAGTTCGCCCGCTTTTTCAGCGATTGTCGTCGACGCCAACAGCGGCCGGACCCTTTATTCCGCCGATGAGAACGGCCTGCGTCATCCCGCTTCGATCACCAAGGTGATGACGCTCTACCTCCTGTTCGAACAGCTCGACAGCGGCGCAATGACGCTGCGGACGCAAATTCCAATCTCCCAGCACGCCGCCTCGCAAGAGCCATCCAAACTTGGCCTCGCTCCCGGTGACTCGATCAGCGTCGACGACGCGATCAAGGCTGTCGTGACCCGTTCGGCCAACGACATCGCAGTCGCGATCGCCGAGGCCGTCGGGCAGTCGGAAAGCAATTTCGCCGACATGATGACGCGCAAGGCGCACGCGCTCGGCATGACGAACACGCTCTACCGCAATGCGTCGGGACTTCCCAACGACGAACAGGTGACTACGGCGCGCGATCTCACGATCCTCGGGCGCTCGCTCGAGGAGCGCTTCCCGGGCTACTTCCGCTATTTCTCGACCGCCCAGTTTGACTTCGACGGCGAGATCATCGGCAACCACAATCATCTCCTCGGCCGCATCGACGGCGTCGACGGAATCAAGACCGGCTACACCAGAGCGTCCGGCTTCAATCTCCTGACCTCGGTCCATCGTGACGGACGGTCGCTGCTCGCCGTCGTCATGGGCGGGCGCTCCGCCGCAGGGCGCGACCGGATCATGGCGAACCTGATTGGCGACCACATTGCTGAAGCTTCGACGGCGCATACCGCGACCGCCATCGCCGACGCTTCGCGCGCCGAGACGGCCGAGCCGCGCGACGTACCGGTCGCTGCGCCTCCGGCGCGGGCGCGTCAGGCGGTTGTCGCCGAAGCCAAGGTTGAACGCGTCTCCGCCGCGACACGCGCGGCGAACGCGGCGGGGGAAGGCGACGATGGGGCTGGCGACGAACAAGCTGCGACCCCGCAGCCGATGGTTCAGGCGCCCACGCTTGCTCCGCGCGCGGCGCAGCCGACAGCCGCCGATCTCGGCATGCTTAAAAGCCCAGCCAGCGCCAAGCCGTCAGCGAAAATTCAGGCTCGGCTGGCGGCGGCGAGCGCGCTGATCATGCCGCCGCTTGGACGGCCCGAGACTTCGGCCGACGGCGAGCGGCGTCCCGATCGCGCTTCTCAGCAAGATGAGGCTAGCGACGGTGTGGGCCCGCGCGGGTGGATGATCCAGATCGGCGCCCCCGACAACCTCGCCAAGGCCAACGCCCTTTTGAGCCGCGCCCGCGAGCGCAACCCTTCGACGCTTGCCGCAGCCAAGCCCGTTACTGAGAAAGTGCGCAAAGGCGACGCCACCCTCTACCGCGCGCGTTTCGCCGGCCTGGATTCGGCTTCAGCGGAAGCCGCGTGCCGATCGCTCAAACGCACCGGATTTTCCTGCTTCACCGCCCACGACTGACGCCCATGCTTGCGGAGCGCCTAGCCTTGACGCTGCATCAGAACATCCTTGGCCTGATTGACCCGCGCGGCAAGCGTGGTCGAGCCGCCATGATCTGGATGAAACTTCTTCATCAAAGTCCGGTGGGCCCGGATTATGTCCGCCGCGGTCGAGCCTTCGGCGAGACCCAGGACTTCGAACGCCTCCCGACGAGACATCGCCCCGTCGCCTCCCCGCCTCTGACGCTGACCCTGGTCTGCCTCACGCCAGCCGGCGAACCGGCGGTCGAGATATGCCTCTAACAGACTGACGCCATCCGGATCGTCGCGTGCGAGCTCCTGGCGCAAGGCAATGAGCTCCGGACGGGACAGCGTTTCGATCGCGCGGCCGGCATAGGCGCCAGCCAGGATCGTCCCGGTCATCGCGCCGGTGTCGTGGTCCAGCCGCATTTCCACCATCGCGGATCGAGCGACCGATGACCTGCCGGGCCCCGCGCCCCCGCCCACGTTGCGAAAGGCGCTGGAGCCCGCGCCCGGTGTCCGCCAGCCGGCGAAGTTCGCCATCATCCCCGCGACCGTCGCGGCGAGCCCAATCCGGCCGCGCAGAAGCAGGAGCAGCGCGCCAATCATTCCCAGGACGCCCCCACCATGGCGCACGATGCGCGCCGCTGTCGCGGCGTCCATGCGGCCAAATTGCTTGATCGCCTGAATCAGAAGAAACAGCAGGATCAAGCCTATAACGAGATTCATTCTTATTAGGCTTTCGATTGGGCGCGCCGTCTCGCCGCAGTTTAACGCCCGAACTTAGTTGCAGCCGAAGGCGAAACTACGCCAAGTTCACGTTCCGCGCATCTGCGACAACAAGAGTCGCGCCGCGGAATCCCCCGCCGCCTCCCGCACCAGCGCCGCATGGCCGCCGGCGGCATACGCGGCCGCGGCGCGCAGGAGCGCCGCGAGCCGCGCGGAAGCGCCAGCGTCGAAGGCGCTATAGGCTCCCCCAGTCAGGCGGGCGATTTCGCCGAACGTGCGCCTGGCCGCCGGATCTTGTCCCTCCTGAACCATGAAGGCCTTCACGCCGAGCAGCGCGAGCTCTCCCGCGAGAGCCGCAAGCGTGTCCGGATTTTCCTCCATGGCGTCGCCGATAAAGATCAGCGCTCCGACCTTGGCGCGCTTGGCTTCATCGCGCGCATGGACGAGCACCCTACGGATCTGAGTCGATCCGCCGCGCACATCGATGCGGCTCATGAGCTGGGCGAGCCCCTGCCCGCCGGAGACGAAGTTCGACGCCCGGCATTCGTTCAGCCCACGGAAATAGACGAGCTGCACGTCGAGGCCGCCAAGCGAGCCTGCGGCCTCGAACATCTTCGCCTGCAGCGATTGAGCAAGATCCCAGGTCGGCTGCCGGCTCATGGTGGCGTCGAGGGCAAAGATCAGCCGTCCGCGGCCAGAACTCGCCGGCGCGGGAACCTTTTTGGCGGCTTCGACGAAGGCGGCGATGGCCTCGCCGCCGCGTCTGGCCAGCGCGCTATCTTTGTCCTTGTCCATCACGAGCCCTGAAAGCCCAGATTTCCAACCGCTTGATAGATGGACGCCGGCGAAGCGCACGACAAGCCAAGGAGTGCAAAATTACAAGCCCAAGCCCCGGCAGCTCCCGCCGCCAACTTGAAGCGTCGCGTGGCAGCTACTTTAAGTTGGGGAGGACGATGCCAGCCGTCGGGATTTTGACGGGCACACGGCAGACGAATTTGAGCGACCCTGCCGACTGTTCCCGCAGATATTCGTTTCCCGCGTCGGGCCACTTTTTGAGCGCGGCCGGGCAGTCGTTGTTCATGTCCTCCGCTATCGAACCGATGCAGGTGGCTTCGAAACCGTTTGGCGGGTGATCGGTTGGCTCCGGCCGACAGACCTGGATGAGGAATGTGAGTTTCTCGTCGCCGACAAGGAGCCGCGCCTGTCTAGTCTCGAACTCCCAGAGTTCGTTGTTACGACCCTGTGCCTCGCGAAGCGAATTCCAGTCACTTAACTGACCGGTCCAGTTGTAGCGGTCATTGAGTACGAAAAGAGCTCCGCCGACGAGAACCGCCGTGGAGAGAACCGAACATGTCGCGATGATTTTGAGCGCCGTCCCTCGCATGGTGGACCCTATGTCGAACGGCTTGGTGTCACGGCTTGAAAT
>Ga0210406_10005785_pt1 | contig 12882 bp, 20 predicted proteins | sample IncBWC30MmetaG_FD_155454 | JGI IMG/M metagenome (GOLD analysis project Ga0210406, IMG submission 155454) | Forest soil microbial communities from Barre Woods Harvard Forest LTER site, Petersham, Massachusetts, United States - Inc-BW-C-30-M | ecosystem: Environmental > Terrestrial > Soil >...
CTTGCAAAGACCTATCCACACAAATGCTTGCGGAGGGTATAGACGTTCGATGCGTGGAATGTCAAATCCTCGGAAGCAATGGAGCGAAGATACGGGGAATCTGGAATGCACCGGGAGAGGAGCAAACGGACCGTGAATCAATATCTCAAGACTCTGTTAGCGGAATGTGAGCGAGAGCACAAAGCATCGGGAGACAAGGGAGACTGGCAGACGTGGTACGCGTCCTACATGACTCCGAGGCTATCCCAATGGCAGATTGACACATACGGAAGCTTTGCGGGCGAAATAGCGTGCCCGTATAAGCTTCCCGGAAAGGAATAACGGTGCATCGGAAAAGACACTGGGTAATCCGTTGTGCGCGTCGGTGCAAGGGATTCGTCATACGGGCCGGGATAGTGACTCTCGCTGTGTTAGCTATTCTGATCATCATGGCGAACACAGGGGAAGTGGTATCCATCGGCATAGCAACGGAGCGGCTAACGGAAGCTTTGGGTATGGCAGCGGCAGACACGTTCGCGGACTGAACGTCCTCGGGGGACTCTCGAAATAGAGTCTCCCGGGATGCGTTCATAGGCGCATCAGAGGAGCGAACCGAAAATGCACACATTAATGCCAAAGCACCCTCCGAAGCTAATAGCTACGCTTCGCGTACTCCAATCGGACGAGGATTGCACGTCTGGTTTGCATAGCTTCGATGAAAGCACGTTTGACCTAATCCTTTGCCCAAATGAGACAACGGGCAACGGGTTAGTGAAGCGAAGTATGCCGGAAATTATGGCGCATGAATTAGGCCATTTCGTCGGACGCGTTCTAAAGCTTCCGGCAGAGGCACACGCGGACGAAATATTGAACACGGTACGGGCAATAGGACTCCCGGAAGATTATACCCCCAAGCAACCCTCAGAGCGGGAAGCTTGGCAGATAGCGGAAACGATTCTACCGGGAGCAATGGAAACGGACGCGTACAAATTCAGCATGGACGCATACGCGAAATACGACAAAGAGTTAGCTAGGCAGGTTTCGGAATTGCCAAGCGGTCCGCGTCAATTCTTCCGGAAACTATTCGGATTTGGAAAGGACGTAAACCTATGAAACAAAGAGCATTAGTAATCATCACGATTGACCCGGATGCGAAACCGCGTTCGAGTAGTACGGACAGGCATTCCGGAACGGCAGTGAATCCGTTCACAGGGGAAAGGGAGACCGCTTCGCTATTCGAAATAAACATCTACCCGAATGACGCAGACGGTCCGAATGTGAAGCTAACCCCGGAGAGCATGAAAACAAGCTTGGCGCATGAACTGGGACACGTAGTCGGGAGTTTGGCGAACACAAAAGCGAATGCCGATGATCCGAGGACGAAACCCGTAGGGAACAGGTGGACAGAGCATCCGGCAGAAGCGGTTATTGCAAGCGAGCAAGAAGCATGGGACATAGCGCGGATGATCGCGCCGGACCTAGACGAGCGGGAAGCGGAAGCAAACTTTCGAAGCTACGCGGATCCGAAATACCGGGAGCGATTGGACGGCGAGCTAAAGCTAGCGATACTAGCGGAAATGGTTCAGCACCATAACCCGGAAAAGGGAGGAATCAACTAACGTGATCACAGTAGCTTGGATAGTGTTCGGCATAGCGGCAATTCCGGTGTTATGGTGTCTCGTTCAGGACGTACGCAGACACACTCGGCAGTAGACCTACGTTGCGCGTGCGGGATTCGAAAGAGTCCCAATCGCGGAGGGTAGGACCGATGCGAACAGCAATAGCAATTTCAATTCTTTTGATCGCTGGATGGGTTTACGTGCCGAGAGTTAGACACGCGAAGTGGGACGGGCAACGGTTTACGTGTCCAGCGCATACGGACGTATGGGCAGACGAATCGGAAGCATTAGCAGGGAAGGACTACGTTTATTGCATACCGGATTCCCGATGACCGGAGACATTTTGCTAGCAGTGTTTATTTTGTGGCTCATTTTCGACTATCTCTAAACTCGGAGGACCGAATGTGTGAGCTAATCGAAATGGTTATTGCTCTATGGTTTATCGCGGTTTTCGGCTTACTAGTTTTGTGGGCAATCGTGCGTGTCGGGGTATGGCTCGCATTCGGACCGAAAGAAAAGCGGCCTCTGTCCTAGCAGGCCGCTTCCGAGTTAAGACTTCTTACCGCGCATGAATCCCGGTAGTTCGCCGCGTTCTTTCCTTGCTTCCGCTACTGCCTTAGCTGCCTTGGAGCGAGTCTTTCCGGTAAGGACATCACGTTGACGTGCGATAGCGTCCGCAACGGCGGGCGGTATGGCAATTCTGAGTGTTTCGGACTGCCGGACGCATTCGAGGAAAATGGTGTCTCCGGTATCCCGTTGCCGATAGGTCTGCACAATGTACAATTCAGACGTGCCAACAATCGGGGTAACGGCACGAATGGTTGATGGTTTAGTGGAAGCAACGTCCGGGATGCCATGCAGTGCACCTAACAACCGATCAAAGCTATCGGGTGTCCCGTTCATGTTCATGTGTTGGCGTGCTCCTAACACGCTGACTCGATTATATCATACACACTTTACACTCCTCAAGAATCCGACACTCGGCAGATTGAAAACGCAAACCTTAACAGGGAATTTGGAACGATTTGCAACGGACAAACCCCAGTAAACATGCGGGTACTCGGGACAGATTCCGACCAACTTTTCCACATTGACGTTAGAAATACGGCACATAAAATCTTTCATTTTTCCTATTTGTTCGCTTTCGGGCTTGACTCCGAAACCCCGATAGGCGCATTCTCGGCGTGTGGCGCATGAACCCTACATCCGGAATGGGACAGTCTGTTGTTTCGATCATTTTCCCATCGAAGGATTCGAACAACAGGCTATCATGCTCGAAACAGCGGACCTGCTCGAAACGATTACGCTTCGATATGCCGCACGTTTCGACATTCCGATGCTTCGGGACCTAAAACACGCGGTTATGCTCCTCAGGTCGCACGCAAACGCGATTAACGCTATGTCGGAAGCACTGACGGAACAACACGTTTAGGTCATTATGCGCGATACGCTTCGATTTAACGCACGATTCCCGGTTTCGATGCTCTCGGCACTCATTTCCGGATTAACCCTCTTAAATACGCACGCAAACGTCAGCAATGGCACGTCTACAGGCCGGTCTTGAAAGAACATTACGATTCAGAACGTACGATACCCCGCATTGCTGGACGCATTAAGCAACTTAGGCGCATGAGTGAACGCGAGAGAAAAGAACTCGGCATGCATCTCTTTGCGGTTTACAGCGGACGTATGTCACAGAAAATGTACAGGTTACGTGGTATTGATCCATGCGCGTACGCTCGGCAATTCCGCTGGCCTAAGAAGAACGAGCAACCGAAAACGAAGCGAAGTAAAATCCTACCGATTGGCTAACCTACCTACAATCAATCGTTTGCGCTGGTGTACGTCTGATAAGATATCATCTGATTAGTTGTTGGGCATACTCGCGTCTAAGTCTCTCATTCTAAGCATGTAACGTCTCTGCGGGCACCCCATCGCGGATGTTCAAGCCCACCCGTTCGAGCACGCGGTTCGGGGCAACTGGCTACCGCGAAGGCCAATCCGTACAATCCGGTGGTTCCATGCCCAACAAGAGTTTTCTATTGACACGTCCGACCCGTCAGTGCTAGAAGACCCGCATGGCACGGATAGCCCTCTACGTAACGGAGTCAGACGAACGGAAATTGAGGAGGATGGCGGGAGAGGTGCCACTATCGAAATGGTGTCGGAAGAAGTTATTTGAGAACATAGGAGCCGAAGAGATTGGAAAAGTACAAGCGAAGCCGGACGGTGATAGAGTACCGCCAGTGCGGGAAGACGGAGGAGTACGTGTGGAAGGCAGGGGGTCTAATCCGGCTGTCCGAGGTAAGGGCGGAGTTCGCCCGAAGGTTGGAGAGTGCAAGCACGGAACGAAGGTTGGGGAGTACTGCGGATTCTGTTTTGGAATTGTCATGCCGCATATGGCGAAGGGGGCTTGATGATGAATCGACAGATCGGGTATTTGCCGAAGAGTGAGCCGGATTGGGAACCGTTTGAGGAGCACACAGCGGATTCGAAGTGGCAGTACTGTAAGTGCCGGAGTTGCCAGAACAAGCGATTTTTGCTGGATTCATTGCCGGGGCCGAAGATCAACTACGATAAGTTGCGGCTGAAGGATGAAGATTATTAGATGAAGGCCGGGCAAAGGCTCGTTACTCGGGAACCGAGGGTCAGTGTACCGTGTTTGACCGGGCAGCACGGGCATTGTTTTAAGCTGAATTGTTCGTGTCTATGTCATGCCCAAGCTAAAACAATAAAGGAGACCGACCGTGGACGAAAACGATGTGTTGTCGCTGGAAAATATCTGTAATGGGGCCATGCCGGAGATTTTCCGGAGGGAATTGTCGATCATTCTGGCGAACATCGCCGACGTGAATACGCCTGCCGAGAAGAAACGGGCCATCACGTTCAAGTTCACCTTCGAGCCGTTTCCGGACCGTAAGGGGGCACAAATCACCCTGACTTCGGAGACTAAACTGGCCGGGGTCGATGGGGTACAGGCCAATGCCTTCATCTACCGGCAGAACGGGGAATTGACGGCCATCACCCAGGATGCACGGCAGGAACGGCTGTTTGGTAAGCAGATTGAGGCCGAGAATGTGGTTGAGATGAAGGAGGCCCAATGATCCGAGAAGCCATCGACAAAATTATCAGCATGACACCGACCGGGATCATTAAGGGTTCGGATGGCCTGGATCGAAGCGACCGGACTCTTGCTCTCATCGAACCGATCAAGCAAGCATGGTTCACCACACAGACCCTCCTCGGATTCACCGAACTCATTGCCGAGGCAGTCGATGGGTTCAAGAAGGAGGAAGTGGTCATTCAAGTTCTAAACCCAACGGGAGTGGCGCTTTTTTCGAAGAACGTCGATCCTTACGGTTGTAGACGCATGTTCATTGGGGCGCAATGCAACGAATTGAATACCTTCCAGTTCAACAATTTTCAGAACTCCGAGCAGTTCATTATCGGGCTGCAATCGCATTTCGTTCCAGGGGCCGGAGATACGGACTACGTGCTCAAGATGGCCTCGGCGCTGGCGGCGGAAGCCGTTTCGACGGCAGACGATGACGGAATCAGTCAAAGGGTCGCTGTTCGGACCGGTGTGGCCCTCAAGAGCCAGGAGATCGTGAAGCCGAGGATCAAGCTCGCTCCTTACCGGACGTTCCGGGAAGTGGATCAGCCCGTCTCGGATTTCGTGTTTCGGCTTCGGGGGCGGCATGAGGATACCCCCATGTGCGCCCTGTTTGAAGCCGATGGAGGCCGCTGGAAACTCGATGCGGTGCAAGCCATCGCTGTTTGGCTCAGTAAGAATAACGCAGACATCCCGGTCATAGCCTAAAAAGGAGAACCGATGAGTGTACTCAGAGACTTGGCGAATCAAACTGAATACGGAGGGCAGATGGAATTGGCGAAGAGTGCCGAAATTGTGCGGAATGCGACCTTGGCCGAGAATCTGGAATCACGCAAAAAATCTCTCGAAATACAACTTGCCAAAGTGAACAAGGCCATTGAAGTTGTGAAAGCGAATCCCAATATCGAATCGTTTATCGACATTCTGTCGCAAGTTTGAGAGGAGCTATATGGCACGAGGCAAACTGTTCGAGTACGCGGTTCTGTACCATCCAAAACCGTCCAAGGACCAGAATGATCGAGGGGAGACGCCCAAGTCCGAACTTTTGATCGAGCCGAAGGTGGTACTAGCCTCGGGTCCGGATCAGGTAGCGACTCTGGCATCGAGGGCGCTTCCCGAGACGCATCTGGATCGGCTCGACGACATCGAGATTGTGGTGCGCCCTTTCTAGCCCCGGCGCTCGGGCAAAAGAAGGACGAGCGCCCAAAACCGGAACCGGCATTCGGAACGCATATCCGAGAAGCGGCTAAGATGTTTCGTAGTTTAACGACACAAGCGGATACCGGTTCGATTGCCGGACTCGCTTACACAACAACCGTTCCCGACATGGCCTCGCAGAGTTATACTGCGGCAAGTGTCCTACAAAACAAAACGTGAATGCATTGTCGATGGCAAGCGCCGGAGGAAACATCGGTTCGATCCGAAACTCCGGCGTTGTAACCTTTGTGGAGCAAAACAGCGTTGAGTGAACGAATCTCGGTTTGCGGTCTCGGCAAGGTCGGCCTCCCGATCCTGAACCTGCTTCGGGAAAAGGGCTTTCGGGCCATCGGCTACGACCGAGACTGGAAGAAGTCGGAGTCGAGTATCGGGGACGCGGTAAAGGGTTCGGACGCCTGCATATTTATCGTGCAAACCCCGTCGAATGAGAATGGGTCCTTCTCGAACGATCACCTCGTCTCGGCTCTCCACCATTTCCACGACATAGCCCCTGCCGACTATTTGTACATCATCACCAGTACGACGACTCCCGGCAGTTGCGACAATTTCCGGAGGATTGTTGGGGATAACGTGGTCTACAAGCCTGAATTCATTCGTCTCGAATACGTGGATAAGGACCTTCGAATGCCCGATTTCGTGCTGATCGGGGAGCACCGGAAAGAGGCCGGAGATCGGGCAGAAATAATCTACAGGGAGATTTCGCATTGTCCGGTCAAGCGAATGTCCCTCATCGAAGCCGAACTTGCCAAGATCACGCTCAATTGCGCCCTGACCATGAAGATTTCGCTCGCCAATCAGTTGCATCTCGTAGCGAATAAACTCGGGGCCGATTCCGCGAAGATCATGGATGCGGTCGGAACCGATCCGAGAATCGGGAAGGCATACCTCACTCCTGGTTGGCCGTACTCCGGGCCGTGCCTTCCGAGGGATAATCGAATGTTCCAGTACGTTGCCGAACAGGTAGGAGTGAAAGCGGCGCTCTCGGAAGCCGCCGACGAGATCAATGGGATGATCTACAGTGAACAAGATTGAAGAGATCGAACGGTACTGGTCCGCTTCTCCCTGTAACGTTAGACACGGGACTGCCGACATTGGCTCGGCCTTGTGGTCCCATCAAGTAACCACTCGGAAGTATTGGGTCGAATCGCACATCCCGGACTTTGCCGACTTCTCGCATTGGCAGGGGAAGAGAGTACTAGAACTGGGTTGCGGGATTGCCACCGACACAATTCAGTTCGCCAAGTTCGCCGAGCACGTCGATGCAGTGGACATTTCGAAGGCCAGCCTCGAACTGGCGATGCAGCGAGCGGCCATCAATGGATGTAAGAATATCGGATTCTATCAGGGGAACATCGAAGACCCTCTTCCCTTTACCGCGAACTGGTGGAACACCTACGATCTCGTGTACAGTTTCGGAGTTCTTCACCACACGCCGCATCCCGAATGCGCGTTACAAAATGCCTACAAGTACCTAAAGCCGTACGGCGAACTTCGGATCATGCTCTATGCCGAGTGGAGTTGGAAGCGGATCATGCATCATCAACCGGAAGCGAAGGCAGGATGTCCGTACGTCCGGTGGTATACGGCGAAAGCGGCCAAGCGGCTCGTTGAGAATTCGGGATTCAGGGTTATATCCATTCGGAAGACGCACATCTTCCCTTGGAAGATCGGCCCGTACACTCGGCACCAGTACGTGCGGGCATTCCCGTGGAACGTGGTTTCGGTACGCTGGCTCGAACCATACCTAGGCCATCAACTTTTGATTCGAGCGGTGCGGGTGTGAAGGCCGCAGTCGTCGTCACCACGATCAATGATTGCAGGGAACTCCTCGACGGATATCTAAAGAACTTCTCGAAGTATGGGCACGAGGTCAATTTCTATTTGATCCCGGATGTGAAGACGCCGAAATTCACAATCCCGAACGCTATCCACGTTCCTAGCGACGGTCAACAAACGGAATTTCTAGAAAAGATTGGATTTCCTCCCTCCGACATTCCCTGGAATTCCGACAACCGGCGCAATGTCGGCTACCTCATGGCCCTTGCGGATGGAGCCGAGATGGTCGTCTCCATCGACGATGACAACTACTGCTCGGAAGATGAAGATTTTATCGGCGAGCACTTAAAGTGTGGAGGATTGAAAGCGGATTGCGTGAAAACTAAAAGTGGGTGGGTGAACAATTGCGACCTCTTCGTTGATGCTACAAATTTATTTCCCCGTGGTTTCCCTTACTTTGCAAGGCAGTATGAGCGAATCGAACTAACGGGAGAAGAATTACCAGTATACATCAACGCCGGAATGTGGCGCGGCGATCCCGATATTGATGCAATGACATGGCTTCATCATGGACAACAAGTAGATGTTAGTAGAGGGCGTTTCTCTCTTGCGAGTCAATCGTGGTGCCCGATCAATTCACAGAATACAGCGGTGCATCGGGATTTGATGGGCGCGTATTACTTCGTGCGTATGACCTCGATGATGGACCGGTTCGGTGACATCTTCCAGGGATATTTCGCTCTCAAAGTGGCAAAGCATATGGGCTGGACAGCCCGGTTCGGATCGCCAGTGGTCACGCATCGCCGGAACTCCCATGTGTACCTGAAGGATGTGCGGAAGGAGATCGAACCGATCCTGCTCCTCGAAGAACTGCTCCCGAAACTCTTGGAGGTGAAACTGACCGGCACGACGGTCGAGGAAGCCTATTTGTCGCTTGCGGACTTCATCGAAAGCCAAGCATCGCCATTTTATTCCGAAACGGCTAGACTGATGCGCGTGTGGTCCGGCGCGGTAGGGAGGATCAATGGCAAAAGTTATTCTAGCCGGGGGGCCTAGCTTTTCTTTGTTCAATCCGTCTCTCCATGCGAGTCTTGGACTTCTCTATTTGGCTGCATCACTTCGGGAAGCGGGCCACGAAGTCAAAATCATCGACTGCCACAAGATCAGCACCTTTGACGCCGAAGCAAACAAACTCCGAGTCGATCCCGATCAAATGGAACCCTGTGACATCTTTGGTGTTTCGATTGTCACGCCGAATGCCGAGTTTGGAGGGCAATTAGCCGCTCTCTGGCCCGCCAAGGTGAAGGTAGCCGGTGGACCGCATGTGACCTATATCATCGACGGCCCCCATGCTCAGTTTAAGCAGAAGAAATATTTCGAAGGGTTCGACTTCCTGATGACCGGCGAGTGCGAGGAATCGTTCGTCCAGTTCTGCAATACATGGGAATCGGGCGGGGACGTAACCAGAGTTCCGGGAGTGACGTGGTTCGATGCGTTCGGGGTTCATCAGCTTTACCCATCCCCGCCACTACCGGACGTAACGAAGATGAAGACTCCGGCCTATGACCTGTGGGGGAATTATTCGAAGGGAGGACTCCAAGTTGCCTCGATACATGGGCATTCAATCGACGCATCCGAAAGAACCATTGGTAGCCTTTGGACCGCCAGAGGTTGTCCTTATGGTTGCTCGTTCTGTGCTGATGCTCGTACGAAATTACGCGAGGAAACTTTCGATCAGATCGAAGCCGAAGTCAAAGCCCTCGCCGAAATCGGAGTGACGGCCCTTCGAGTTTGGGACGACGTGCTGACCATCAAGGCGAAGCGTTGCCGGGAACTGGCTGCTCTCTTTCACGACTACGGGATGCTGTGGCGGGGATGGAGCCGGGTGAATCTGTTTGACCCGGAACTGTTCAAGGACCTTGCTCGCCTCGGATGCACGGAACTAGGATTCGGCGTGGAGCACGGCTCGGCTCGGATGCTGAAGGCCATGAACAAGGGCACGACACCAGAAGCGAACACTCGGGGGATTAAACTTTGCCAGGATGCCGGAATCTCGGCACGAGCGTATCTGCTAATCGGTTTTCCGGGGGAAACTTGGGAGTCGATTCAGGAAATGCAGGATTGGCTCGACGACTGCCGACCGGACGCGGCGAGTCTCCACATGTTCCAGCCATATCCCGGATGCGAAGTGTGGAACACGCCTGAAAAGTTTGGGGTTTCGATTCCAGTCGATTCGTTCTCGAAAATGTGGGAATTGAATGACGACGACCCGAGCACCACGGTTCTCGACCTTCCGACCATGACGAAACTGGAACTCTTCGAGGCTCGAAAGAACCTGCATACTTGGGTCACGGATAATATTTCTCTCCGGCTTGCGACCCGATGACGAAGCCTCTTGGTCGAAAGAACTATGGAAGCATTCCCCACCTTCCAGAAAGCAGAATGGGACCGGGGGATCATCACGTCCACGAAGGGCAGGAAGAAATTTGCACGAATCGGTTACGGGACCGTCACGATCTTGTAATCTGCACGGAGAAACTTGACGGTTCGAACGTCGGCGTAGCAAGAATCGGAGACGATATTTTGGCTCTTGGCCGTGCCGGGTATCTCGCTCAAACTTCCAAATTCATACAGCACCAATGGTTTGCCGATTGGGTTCGAAAGAACGAGGATCGCTTTCGGTCTGCGCTACAGCCGGGGCAGCGTATTGTCGGGGAATGGCTTGCCCAAGCGCACGGAACCCGCTATAAACTCACACATGAGCCATTCGTAGTATTCGATCTCATGGAAGATGATCGGCGCTTGCCCTACTCGGCCATCGAACAGCTACAAGATCGTTTTGTGCTCGCGCATGTGATCCAGAAGGGCGGTCCTGTTTGTGTAGGACTTGGATTTGAAGAATTGGAGCGTGGCGGAAGAAACGGATTTCACGGAGCCATTGATCCGGTTGAGGGAATGGTTTGGAGAGTAGAGCGTAAAGGTGAATTCGATTTTATGGCGAAGTTTGTTCGTCCGACTAAAGTTGACGGAGCGTATCTGCCAGAAGTTTCTGGTCTTGATCCTGTATGGAATTGGACGCCATGAAACTGAGTATCATCTGTGCGGGCCGGAACGATCAACACGCCGGAGACTTCATCGACCGGATGAATCGCTCCTTCGAAACGCTTCCATCCGATGCCGAAATCATCATGGTCGAATGGAATCCTCCCGAGGATCGGCCTCCGCTCGCCTCGACGATTAAGCGGTCCGGAGTACGTGTCATCACCGTTCCACGAGACTTGCACAATACCACTCACGGAAACGATCTACTGCCATTCTTCGAATATCGGGCCAAGAATGTAGGTATCCGTAGAGCGCACGGCGAGTGGATTTTGTCGATGAATCCGGACATCCTGCTCGGCCAGGAAATACTCGAACGCCTGGGATACGATTTCGACCCTCAGTTCTTCTATCAGGCTCCGAGGCACGACATTCGGGACGGGAAACTCGTTCAGGTTACGAGAGGTCCAGGAGACTTCGTTTTAATGCATCGGGATAAGTGGTTCGACCTTCGAGGGTATCTCGATATTGTCAGCTATTCGCATATCGACTCGCTCCTTGTCTGGACTGCGGAGTTTAGCGGCATTCCGAGAATCGAACTTCCTTGTCCGATCTTCCATCAGGAGCACGACCGTTCGGTTCACAAAGGCCGAATGACGATCCATTCCTCGGACATCCACTATTTCGTTGGGCAAAAGAATGACGAGGATTGGGGGGTCGCCGACATCCATTTACCGGAGATCACGACATGAAGGTCGGTCTTTTATACCCAACCGTAGCGGCTCTCGTGGAGAAGATGGCCGTACTCTTCCCCGGCCTGACCGTCATCGGACCTCCGTGCGATGCCCTATACAGTTGGGACAAGAGAATCCTGAATCTGGCAAAAGCGAAAGACCGAGTGAAGGAATGGCAGGAAGTCGGGCTTGATCTTCATTTCGAGGAAAAGCCGTACTCGGAGTGCGATTTCTCGAAGTTCGACCTCTTGATCGAATCGGTCGAGACCTTCGATTATGCCGCCGACTGGAAGAACCATTGTCACCGGGTCGAATGCCCGATTCTGGTCTTTGTGTGCTGGTACGACGGCCCGGGTTACTTGCCCTCGAACTACCGGGAGAAGATCAAAAACCTGCCCATCAAAGTCGGGATGCCGTCCATTGTCCCATCCTGGAAGTCGGCCTATCCACAAGCCGAGTTCGGTCCACTCCCGGTCGGCGATTGGTGGTTCAAAGAGGAATGGACTGGCCTTCGGGAAGAGGCCCTATTTGTTCTCGCCGGGAAGGACTTGTGGCGACCGGCAGACAAATCGGTCTGCGGGGTCGATCTATTCGAACGACTCTCGGAACGCTTTCCGGGACGGATGCACCACCATGACGGGGCAATGGAGTTCAAGACCTCTAAGCAGATGGCCGAAATGTTCAGCGAGTACCGGGTATTCGTGAATCTCGACAGTGGAGCCGGAAGACCCCTCTGTACGTCGTTTACCGAGGCACTAGCAGCCGGGATGCCGGTTGTGGCTCGGAATCCTTCCTATCGGGATTACATTGACGGGAACGGTATTTGTACGGATGATTTCGACCAAATGTCGATGTTTATAGATCGTTGCTTCCAGAATCTCGACCGGGCGCGGAACCTCAGTTTTCGGAGTCGGCAGATCGGGAAAGCCTGTTTCTCGACCGAGGCAGTTCGACCCCACTACGAAATCGGAAGGTCGGCATGATTTCCTTGCTTCTCCCCTCCCGGAAGCGCCCGGAAATCCTTCGCCGGATGATTAAATCCGTTAGGAATACAGCCGACAATGACGTAGAGATTGTCGTTCGATTCGACGACGATGATAAATCTAGTATGGAGGCTGCACGGAAGGATGGAGCGATTGTGTTCTCTGGTCCTCGGGTCCGGGAAATGACCGTTTACTGGAACGAGTGCTACTACGCCTCTCACGGTAAAATTCTCTGCCAAGCGAATGACGATATGGTCTTCACCACAAAAGGGTGGGACACAATGCTCGAAAAGGCGTTCGCTGAAGTTCCGGACAGAATTATGTTGGCGCACGGATCGGACGTGTTCGGCCACGGCAGCAATTTCGGCCCCCATGCCTTCGTTCACCGGAAATGGATTGAAACGCTCGGCTACTTCATTCCG
>Ga0210406_10005786_pt1 | contig 12881 bp, 17 predicted proteins | sample IncBWC30MmetaG_FD_155454 | JGI IMG/M metagenome (GOLD analysis project Ga0210406, IMG submission 155454) | Forest soil microbial communities from Barre Woods Harvard Forest LTER site, Petersham, Massachusetts, United States - Inc-BW-C-30-M | ecosystem: Environmental > Terrestrial > Soil >...
ATGCCCAACTCGCGGCTCCCCTTTTAGCGGAACGCGAACAGTACCTGGCCTACTTGCTGGAGAATGGCGTCAGCCGCCCATCTGTGAGATCTACCGCCTGCACTCTGATGCATCTGGTCAGACTCTTGGACCTCCATTCCATGCGGGCGGTTCACATCTCCGAGATTGAACAGGCCTCAGCACGTTGGATCGTCGACCCATCGGCTCACGTTACTAGGCTCGTTGGACCCAAGTCCATTGAAAATTTCACACAGGCGGCGTGCCGGTGGTTGCGATTCCACAATGCCCTTGTCGAGAACAGATCAGATGATCCACTCGATTCGTATCTCTATGAGTTTCTTGATTCCCAAAGGGAGAAACGACTGTCAACCGCCACGATCCGAAGCCGTAGCGCCGTTGTATCTGACCTGTTCTCTTGGATGAGATTTCACGGTATGCCTCTGTCCCATATGACGGCTGGTGATGTGGAAGGATATATGGAGGGCAAGAGAGCCGCCGGATGTAAGCCTCGGACCATTGCAGGTATCTGCAATCGCCTCCGTAGCTTCTTTCGATACGCGGAACTGCGAGGCTGGGTTGGAACAGCGATCTCTCACGATATCCACGGCCCTCGAGTTCCTAGGTTTGCAGCTGCCGCACAGGGGCCTGCATGGAAGGACGTCAGGCGTTTGCTGCATACACCTGCGCGAGCGTCTCCCAAGCTGGCCTGCTCGAAGTAGTCGAAGGCTAGTCTTTCATACCAGTATTCGTCATCGAGGAGGCTCTCCGAGTGGGCCCGATCCGGCATGGCAACGGTTCGCCATGTTTCGACAACGGTTGCGCGACCCGGCGACCCTTGTTGCCTGTGGCCTCCGTGATCAGGGTCATAGCCTCTCTCTGTGTTACGGCACTCGTTTTCCCTAATGACGTTTCTTCTCCTTACGCAGATCCAACACGACTGTTGACGTGGGTTGTACTTGAATGGCCGGCTCAACTTTATGTGGTCAAACGGCCGAACGAATTCAGCTAGGAGATGGGCTAACTGTTTGTAAGTACCCACTGTGAAGTAAGCTACTAGCATGACTGTAAGCGAAAAGCCAACTGGTTGGGCGCCAATTTCACCCGATGCATCGTTGGGCAGAGGCGACCTCTTTAGCGCGGCATGTCCGTCCCGCGGAGTGCTCGAACATGTAACGAGTCGATGGGGTTTTCTGGTTCTGATCCTACTTCTGAAAGGCACGCATCGCTTTAGTGAACTGCGAAGGAAGCTGGAGGGCGTGAGTGAAAAAATGCTTGCCAAGACCCTGCAAGCCTTGGAGGCCGACGGATTCGTTCTTCGCAAAGCCTATCTCGTGATTCCACGGCGAGTGGACTACAGTCTCACCGTCATGGGCCGCGAAATTGCAGAACAAATTGAGGGGTTGGCCGGTTGGATCGAAGAAAACCTTCCGCGGGTTGCGCAGTCTCGCGCGAACCATGGAAAGGCAAAGAGATCCTCGGGCTAAATCGGAAGGTTCAACCGGACCGGATAGTCGTCACTCGCCAGTTGAGCCGAATCTCCTGCTGCCGTTCGGGCGACGATAATTCCACGAATGTTCCGCCATTTCGGTGTATCGAACGGCAAAAGTACTCGAAAGAGCACATGACAGAGGATTCCCGAGTAAGTGTCAGCCCCTAGGCTTCTTCAAAAGGGAACGCATCAACGAGAGTCGCTCGCGTGGAGTTCGAAAGAAAAGAATGGGTTCTGCTCTAAGCTGCTCAAAACAGAGCAACAAGAGAATGGTCGGGACGACTGGATTCGAACTAGCGACCTCCCCCCCTCAATCCTAGAAACGACGCAATCTGAATAACTTAGCGAGATCTATTAATACTTTAGAGAGCGGGAAAACAACCCGCCGCAAGATTTTTTGGACCCGTGGTGTACCCATGCTGGCGCACGCGATTGACAACGCGACACGAACCCCGCACAAGCGAACACGAATCGCGCGGCAGTCTCGATCGTCGCCGCAGCTGGACGCGTCGATTTTCATTAGCCTCTTCTCATCTGGCCAGCCTGCGTTTGGTGCGTTGCTTGCATAGTTACTCCACGAACACGTTCCACGGAGAAAACATATGCATATTCACAACCAGCCCGTGAATCTGTACGCGACCAACGTCCACTCCCCCGTGAGGATTGCCGCGCGACAGGCCGCCGAGATCCGCAGGCGACTGGCGAGGGCAGTCTCGAGCCTCGGCGAGGAGTCCTATCCCTTCGAAAGTTCTATGGTCGGCCAGGCGCCCGACGAGGCTTCCCGCCGCCAGCGGAGTCGCGGTCGTCCCAGCTGCGCGAAGACGCTTGTTGCGGAGGTTGAAGAGCCGACCGGAACCCTCTCCCTTCATGCCTGAGCCGCCGGAGCAGGCTTCCACACCGGCGTCGAGCCTGGACGACTTTCTCTTGCGTGTCCGCGGGTATGCCCCAGGGTGTGTCCTTATGAGAGCGATCATTGTGTTTGCGTTGAATTCCGCGATTCTTCTTACTGGATGCGCGACTTCCGTAAGGAGTAGGCAAACTGCGCAGTCAACGACAAGCGTGATCCCTTCGCCCTTGGGGGTTCCCAATTCTGTCGCGTCCCTTGGCCCTTACGAATTCGTGTCAGTTCAAGGAACGGGCCAGATTTTTACCTACAGCATCACGAGCAGGTCGCAGGTGTTAATTGAGCCGGTCTATCAGACTCCGTGTAGCGATCCAAGTGGAATGGTAATCACGAGCGTTGCGGAAAGCAATGTAATGGCGGTGGTTTGCTACGATACCGGATTTCTTTTGACGCTCCGTATACATGCGGACGGGTCGCTAAGCCTTTTGGGCTGGGTGGAGGGCCTGGGGACGCCCTATCCAGGCATCGCCCTCGATGGAACGAACGTATTTGTTCCTCTCTTCGGCGTGCCTTTTTCCGCCAATGGGGGAGTTGCGAAGGTAAGTATTGCTTTTCCGGCAAATCCCGTGATCACCGGCGTCGCAACTTTGGCGAGCCCTTCAACTGGTGGGTACGCGAACCCAGGATATCTAACCGTGGCCCGTGGATATATTTTCGTATCGGCTGGTTCGGAGAGCGATCCGCAAAGCACATCCAGCACGATCCAGGTGGTCAATGAATCGACGATGAAATTAGTCGGCAGCCCATTACCGGTTGCACACTCGCCGCAACAACTGGCAGTGCAGGGCACTGTCGCTTATGTAACTATGTTCGATGCAGTTCAGTTGGAGTCTATCGATATTTCGGATCCAACGAATCTGAAATCACTCCAGATCCTCCCGCTCGCCACAGGGGCAGGTTGCCATGCGGAACCGGTCGTCGTCCGTAACACCCGTGCTTACGTCGGATGCTACTCGGAGGGGGTGATCGATGAGGTTGATGTCACTAGTCCCTCAAATATGAAGTTGGTGCAAGACATACCCGGGATTGATAGTCCACAACGCTTGAAGGTCGAAGGCAACTATCTCCTGGTCACTAGCAGCGTACGCGGCGGCAGCTTCTATCAGATAGATATGGGGACCTTGAATTAACTGTTATCTGGAGCCATTACTGGACACTTCAACGAAGAAGTTGTCGACCGGGGTCGTTTCCGAACCAACCCGTCCGGCGTAGACAAGCGGTTCCTGGACCTGGAAGCTGTACGGATAGCCATGGGGGCAAGGAAGAGAACCTGAAGCGGCTTGACGACGACCTCGACATCCTAAAGGCATACCTGAAGACGCAGCACGCGCCCAAAGCCGCTATCGAGGCGCTCGAAGGCTTGACCGTCGAGCAGCACGTAAGCTGGAAGAAGGCAGTAGACCGGATCAGGAAGCTGCTGGAGGATTAAGGACAAAGGGACATATCTCAGACCCCTCATTTCATCAAGTTTCGCAGTTGTCGGTGTCAGCCCAAACCAACGCTACCACCCAACCAATGACAGTCCAGCCGAGAAATAAGTTGAGCATGCCGATTGCTATTCGGTTTCGATGATGGTTGCTGCTGGCAGATAGGGTCGGTACCCAATATCCAATAAAGCCAATGAAACAAATTACTAAAGCCACGTAGTTCTCCACGGTTGATGGCACTCATAGGACAATCCTTTCCGGTGAAATCAAAAAGGGAAATCACCCGTTCGTTGCTGGCATTGCTCCGACGGGTCATTGTGAGCAACGAGGTCGGCGATCCTAAGTGGTAGGATTTTGGGCATGGAAACGCCTACCAAACATTTGCTGGACTCCCTCATCAAAGCGATGACGGACGATATTGAAATGATTGAGGCTGAGATAGTCTCATCCCGCAAAGAGGAACCAAAGGCAGTTCTGCATCTACAGGCTCTCCAAAAGAAATACATTGAATCACGAGAGTTAACCGTGCCTATTCTGAACGATATGTATGGCGTGTGACGAAGAAAGAGGTCATCCGCTTAGGATGACCTCTCATAACATTCATATTGTGCCCCCTTAGACTTTGGTCGCAGTTTCCTTTGTAGCTTTCGTAGCCGCCTTCCTAGCATTGGCCCAACGAGCTTTCATCGCAGCAGATATGGCTGCTCTCCCTTTGTCGCTCAACTTCCTCTTCTTCTGCTTAGTGACTTTAGGCTCAGTGGATTTGGGACGGCCCGGACCTTTCTTTATTGCTGCGCTCGACAGCAATGCTCGTACCTGTTGCAACTTGGATATCTCCGTGTCGATATCGGCAATGATGCGGTTCGTGTCCATGAATCCTCCGTTAAATCAGCATAAACGAAGAACCATCGCAGACAAGGGAGAACCGGATGAGCCACCGCTGCAATGCGGCTTTCTGTTTGGCTGAGGGAAGCGACTACGTCAATCTTACGCCGTTCGCTTGCGCCCGCATCAGATCGATCTTGCCTCGGGAACCTTAACCCCCGACTACCGGTCGGGATCACCATGCTCGGCACTTTACAGGAAGATTGCAACGGCGGACAATTGCGTCGCCAGGGTAAAAGGAAGCGAGCACGCCGGTATCTACTGATGCTGGCCGAATTAGAAAGAGTGACCCAATGAAAGCCGCAAACGCGATTCTGTTAACTATGGTGCTTCTGGGACCTATCGCACTCAGCCAAACAACCGCAACAGAAAAAGGTGCGGCGAGTGGTGTTTGTAGCCCTGCGCCCGTCACAGACAATAACGCTTACAACATAAACTGCAACGGTATTGGAGTAGACCAAGGAAAGAAAATAGTCGAAATATTGAACAGAGTTCTGGCAAATCAAGACGCTAATAATGTAAATGCCAAGCTAGACGAGCTTTTAGTCGTCGCTTCCCAACCCGCTCAGACTCAAGCGCTACAAGCGCCTCCGAACATATTAGGCTTGACCGTTACGCCACTCCCCCCGCGCCCTAACATTGGCACCATGGGTTTGATTGAAGGTCCTCTTGGGGTAAATCCTGGCGTCACCATGACTTTTACGGTTGACGGGATGTTTCCGATAGCCATGTTCTCAGTTGTTTGTGATCGTTCCTGTGCAGCGACTACAGCATCCGTCGAAGGCGCGTCGTCACCACAAATGATGACCACAGACAAGCCCAATATTGCAGTTGTGGCGTTGGGTCTAAAGGGTCCGCTTATGCCGAACAATAAAGTGACAATAACTGTTCGTTCAACAGACGCCGGTAAGATTTCGGTCCAGCATGTCCAGAGCTTTGTGCAGCCTGCACGCTAATCATACCCTTCGATCGTTTTATCTATGCTCTTGCAGCGTTCGTGACCCACCTCAACGCAGAGGTCTGACGGTACTGACCTGAACAGGAGAAGTTGTATGAGCAAATTCGCTGGGTCAAACGTAATGATCACAGGCGCGGCACAGGGTATGGCTAAGCTGTTTGCACAGATGGCCGCTGAGCGGGGAGCCGCTCGTCTTGTGCTTTGGGATATTCAAGAGACAACACTTGAAGCACCGGCTGACGAATTGCGTCCGCGATATGCAGGGGTTAAGGTGCAATGCCAAGTCGTAGACGTTTCGATCACGGAGACCTTGTTGAAGGCCGCGCATGTGGCTGGACCTATAGACATTCTCCTGAACAACGCAGGGATCATTGTTGGAAAGCTTTTTGTCGACCACACCACGGCTGAGATTGATCGCACTTTGGCCGTGAATACCTTAGCCCTGATGCATCTCTCGAGTGCCGTCCTGCCTGGGATGATTGAGCGACGCCGCGGCCACATCGTCAGCATGGCCTCTGCAGCCGGGCTCGTGGCCAATCCCCGCATGAGTGTGTACTGCTCAAGTAAATCGGCCGTTATAGGCTGGTCCGAGAGCCTTCTGCTCGAGATGCGGTCCGGGCGTACCGGAGTCAATGTAACGACTGTGATGCTGTACTACATCAAGACTGGTATGTTCGCGGGCGTTAGCTCATCTTCCTTGATGCCGCTGACGGAACCGAAAGACGCAGCCCGCGCGGTCTTCGATGCCATCGAAAAAAATCGGCCACGATTGCGTATGCCATGGCAAATATATGCTCTCCCGTTTCTTAAGGGTGTCTTGCCAACCCCAATTTTCGACCTTATTGTGGGGAGAGTTCTATACGTGTATAGCGGCATGATCACATTCGTCGCACGGGAAACTACCGATCGGAGCTAGAGACTATGCAGCAACTGACCGACGTGAGCACGGGGATCAACGACGAAACGACTCAAGATGCAATGCGCGATCTGTTCCGAGCGCAACGCCTTGCGTGTCGAAGTGTGCCAACGCTAACGATCAAGCAACGAGTGAAGTCCCTCAACATTATTCGTGCCCTGATCCTTGAAAATGGCGAGGCGATTCAAGGAAGCATTTGCAAAGATTTCGGAAACCGGTCTGCCGCTGAAACGGAAATGCTTGAAATAATCCCAGTCTTGAACGCGATCCGCTATACCCGTCGAAATTTGGGCGCGTGGATGCGTCCGGAGGAACGACCGGTTGACCTAACGTTCCAGCCTGGTCGTGCATGGATCCGTTATGAACCGCTAGGAGTCATAGGCATCATCGTGCCCTGGAACTATCCGCTACTACTGAGCCTCTCACCGCTTGTCGACGCGATCGCCGCAGGGAACCGTGTCATGATCAAACCTTCTGAACTCACGCCCTGCTTCTCAGAACTGCTCCACAACCTCATCTCATCCCACTTCGATACCACAGAGGTAACGGTAATTACAGGTGGCCCATCTATCGCCCGCGAGTTCGCACGCCTTCCCTTCGATCATCTTATTTTCACCGGGTCGACCTCTATAGGGCGCGAGGTGATGAAGGCGGCCGCGGAAAATCTTACGCCTGTAACGCTCGAGCTTGGCGGAAAGTCACCCGCAATCGTTTGCGCCGATTACTCCCTGGAGAAGGCAGCCCGAAGCATCGCTTTCGGAAAATTCCTGAACGCAGGACAGACTTGTATTGCGCCGGACTACGTTCTTGTTCCAACGGATCTGTGTCGCGAATTTGCCGAGGAGGTCATCACGCGAGCACAACGAGCTTATCCAACCATCCAAGAGAATCCTGATTACAGCACCATCATCGATGAGCGTCATCGGGCGCGGCTCCTCGATGCTTTAGCCGAAGCGAAGGCGGGGGGAGCAACGTTGCTCACGACAAAGCCAGAGCTCCAACAGGCTGCGATTGCTCCTACGGTCGTACTGGGCGCCCCCGCAGGCTGCTCATTGTTGCAGGATGAGATATTCGGGCCAGTCCTGCCGATTGTTTCTTACGGAACGCTCGAAGAAGCGTTCGATTTCATCAATGAGCGACCAACAGCACTGGCGCTCTACTGTTTCAGCAATAACAAAATTACGCAGAATAGGGTTCTCGAACGAGTCAATTCCGGTGGCGTCACAATCAACGGGACTCTTCTCCATATTGCACAAGACGGGCTGCCGTTCGGTGGCGTCGGCACGAGCGGCATGGGTGCCTATCACGGGCGCGATGGGTTCCGACGGTTCAGCCACATGCGTTCGGTTTACAAGGTAGGAATGCTGAATGTCTTTGAACAGCTCGGGCCGCCCTGGGGAGCCCTCGCGAAGCGTGTGGCCAGCGTACTGAAGCGTCGGTAACATCTTCTTCGAGACCTATCGTCATAATGGCCTGCAAGGCTACACTCACGAGGTTGCCGCTAAACCCGTTTTCCATGGAACTGTCCCGGAAAGAGCGGCCGATTGTGTGCGGCGATCCTGGATTGGCTGTATTCTCTGAGCACCATGACCACACGCGACACATTGAAGACACTGATTGACCAACTTCCAGACGAGAAGCTCGCTCACGTTGAGATGATGCTCAACCATCAGGTCAACCCACCGCAGTGGCCAACGGAATTAGTACGACGCAGAGAACAGATGCAGACTGCCGGTGAAGGCTACAGAGAACGGGTACTGCGGCAGTTTCAAGAGACGAGAGGCCAGGGACGCTTGGCTCCATGGGTGGCACCGGCTTCATGGGTGAGCATGAGGGAACCGGTTTCGGGCATCAGGGATTTCACTATTGGGACGGCAAAGCGCTGGTAAACCAAACGCTGCACTTTCTCGACGGTAAGCAGATAGAGATCATGGAGAGGCTATCCATCTGGGATGACAAGACGCGGCTATCCTGTACCGTTGAACTGTCATGCGGAGGACGCACCGTTCGCCTCACCGAAGAATTCCCTCTATCGGAGTCCTGATCCTTGCCCGTGAGCTTCGATACTGCTCGGGCGAGAGCTTCAGCGTCACTTCCTGTAAGTCGGGATTTCGCCAACTTCGAGCAGTAAGGGGCTAAGAAGGGGCAAGTTTCCCAAACCCCGTTTTCGTGAATGAGCGGAAGGTGCAAAACAACAGAGGGTCGCCGCTCCCGTCAGGTTGTGGGGGTCGAAATATTGGCAGCAAGATGAGAGGCCAGGCGTCGTCGAGTACACTTCTCTTCATGTTCTTCCGCACCCTATTCCGCACAGCCGTCGTCACTGCCCTGCTATCGCTTGCCGCCGCTTCCGGCCAGGAACCCAAGCTCATCAACGGTTACGAACCCAAGTGGTGGAAGGAAGCTGTCGTCTACCAAATCTATCCGCGCTCCTTCAAAGACTCGAATGGCGACGGTATCGGCGACCTGCCCGGCATCACCTCGAAGCTCGACTACCTCCAGAAGCTTGGGATTAACGTTATCTGGCTCAGTCCCCATTTTGACTCGCCAAATGCAGACAACGGGTACGACATCCGCGACTACCGCAAAGTCATGAAGGAGTTCGGCGACATGGCCGACTTCGACACACTCCTCGCCGGTATCAAGCAGCGCCGTATGCGCCTCATCATCGACCTCGTCGTCAACCACACTTCAGACGAGCACAAGTGGTTCGTCGAGTCCCGCAAATCAAAAGACAATCCTTACCGCGACTTCTATATCTGGCAGCCCGGCCACACCGCTCCCGACGGCACCCGCACACCGCCTAACAACTACCCTTCCTACTTTTCCGGCTCTGCGTGGACTCTCGACCCTAAGAGCAACGAATACTACCTCCACTATTTCGCCACCAAGCAGCCCGACCTCAACTGGGCCGATCCCAAGGTTCGCGAAGAGGTCTTCTCGCTGATGCGCTTCTGGCTCGATAAGGGCGTCTCCGGCTTCCGCATGGACGTCATCCCGCTCATCTCGAAGCCCACCGGCCTGCCCGACCTCACCCCCGAACAGCTCAAAACGCCGCCCAACGCCTACGCCAACGGCCCTCACCTCGCCGAGTACCTCCAGGAGATGAATCGCGACGTCCTTTCCAAGTACGACGACATGTCCGTCGGCGAAGCTACCGGTACCACCCTCGCCCAGACCAACAACCTCGTGGACGACCGCCGCCATGAGCTCAACATGATCTTCAACTTTGACGCCATCAAGCTCGGCCGCTCCGACTTCGGCCTCAGCCAGCTTGGCGCCTGGTCCCTGCCCGAGCTCAAAGGCATCTACGACGCTCACGCCACCGTCCTCACCAAGCACGACTGGGACACCGTCTTCCTCTCCAACCACGACAACCCGCGCATCGTCTCCACATTCGGTGACGACTCCCCCGCCATGCGCGTCGCCTCCGCCAAGCTCTTTGAGACCATGATCCTCACCCTCCCCGGCACTCCCTTCCTCTATGAGGGCGACGAGCTCGGCATGACCGATTTCCCCTTCAAGACACTCGCCGACTACGACGACATCGCCGTGAAGAACGCCTACAAGGCGCTGGTCGACACCGGCAAGATTTCCGCCTCCGCCTTCCTCGCCTCCCAGGCGAAGGTCTCCCGCGACAACGCCCGCACCCCCATGCAGTGGGACAGCACACCCCAGGCCGGCTTCACCACCGGGAACCACCCGTGGCTTGCCGTCAACCCCAACTACAAGCAGATCAACGCCGCCCAGGAGGAGTCCGACCCTGCCTCCGTCCTCAACTACATGCGCGCCCTGATCGCCCTGCGTGCTCACACCCTCGCCTTCGTCTACGGTGACTTCGAAGACCTCGATCCACAGCACCCCCACATCTTCGCCTACACCCGCACCCTCGGCAGCGAGAAGTACCTCATCGTTGAAAACTTCAGCTCCAATCCGCTCGCTTACACCCTGCCCAACGGCCTCAAAGCGGCAAACCTCCTCCTCTCCGACATCCCTGGTTCCCATGAAGCCAACGTCTCTACTCTTAACCTTGCGCCATGGGAATCGCGCATCTATAAGCAGTAGCCAGGCTGTCACATGGCTCGGGCACTGGGATTGTGGTTCGGATGCTCCTCGGTTGGTGCCAGTAAGTCCCGCTGCGAATCTCCGCAAAGTTCTGCCAGCTCAACCGGTCGATGCAACACCATCTAATCAGCTGATCCACAAATGCTTGCCCTGAAGAATCGATCTGCAGGGTCTCGGAATGTCATTGCGTGCATTTCGCGGCAATCCATTTGAGCGAATAGTCGCCTTGTCGTACAAGTGACGTCTTGAAGTTCCCTGAACACCGGGCGGAGTTTTCGGCAACTACAAATCCTCGGAAGCAACCGAAACACCGAATTTGCTGAAAACTGGGGCCGGACTTTTCAGGCACTACGGGCTTAGCGAGCCAAGAGATTCGCGAACGCGCTCGTTTCCGGGATACCATATCGAGAACAGTTCCCTTCCCTAACCGACAACTGAGACCTTCATGACACGCACGGAAATTCTGCAACGACTCCAAACGATCAAAGAAAAAGGTACTCAAGCTCTGAGACTTCTTGAGTCGAAGCCGCTCTCGGTCGATACGCAGACTGAAATCAGGAGTCTAGCTCAATGGATCAAAGAAGAGTTGCACAACGAATACAACCGCATGTTGCCCGAGCGAGCGCAAAAGACAATGTCAGTGTTCGAACTCAGCGTCTATTCACCCACGATCGGAGAAACCCTGGAAGAAAAGTGGCATCAGCCGGTTGAAGATCGACGGACCCCTCGATCAAAAATGGCAGGAACCGCTAGAGGCCGTGGTTTATAACGCCGGGCAGTATCTATCTTGACGCGGTAGCCATGAATGCCTTCATCTCTACCAAGTGAACTCCAATCGCAACCGGCAGGCATTGAGATACCCCTTAGGACAAGGGTTATCTCGTTATGACGCCCAAGAGGATCTACCTCCCGTTCTGTCTATCTATTTGATTAAAAAGATATTTTCTCATAATTTCTGAAGACCAGGGTGGCGATTGGCCTTACTACGAAGACCCGGAGATTGAGCCGGAGGTAGCTGCCAGTGATCGCCTGAATTGCGAAGCGCTAGTCAACTCTTCTGATTTCCTCTATCCACGGGCTTTACATCAATCTTCCGGAATCGCGTCACAATGAGATAAGCCGCGGGGACAGGGGTTATCTCGTTATGACGCACAATAGGATCTACCTCCCGTTCTATCTATCTATTTGATTTGCTATCTTCAAACTGCGGTCGATTGCTACAGAGCCACCTACCCACCCGATCTGTAAGTTGGTGTTGATAGGCATGGGCATGATTGCCTACCTGCAAATAGACTTCAACACAGACATGCTGCGACTTCCCGAGGTCTGTGCAAGCCGGATACAGAACAGAAGACATCGTGGTTGAGGGTCGATGGTCGTCCGTTTCAGGCTTTAGGGACGGAGCTAATCCGAATGCATGCAGTGAAGTGGCTGAGCCTATTGGGCGTCGGGCTGATGAATTCGAATTGCCCGTTGAACAACCCACCTAGTAACCTACACAACCTGCCCACAAGATCTGTAAAGAATGTACTTAGGAAGGCCTAATAGTCTAAATCTTCTTACGACGGTGGTCCTCCATGCATACAGTGGGCATTATCGACAGAATTTTCAACTGGAGTCGGGTTCGACATGCCCAACTCGCGGCTCCCCTTTTAGCGGAACGTGAACAGTACCTGGCCTACTTGCTGGAGAATGGCGTCAGCCGCCCATCTGTGAGATCTACCGCCTGCACTCTGATGCACCTGGTAAGACTCTTGGACCTCCATTCCATGCGGGCGGTTCACATCTCCGAAATTGAGCAGGCGTCAGCACGTTGGATCCTCGACCCATCGGCTCACGTTACTAGGCTCGTTGGACCCAAGTCCATTAAAAATTTCACACAGGCGGCGTGCCGGTGGTTGCGATTCCACAATGCCCTTGTCGAGAACAGATCAGATGATCCACTAGATTCGTGTCTCTATGAGTTTCTTGATTTTCAAAGGGAGAAACGACTGTCAACCGCCACGATCCGAAGCCGTAGCGCCGTTGTATCTGACCTGTTCTCTTGGATGAGATTTCACGGTATGTCTCTGTCCCAGATGACGGCTGGTGATGTGGAAGGATATATGGAGGGCAAGAGAGCCGCCGGATGTAAGCCTCGAACCATTGCAGGTATCTGCAATCGCCTCCGTAGCTTCTTTCGATACGCGGAACTGCGAGGCTGGGTTGGAACAGCGATCTCTCACGATATCCACGGCCCT
>Ga0210406_10005788_pt1 | contig 12878 bp, 9 predicted proteins | sample IncBWC30MmetaG_FD_155454 | JGI IMG/M metagenome (GOLD analysis project Ga0210406, IMG submission 155454) | Forest soil microbial communities from Barre Woods Harvard Forest LTER site, Petersham, Massachusetts, United States - Inc-BW-C-30-M | ecosystem: Environmental > Terrestrial > Soil >...
AAAAATTGGTGAGATCCCACTGTTGAGCTAAACTGCCGCCCCCGGGCGCGTCGGCCATTTGGCCATAGTCGCTTTTTTTTTGCGTAGAGGACCAAATGAGCCAATTCTTGAGTACACCGTGGATCCGCATCGCCACCGTGACCGCGCTAGTGGTGGTTATGACGGCTTGCGGAAAGGGCCAGCAGGCGGCAACGCCCGCCGCGACCGACAAGGCAGCAGCCCCGGCGCCGGCACCCGTAGCCACCATCGACGGCACCCCCATCTCGCGCGTGGAATATGACATCTATTTGAAGAGTCTTCTCCAAGGCAGGCCCACGACTGAACTTACCGCCGAACAACGCGGCCAGGTACTCGATGAGTTGATCAGCATGCAGCTGCTGGCCACGCAGGGCGGCAAGGACGGCATTGAAAAGGATCCGGACGTGGCCGCGCGTCTCGACGTCGTGCGCATGCGCGTACTGGCAGATTCGGAATCGCAGAAATACTTGAAAGACAAGGAACCGACGGACGCGGAATTGCACGCCGAATACGACACGGCCATCGCGGCGATGGATAAGACCGAATACCACGCGCGTCACATCCTGGTACCGACCAAGGAACAGGCCGAGCAGGTCATCAAGAAGATCAAAGGCGGCGCCAAGTTTGAAGACGTGGCCAAGGCCCAATCGACAGATGGTTCCAAGGCCAATGGCGGCGACCTGGGCTGGTTCACGCTCACCCGCATGGCAAAGCCTTTCGGCGACGCTGTAAAGGTTCTGAAAAAGGGCGAAATGACTCAGGAGCCGGTGCAGACGCAATTCGGCTGGCACGTCATCAAGCTGGAAGATACGCGCGAAACCGCGGCCCCACCGTTCGAGCAGGTCAAGCAGCAGGTCAACAACGGCGTGATACAAAAGAAGCTTCAAGCCTATGTGGAAGGCTTGAAGAAAAACGCGAAGATCGAGAAAACGCTGTAATTCAAGCCCGCGTCCGAAACTACGTAGCGGATTCAGGTGAATCCGCTACGAATTCAGCAGCTTCAAGAACGCAGCTTCGTCGAGGATCGGCACGCCGAGCTGTTCGGCCTTTTTGAGTTTGGATCCGGCCTCCGCGCCCGCCACCACGTAGTGCGTCTTCTTCGAGACACTGCCGCTCACTTTTCCGCCCCGCTGCACAATGGCTTCTGTCGCCTCCTCGCGCGTCAGAGAGTTCAGAGTGCCGGTCAACACGAAGGTCTTGTCGCGTTGCGCGCTGCCCGCGCTCACCGGCCCGGGCTGCGGCCAGCTTATCCCTGAGGCGAGCAGGCGATCCACAACGGCGGCGTTGTCGGCATCGCGAAAATAAGCCGCGACCTGCTTCGCCACGACCGGACCCACATCCGGCACGCGCTGGATTTCCTCCTCGGAGGCGCGCCGCAAATCCGCCAACCCGGGGAAATTTTGCGCAAGCGCCAGCGCAGTGGCCTCGCCTACGTCGCGTATGCCGAGCGCGTAGAGAAAACGCGGCAACGTGGTGTGCTTGGCATTCTCGATGGCAGAGCTCAATTTCTGCGCCGACTTCTCGCCCATGCGCTCCAAGGTCGCCAGTTGCTCCGCCTGCAACGAGAAAAGATCCGCCGGTGTTTTGATCCAATCGCAGTCGACGAGCTGCTCGACCAGCTTGTCGCCCAGCCCCTGAATGTCCATGGCACGGCGCGATGCGAAATGTTGGATTTCTCCCTTGCGCTGAGCCGCACAGCGCCGCCCGCCGCTGCAGCGCGCGACCGCCTGATCACCTTCCCGGACCACGGGCGAGCCGCACACCGGACACACGTTCGGCAGGGACACGAGCTGCGCGCCGTCGGCTCTGCGTTCCGGCAGCACCCGCACGACCTCGGGTATCACATCGCCGGCGCGGCGGATGACCACCGTATCGCCGACGCGCACGTCTTTGCGGATCAATTCATCCATGTTGTGCAGAGTGGCATTGCTCACCGTGACGCCGCCCACGAACGCAGGTTCCAGGCGCGCGACGGGCGTCAAAGCGCCGGTGCGGCCCACTTGAAATTCAATGCCGCGGACCACCGTCAACGCTTCCTCGGCCGGGAATTTGTGTGCGATGGCCCAGCGCGGCGCGCGCGAGATGAATCCCAGCTTGCGCTGCAGCTTCACATCGTCCACTTTGTAGACCACGCCGTCGATCTGGTACGGCAGAGCAGAGCGTGCCGCAGCCATTTCCCGGTAGTATTCGAGGCAGCCGTCGATCGATTCAACCACCTTCGACTGCGGACAAATCTTGAAGCCGAATCGGCGCAATTCCTTGAGCGTCTCGCTGTGGTGGGGCGGAAGTTCGCCGCCCTCGATGACCCCGACTCCGTAGATGAACAGATCCAGCGGACGCGCCGCGGTCATGCGCGGATCAAGTTGGCGCAAACTGCCGGCGGCGGCGTTGCGCGGATTGATGAAGATCTTTTCGCCGCGGGCCGCGGCTTCTTCATTGAAGCGCTTGAAGCCCGCGAACGGCATGAAGACTTCGCCGCGCACTTCAATCACGCGCGGCACCTCGGCACCGCGCAACCTGAGCGGCAGCGCCTTGATGGTGCGCAAGTTTTGGGTGATGTCCTCGCCCGTTTCACCGTCGCCGCGCGTCGCCCCTTGCACGAAGCTGCCATTTTCGTAGCGCGCACTGATTGCCAGGCCGTCCAACTTCGGCTCAGCCGAGTAGCGGATCGCGCCGGTCTGCGCGAGGCGTTCGCGAATGCGGCGGTCGAAATCGCGCACCTCCTCCTCGCTGAATGCATTGTCCAGGGACAGCATCGCGACCCGATGTTTCACGGTGCCGAACGCGGCAATCGGCGCGGCGCCCACCCGCATGGTCGGCGAATCGGGGACGAGCAGCTGCGGAAACTGCGTCTCCAGCGCCCGCAACTCCAGCATCAGCCGATCGTACTCGGCGTCCGGAACCTCAGGATCATCGAGCGCGTGATAGCGGTAGTTGTAGCGCTCCAGCAGCTCCCGCAATTCCGCCGCGCGCGCCGCGGCTTTATTGGGCGGTCCGGCTGGGTTCTGCGGGCACATCGGCGGATTCCTAAGCTCGCGGCAACGAGGCCTGGAAACGCGCCACATCGTCGCGCAGGGCCGCGGCGCGCTGCGGCGACAGGGGCATGCCCTTGGAGTCTTGCACCATCCCCGCCAGTTCCTGCGCCAAGCCACGGGCCGCGCCGAGCAACTCATCGACGGTCAGCAGCGGTTCGACCGGCCCCGGCAAAACCGCGAAAAGCGTGACCCCCCGGAACTCCTCCGTGGACATGCTGGCAACATCGAATGTACCGGGTTCGATCAAACTGGCCACGCAAAACAAACTGCGGCCATCGACATGTCTGCGGTGAAAAACCTGGTAGCGCCCGTAGGCCAGGCCATGCAATTCCAGGGCGGACAGCAATGTCGCGCCGGACCAGCGTGCCTCGCCCGGGGCGCAGACCCTCACCGTGACGATTTTTTGCTGCGGGCTCAAGTTGGGCGTTTGCGCCGCCACCGCCGTTCGATCGCTGGACTCAGGCAGCAGCGTTGGCACGCGCCCGGGCACCGGCGCGGTCGTTCGCGCGGTGCCGGCCGCGCTCGCACCAACGCCGGCTGCGCCCACCCCACCGCCGGCCGCGCGCGCCGAAATGCCGCCGGAGCTGAGCGCCGGCGCGGGATCGACATCCACCATCATGGGGCCGTCCAATATTGGAACGTGATCGTACTCTTGGGTGTGGATGCTCAGGGGCTCGAATGGCGGCACGCCCCACTCACTCGCCTGTGCATCGGAAGCCGTTTCGACATTGGACAAAGCCTCGGCGGCGGGCGGTTCATGGCGCACAGGATCGGCCGTGGGCGTGATCTCGCGCAGCGCGGCGTTTCCGGGAGCCTGTGTCGATCGGCGCCGGCCCCACCACCAGATGCCGGCGAGAAGCACCAGACTCAGGGCGAACAGTATCCAACGCAGCTCGGCAGCCATCAGACTTCCGCGCTACATCGCTGCCATACGCACGGCCTCATCGACATCAACGGACACGAGACGCGATACGCCGGGCTCGTTCATCGTGACGCCGACCAGCTGCGACGCCATCTCCATGGTGCTCTTGTTATGGGTGATGAATATGAACTGCACACTGCGCGACATATCGCGCACGATGTCGCAGAAACGCCCGACATTGTTCTCATCGAGCGGTGCGTCCACTTCGTCCAGCAGACAAAACGGCGCGGGATTCAAGTCGAATATGGCGAAAACCAGGGCCACCGCCGTGAGCGCTTTCTCGCCGCCAGATAGCTGGCTGATGGTGCTGTTGCGCTTGCCCGGTGGACGCGCCATGACGGATACGCCGGCCGCCGTCGAATCCTCGCCGGTCAATTCAAGGTAGGCGTGGCCGCCGCCGAAGAGGCGCGGAAATTTTTCCTTCAAACCGGCGTTCACGCGATCGAAGGTGTCCTGGAATCGCGTGCGGGTCTCCCGATCGATCTTGCGCATCGCGGACTCGAGCGTTTCCAGCGCGTCGGTCAAATCCTTGCACTGCCGATCCAAGTACTCCTTGCGCTCGGATTGCTCCTTGAATTCGCCGATCGCCGCCAGATTGACCTGTCCCAAGCGCTCGATCTTGCCCTTGGTCTCCTCGAGTTGCGACTCCCAAGCGCCCACCGTGGCGTCCGGCGCAATTTGTGCGGCCAGCGCGCTGAATTCGTAATTCGTCGCCGTCAGCTGCTCTGCGACGCTTTCGCGGCGCACGCGCACCTGTTGTGCCGCCAGACGCGCATCGTCCAGACCGGTTCGCGCCGCTTGCAGGCGCTGATCCACCGCCAGCCGGTCTGCGTCGTGCTCCCGTAACAGCGCCTCCAATTCGTCGCTGGCAATTCTTGCCTCCCGCAATTCGCCCTCGACCCCGGCGCGCAGCTGCAACTCTCTCTCCAGCTGCTGTTGTGCATCGGCCAGCGGTGCCTCGCCATCCGCCAATTGCGCGACCAGTTCGAGCCTGCGAGTCTCCAAATCCTCGAGCTGCTTCTCGAGGCGGCCCAGCGTGATGATCAACGAAGCATGCGATGAACGCCGCGATTCCACCTGCACTGCCAGCTCGCGCGCATGCTGTTGCGCCGCGCCCGCCGCCGCCCGCGCATCGCTCAAAGCCGCGCGCATTCTTTCGCGTTCCTGTTCAAGTTCCATTCGCTGCGGCTCGAGCGCGGCGAGCGCATCGATGGCCGCTTCCATCCGGCCGCGCGATTCGCGCAGCTCGTTCTCGCTGCGCGACAGTTCGGCCCCCACATCGGCAAGCTCCGTCTCGAGCAAACTCAAACGGCGCGTCGCCTCCTCGGTGCGGGCTTGCGCGGAATTGAGTTCGGCACGCCGGTCAACGTGCTCGCGGTGCAGCCGATTGACATCCGTTTGCAATCGCTCGCGGCGATCTTCATGGTCGCGGACCCGCTCGCGGGTCTCATCGAGGCTGCGCTGCAACTGCTGCACCTCGTTCTCGAGTACGGCGACCTGCGCGCGGATTTCGCGCAAGGTCTCCTCGCGTTCAATCACGCCGGTGTGAGGATCGGCGTCGCGCGACACGCGCAGCCAATCGTTGCCCAGCCAGATGCCATCACGCGTGACCACCGACTCGCCGGCCTTGAGCCGGCGGCGCAGCTTCATTGCCTCGTCCAGGCTGTCGGCCGTATACACCGGCGACAGCACCGATGCGAGTACGCTGGTGCCCTGCACCTTCGCCTGCAGCGAGGCGGCATCACGCACGGTGTCGGAGCCTTCCGTGGTGCTGACCACTGCCAGGTAACCGCCGTCGAAGCTCGCCAGCAAATCCGTCACGCTGTCCAAGCCGTCGACGCAAACCGCCTCCAGGTACGATCCCAGCACGGTCTCGACTGCGCGCTCCCAACCTTTGTCCACTCGAAGCTGCTGCGCGACGCGAGGCTGGCGGTCGAGCGATTGGGACTTGAGCCACTGGGTTACCTTCCCCGAGGCTTTGCCCAGCGCCGCCTGCTGCAGCGCCTCGGTGGAAACCTGCTCGCCTTGAGCTTTCTGCAACCGCGTACGCAGTGCATTGAGCGCCTCGCTCCGTTCCCGCTCCTGATCCCGCGTGGCCGATATCTGCGCGAGCAGTGCCTGCAGCTCGGCGGCGGCCTTCTCGCCCACGGTGCGCGCAGCTTCCGCACGCTCAGACAGGGTTTCCAGCGCTATCGGCGGCTGCAGTTGCGCAAACACGGATCGTTCGGTGTCCAGGCGCTCTTGCTGCTGCAACAGCCGCCGCTGCTGGCTTTCCAGCTGTTCTATGCGAGCGCGCTCGACTTGCGTCTCGCGCTGGCCCAAGGCCACGGCCTGGGAATGCTTGTCCCAGGACTGCTGCCACGATGCCAGCGTTTGTTCGCTGCCGTCGAGTGCCAGCGACGCTATTCTTTCCCGATCATGCGCCGCGTCGAGTGCGGGAACCATGGTTGAGAGTTCCAACTGCAGCGATTCCAACTGGACGCGATCGAGCTGCACCACGCCGGCAAGTTCGCCGGCCTGCGAATCGATTTGTTCCAAGTCCGAGCGCTGCCGCTGACGCAGCTCGCGCGCGTACTCGATGCTTTGTTCGATCCGCGTCACCTCGGCGCCGGCCTCGTAGAAACGCGCCTGGATCGCACTCAAGGCGTCTGTCTTCGTGGATTGATCGGCGCGAATGCGCTCTATCCGCGCCTCGGCTTCGCGCAAATCTGCGAGCACGCTCTGCATGGCCGTCTCGCAGCCCGAGGTGGCTGCATCGCGCGTGCCGGCCTCGAGATCGAGGCTCTGCAGGCGCAGCACCAGCAACTCCGCGAACAGCTTGCGCTCATCCTCCTTGAGCGTCTGATAGCGTCGGGCCGTGGCCGCTTGGCGTTGCAGATGGCGGATCTGTTTCTCCACCTCCTCGCGCAGATCGTTGAGCCGATCCAGGTTCTCGCGCGTGTGGCCGATGCGGCTTTCGGTTTCGCGCCGCCGTTCCTTATAGCGTGAAATGCCCGCCGCCTCTTCCAGGAAGGCGCGCAAGTCATCCGGCCGCGCTTCAATGATGCGCGAAATCATGCCTTGTTCGATGATGGCGTAGCTGCGGGTTCCCAGTCCGGTGCCGAGAAACAGCTGCGTGATGTCTTTGCGGCGTACTTTGAGCCCATTGATGAAATAATCCGAACTGCCATCGCGGCTCACCGCGCGGCGCAGCGCCACTTCGTTATAATTTGCATAGGGGCCGCCGATCTTGCCGTCGGAGTTGTCGAATACCAGCTCCACCGAGGCGTTTCCCAATGGCTTGCGGGACGAGGAGCCGTTGAAGATCACGTCGGCCATGGATTCGCCGCGCAAGTGCTTTGCCGAGATTTCCCCCATCACCCAACGAACGGCGTCGATGATGTTGGATTTTCCGCATCCATTGGGACCTACGACGCCGGTCAGGCTGCTGGGAAAGGTGACTGTCGTGGGATCGACAAAGGATTTGAAGCCGGCGATTTTGAGTTTCGTTAAGCGCATTTTTTCAGTGACCTTTCAATTCCTGCCGGCCTGGACTTACCGCCATGGGCCACGACTTGGCGCGTAGTGTAAAGTAAACGTCACACAGGTAAACCCCTCAAGACCGCCGCCATTCCTCCATGACAGATTCCAACACTCGCCTCGAAGTCTTCAACAATCCTGCCCCGGAACGGGACTACACCATCCGGATGACCATTCCGGAATTCACCTGCCTGTGCCCGAAAACCGGCCAGCCGGATTTCGCCACGCTGGAACTGGAGTACGTGCCGAATGAGCGCTGCATCGAGTTGAAGTCCTTGAAGCTGTATATCTGGTCTTTCCGGGATCGCGGCGTCTTCCATGAGGCCGTGACCAACGAAATCCTTGCGGATCTGGTTGCCGCCACGACGCCGCGGTTTATGCGGATTTTGGCCAAATTCAACGTGCGCGGAGGCATTTACACCAGCGTCTCGGCGGAACACCGGGCCCCTGGCTGGCTAGCCCCTGCCCCGGTCACCCTCGGCTAGGCCTAATCGGCCTGCCGAGGCCCCGCGCGGGCCTCTTTTCCCCGCGGAGGATTTGCTTCCCAATCATAGGCTTAAGATAAAAAATAATGTTTCGCGTGCGCTCTGTACAGGCCTGAATGCGTCGGTATAATCGCGCGCTCTTTCGTTAGGAGGCGGAAAATTCAAATGCCCTCGAAGAAACCCAATAAAACGGCAAAGCGGCCAGGCAAGGCGACCCCAAAAAAAGCGACTCATAAAGCAGCCGCTCCTAAAAAGGCGGCACGGCCGCCGACGAAAGTGACGAAAGCAAAGCCCATTGCCACATCGAAGGTAACAGTGAAACCGACCAAACCCGCAACCAATCCCGTGACCGCAAAACCTGCGGCCACCACACCGCGCGCGAAACCCGCAGCGCTGAAGCCCGTACCAACGCCGGCCGCCCGACCCGCCGCCGCCGAAAAGATCGCGCCGATTCAATTCGACCCTCGACCCCTCGTGATGCCGCGCACGCTCCAAAACGATGAGGACGGCGAGGCTGAGAACTCCGCGTCAGCCAGCCTGCTGGCAGGTCCGCGCAATGTGAAGCCGTATATTGCCCGCCGCGGCGAGCAATACATGAACAAGGAGCAATTGGACCACTTTGCTCTCATTTTGCAGAACTGGAAACGAGACCTCATGGTCGAGGTCGATCGCACCGTGCTGCACATGAAAGACGAAGCGGCCAATTTTCCCGATCCAAACGACCGAGCCACGCAGGAAGAAGAGTTCAGTCTGGAGCTTCGAACACGCGACCGCGAACGCAAGTTGATCCGCAAGATCGACGAAGCGTTGAAGCGCATCGAGGACGGCTCCTATGGCTATTGCCTGGAAACCGGCGAGGAAATAGGCATCAAGCGCTTGGAGGCCCGCCCGGTCGCGACCTTGTCCGTGGAAGCCCAGGAACGGCGCGAACGCCGGGAAAAGCAGTACGGCGACCGCGACGACCGGTACCGATAGGAGCCTGATCGCGCGGCCCTACGTAGGGCGATTCGCGCCGACACCCTCGGGCGATCTGCACTTGGGCTCCTTGTACACCGCGGTGGCCAGTTATCTGGATGCGCGCGCCCATGGCGGGCGGTGGCTGGTGCGAATCGAGGATCTCGATCGGCCCCGAGAGGTTGCCGGGTCCGCGGCCGGAATTCTGCACACCCTCGAGCGGTTCGGCTTCGAATGGGACGGGCCGATCACGCGCCAATTCGAGCGCGGCGCGCATTACGATGCGGCGCTGCTCAAGCTCGCCGCCGGAAACCTGACGTTCGCGTGTTCATGCAGCCGGCTGCAATTGGAAGATGAGCTACGCTATCCCGGGACATGCCGCAACGGTGCGGCGAGCGCGGGAGTGCAATGTGCGCTCCGCCTGCGAATCGAACCTGGCTACGTTACGTTCCGGGACCGCATTCAGGGCTTATATCGTCAGGATGTATCCGCCGCCGTAGGAGACATCGTTCTGAAGCGGCGTGATCAAATATTCGCCTACGTCCTGGCAGTCGTGGTCGATGACGCCGCGCAAGGAGTCACGCATATCGTTCGCGGTGCGGATCTGCTGGATAACACACCCCGTCAGGTTTATCTGCAGAGAGCATTGGGGCTGGACGAACCGATCTATGCACATGTTCCGGTGCTCACCGAGGCCAACGACGCCAAGTTGGCCAAAACGCGGCGAAGCGTGCACGTGAGCTCGGATTCGCCCCTGCCGCAGCTGTTATCAGTCTTTTCCATGCTGGGGTTGGCGCCTCCCGGTTCGCTCCGGGCGGCCTCGATTCGCGAGGCCTGGGCCTGGGCGACGGCGGCATGGAACATCGAAAAGGTGCCAAAACGCCTCAATTTGCGCGTAAACGGCTAAAAACTATACAAAAAAAAGCCGGTTTGCCTTAGCGCTGCATTGCGCTATTCTTGAGCCGTAGGTCCAATATTGATCAAACGTGGACTGGCACCAACCGGCATCCTCCGGCGGTGTCGGCCAACACGAGCGAGGAGCCCCATGAGCGAACCGCGAGTGATTAAGAAATATCCGAATCGAAGACTCTATGACACCGTTGAAAGCCGCTACATCACATTGGCTGATGTCAGGCGCCTGGTCCTCGAGAGGATAGAATTCGTCGTCGTCGACAAGAAGAACAGCGCCGACATTACGCGCAGTATTCTGCTGCAGGTCATTGCCGAACAGGAGCATCTGGCTGAGCCTATCTTGAGCCAGGAATTAATGGTCGGCGTGATCCGCGCTTACGGTACGGGATTGCAAGGCCAGGTGAGTCCGCATTTGGAACAGAGCCTAAAGCAGCTCTTGAGCCAGCAGCCGACGCCCCAGCTTCGCGAACGGGTCAAGACCGTGGCGCCGGCAGAACCTCCACGTCCGCGGATTGCAGCGAATCCGCTGCGCGACGGCTAGGAGCCTCGGGTTTCGATGCGCGGTGGGCTTGAGACGCAAGCCCACCGCCACCGCGCCTGACTTTAAGCTGCGTCGACGTTGCGCATGGAGAGGCGCACACGCCCCTGACGATCCACTTCCAGTACCTTGACGCGCACCACGTCGCCTTCCTTGAGCTTGTCGCCGACGCGTTCGACGCGCTCCTCGGAAATCTGCGATATGTGCACCAGGCCGTCGCGGCCGGGAAGAATGGTCACGAATGCACCGAAATCCATGAGGCGCGCGACTTTGCCTTCATACACCCGCCCCACTTCGACATCGGCGGTGATCAATTCTATGCGGCGCTGCGCCTCACGGCCCGCGGCGCCTTGCACCGAGGCGATCTTCACCGTGCCGTCATTCTCGATGTCGATGGAGGTGCCGGTCTCCTCGGTGATCTGCCGAATGACCGCGCCGCCTTTGCCGATGACATCGCGGATCTTCTCCGGATCGATTTTCAAAGTGATGATGGTCGGCGCCCATTCGGACATGTTCTCGCGCGGCTTGGAGAGCACCTTGTTCATCTCGCCCAGGATGTGCAAGCGGCCGTCGCGCGCCTGATCCAGCGCCACTTTCATGATCTCGCGCGTGATGCTCGTGATCTTGATGTCCATCTGCAGCGCCGTGATGCCGTCCTTGGTGCCGGCGACCTTGAAATCCATATCGCCGAGATGATCTTCGTCGCCTAAAATGTCCGTTAAAACCTGGAATCGCGAACCTTCCTTCACCAAGCCCATCGCCACGCCGGCCACCGGCGCCTTGATCGGCACGCCCGCATCCATCAGGGCGAGGCTGGTGCCGCACACAGAGGCCATGGAGCTCGAGCCGTTCGATTCGAGAATCTCCGAGACCACCCGGATCACGTACGGGAATTTCTCGACACCCGGCATGACGGCTTTCACGCCGCGCTTGGCCAGATTGCCGTGGCCGATTTCGCGGCGTTTCGGCGAACCCATCATGCCGGTCTCGCCGACGCTGAAGGGAGGAAAATTATAATGCAGCATGAACGGCTCTTTGCGCTCGCCCGTGAGGCCGTCGATGATCTGCGCATCGCGTCCCGTGCCCAAAGTCGTGACGACCAAGGCCTGGGTTTCACCGCGGGTGAACAGCGCCGAGCCGTGGGTACGCGCCAAGACGCCGGTACGGATGTTGATGGCGCGCACGGTCTTGGTATCGCGACCATCGATGCGCGGGTGCCCGCCGAGAATCTTTTCGCGCACCAATCGATATTCCAGGTTGGAGAATTCAGCGCTCACCTGGTCGGCCGTGAACTTCGGGGCATCGCCCTTGGCGAGCGCCTCGACCGCCGCCGCCTTGATCTCGCCGATCTTGGCATAGCGCTGCTGCTTCTCGGTCAAGGTGTAGGCGGCGGCAAGATTCTTTTCCGCGAACGCGGCGACCGCTTCCTTCAGCGCGTTATTCGGCTCCGGCGCGACCCATGGCCATTTCGGCTTGCCGGCCTCCGCCGTCAGTTCGTTGATGGCATTGATGGCGATTTGCATCTGTTCGTGCCCGAAGGTCACCGCACCGAGCATGACTTCTTCGTTGAGGCCGTCGGCTTCCGATTCCACCATCAGCACGCCTTCCTGCGTGCCCGCCACGACCAGGTCGAGCTTCGATGTCGCCAACTGCGTCGTCGTCGGATTCAACACGTACTTGCCGTCGATGTATCCGACGCGCGCCGCGCCGATGGGCCCCATGAACGGCATGCCGGAAATCGCCAGCGCCGCGGAAGCACCGATCAACGAGGCGATGTCAGGATCAACTTCTGCATTCACCGAAATCACCGAGGCGACCACTTGCACGTCGTTGATGAAGCCTTCGGGAAACAGCGGCCGGATCGGCCGGTCGATCAAACGTGAGGTGAGAGTTTCCTTCTCGGTGGGGCGTCCTTCGCGCTTGAAAAATCCGCCGGGGATGCGGCCCGCGGCATAGGTTTTTTCTTGATAATTCACGGTGAGCGGAAAGAAGTCGCGGCCCGGTGTGGCCTTCTTCAGGCCCACCGCGGTCACCAAGACCACCGTTTCGTTCATGGTCACGAGCACGGCACCGTCGGCCTGCCGGGCAAGCTCGCCCGTCTCTATGGTTACCGTGTGATCACCATATTTAAAACTTTTTTTGATAGCGCTCACTTAGAGCCCCTTTGCGTAATCCGAAGTGAAAGACGCAGACGCCACATATGCGCCTGCAGCGGCGCCTGTTAGCGGCGTAACCCTAAGCGTTCGACCAATTGCGTGTATTTGTCGGGAGTCCTGCTCTTCAGATAGTCGAGCAGCTTGCGGCGCTGATTGACCATCTTGAGCAGTCCGCGACGCGATGCATGGTCGGCTTTGTGCGTGGTGAAATGCTGACTCAAGCCGTTGATGCGCTCGGACAACAAGGCAATTTGAACTTCGGGGGAACCGGTGTCTTGCGCGCTGCGCTGAAATTTACCGACGACGCCCGTCTTTTCTTCACGAGTAAGTGGCATTGAA
>Ga0210406_10005789_pt1 | contig 12878 bp, 20 predicted proteins | sample IncBWC30MmetaG_FD_155454 | JGI IMG/M metagenome (GOLD analysis project Ga0210406, IMG submission 155454) | Forest soil microbial communities from Barre Woods Harvard Forest LTER site, Petersham, Massachusetts, United States - Inc-BW-C-30-M | ecosystem: Environmental > Terrestrial > Soil >...
ACACGGACGAGGAAAACCCATTGTGTGGAATTCGAGTCAATGAGAATTGCCAATCCGACAAAGATAAGCGCACTGACCAACCATAGAAGGTGTCTAGCCATGATGCAGGCTCTTCGTAAACTCGCTCAGAACGACGTCGCTGAGAATACCGGTCGGAACCGCCAAGAAACAATGAGTCCGCCGAAAACGGCCAACAGCAACACAATGATCAGCATTATTCAGCCCAGTCGCAGGGTAACCTGTAACGCAATTGATTGCGGCCAACCTGCCTCATAGCAACGCTTACTTAATGCGGATTGTACCAGTGAAGCCACTTCACCCGATTTCGGTGGCTGGTATTTCGCAGAATTATCCGCGCCTAGATAGGCACCGTAGCTCTAATACGGATACCGATAGTAATACGGGTAACGGTAGTATGGATAGTAATACGGGTAGGCGTAGTATGGATAATATGGGAATTCAAAGCCATTAAAGCCAAAACCGAAAAAGTCCCCACCAAAACGGCCAAACCGGCGATCGCCGAAATCGCGCCCGCGGAAACCACGATCACCGAAGCGACCGAAGTCTCCCCGATCAAAAAAACCTCGGTCCGCAAATCTACGCGCCCCTCTGAGGCCTGAACCGAAGCCCCGCCCTCCGACACGTGCGAAAGATCTGCTAACTCCATGACGACCAAAACCTCCTCCTCCGAATCCGTGACCCCGGCCTCCGCCGCCGTGTCCTTGACTTAAACCCGGGAAAACGACTAATGAACAGGCTGCCAGAATGCAGCTTACAAAACCGTGTAACTTCATAAAACAAACCCACCTTCTATCTTTTTATACATGTTGCCGCAGGTGGTTATTCCCGCAGGCATTCCAAGGTAGAAGACTGGCTGCTAACTGGAGACAATCGGCGATCTTACCGATCAGCACATGTGGTCGGTCGGTCTCGTGGTGTCAGTAAACGAAGTGCAATCAGTACGAGCATTGACCCGGGGCCTTCCGGCGACGGGGCAGTGGCATTGAGCGCGCTTGCGGTCTCCCGCCTATCATCGGCTCGGGGGTTGGCAACCTCGATAGAGCCTTTCGTGGATGAAGGCTTCGGTAAGTATGCCGGTACTAATAAGGCGGAGTTGCGTAATACGCTACCTGGCGGTCACGAATGGGAGATCGTTCTCGTCGCCCAGGGTTTCTTGGTAAAACAACCCCCAAGCAGGTGCAATCAGCTGATGGATGCCAATGTTGTATCCGCCGTTGCATCAGCGCTGTAAAAAGCATGGTGCCTTCCGTGACTTCTGGCAGTAGGCGAGTCCTACCCGATTCATCAGGGTTAAAATGCATTCTTCCGAATTATCTCTGACGTGGTGACTCGAATGGAAATAGCGTGTGAACGGGCCGGACGTGGCCGCTTCAGAGTCAGCGAAATCGAGCATGTGGAGGTGACCTCCAGGTATTAGCACTCGCCGGATCTCGTTTAGCACCGTTTCCTTTTTGTCTACCGGAATGTGGTGAAACATGAAGGTGGAAAAAACCCGATCGAAGGTCCTGTTGTTGTATGGCAGCGGATCCGCGAGGCCTTGATCTAGCTGGATTGATATCAAAGCGCGTTTCGCTTTTCTTTTGCTCGGACGAGCGCCTTTGGGTCAGGATCGAGTCCGATAACATCCACAGCTGGATGAAGTCTCTTGATCAAGATAGCAAAGCTTCCAATGCCACAGCCGACGTCGAGGATCCGAACCCCCGGCTGAATCGCTGCCTGATCGAGGAGCGTTTTCCTCGCCGCCTCGGCACCGAGCAGCTTCACGAACGGGTCGTAGAACGGCAACAGCCAATCGCGGCTGGCGGCAGGGATATATCTTTTATGGAATTAGCCGTGTTCAAAATTATTCGTCCGTCGACTTTATCGCTCGTTCACCTTCGTGAGGAGAAGTCGGAGGTCTTCCCGATCAATAACGATCTGCTCTTCGAGCAAATCAGGATAATATCCCCCCAGCGGTCTAGGGGCGTATCTTCCGGAGGGCATGAGTCGACGAACAACTGCGTGATGTCGAATTCCGATCCGATTCATTCGTGAATCGGTTAGTAAAACCAATCGTAGGCGGGTTCCGGATCCGAATCGACATGCCGGCTGTCGGATGATTCTTTACTCTGGTCTGTGTAAGTTGCGACCCGATATGATGTCGCTGCATGTTCTTCGGCCGTACCGGCCAAGTTGGAGCACCCAGCCACGCCCATCGAGGACATAACTGCAATCACCAAGAGTGATTGATAAATCGAATTGGTCTGAACCGGCTTCTGTCTTTTCATGGCTTTTGCCGTTTCTAAATCGTCTCTGTGAGTTAACTGCCTGATAAGTTCTGATTTTGAGATTTGATTAACTCACTGTTAATTACCATTTTCCGTCCGTCTCTATTCCTCGCCACTAGCCGGATAATTCCTATTTGAGTCTCCGACTATGCACGAGACGGCAAACGAAACAATGGGAGCGATGGATATCTCTTGCTCCTGAGGCAGCTCCCGGCTTCGCGTGAGAGGAAGGTCACGCGGCAAAAATTCATAACGTCAAAACAATTTGGAGTAGTATTCCAACGGCAGAGGCAAACAACCAAAGTGCTGGAGCCGGTGTCCCGATCGGCCTGCGAAGGCGCGCCTCTCTCGCCGCGAAACGGGGATCCAATCGCAGCCAGTTGCGATGACGGCGTTCGAACGCTAAGAAGATCACGGCGGTTACAGTCCCGTAAATAAGGTGACCAACCAGCGAGGGAAGAGCATTGGCAGCTGCATTGCGCGTCCAAGTAAAAGACAGACCCTGTGGAATCGGAAAGAAAGTGAGGCTGCCCGCAAACCACCAAACCAAACCGTAGAGCAAACCCCAGACGATGCCCGCAGGCAAATCGGGCGACTCGCGTTCAAAATAGCAGTCCATAACTAACTCCGATCAGTCCACTGCTCAGGAAGTGAACCAGTAAACCGATTGCGGGTGATCGACTACCGACGAGCGCAGCGATATCGTCGAGGCCTGTAACAGCAGCAATAATCGGCAAGAATACCAGTCCACCTGCCAGTCCGGCCAGGGCTCCCCAACCAGTGGACCGTAACGAGCGGGAGCCGGGGGCTTCCGGTTGGCGGTTGATCGGATCGCTCTCGACAAACAAAGCACACCACAGCCGGTCAACTGCTGCATAAATGACACCGACGATTAACCCACACACGATATGACCAACAAGTGATCCATACAATTCCTGGCCGTGTTGATAAGACCAGTCAAGCCTCCGTCCTTGCCAGAGCGGCATTATTGTCATGGGTCCGAGAAACCACCAGAAAATTCCGTAACCCAATCCCCATCCCAGACAAGATCCATAACCGCGAACGTCCCGCTGAAAGAGCAAATCAAAGGAAAATGGTTTACCTTCGCCATCCACTGACCGAATGCCCATCCGCCGACTATACCGGCGCGCACATTGTCCAACATCGGGGTTAACTCTACCGACACGGGCCTAACTAACCTTCCGATCGTGGCCGGATCGGCCAGCCAAAACAGCAACGCGAATGCAACACCCCATAAGAGACCTGCACCGGGAGTGTTAACGCGTCGCCCAAGGAGTCATTCGTCACGATATTCGCCGAACCTTTTGAATGGAATACCTAGATCGAGTGGACTCGCTGACATGATTGAAGGTTGTGCCTCCGTCCTGGCCTGCGCCATTAATTCCCTGTTTACACAGAGATGATAACGTTCCAAAGGTATGTGTTCACCGACATGCAGGCACCAAAGCTTCTTAATAGTCTCTTGCTCTGCTTTCGTGAGCCGTTGACGTTGTAACTGATAGCCGATCCAAGATGGAACCATGAGCTCAACTCGGTAGGTATTGCAGCGCGTCAAATCTTCGTCGAGACGCCAGCCGAACGCCCCGTTTCTGAGATGAATCAAACGCAGCTCTCGCATTAGTCGGAGAAATTCGCGACTGCGAGGCTGCTCGACTTCAAGCTCGAATGTTATGACAACCGGTCCGTCGCCCGGCTGAGGATTATAAACGAGTGGACTCATTACGCAGCTAATGGGTGGCGGGTCAAAACTTAGCGTGGTCGTGCAATCGATTGACAGCTGAGTTACCAAAAAGAGACTGAAAGACAGAGCAATGGCGGCGACAACCAACGCGACACTAACTCCAGCTGCCTGAGCACAGAAGCCCCAGGCGACAGCTCCCAGAGCAATGGCCCCCTGTGAAACCATGATAACAATCGCGCTCATCCGTCCCCGCGCCCAACCAGGAATTGCTCGCTGGCCGGCGACCCAGAGCTCGGATGCACCAAGAGTCCAGCCAACTCCGGCCAGAGCTGCAACCAACATAAAAATTGATGGTTGTCGCACAAAAGCCATGAGAAGATAAACGACCACGACGAGGAGGTTCGCCGCGATCGTTAGCGTGTTCGAAGAGAGCCTATGTCGCGCATAGGGCAAAACGAAGAGAGCACAGAGGACCGAGCCGGCTCCCATAGAGGTAAATAGCAAGCCAAGGCTACAGGGTAGCAGGTGAAGGTTCTTCAAACCTACGACGGGCATCAGAGCAGGGATAACAGAGATAAAAAAAGCAAAGAGAAGGTTTCGTGCAACCACCACTTGAATGGCCGGTGCATACCGAACGTACCGAATGGCATTGGCAAACGACTCGACGAAATTCTCCAACGGAGCCTCCGATTCCGCCTTCGCGCTTTTCCATTGCAACACAGCACCAATTACCACAATGAAACAAAATGCATTCAGGACGAAAACCCAGTTCGCTCCAAAAAAGTAAAGTAAAATACCACCTAACGCTGGACCAATGATTCCCGAAACGTTCAATTGCAATCCACCAAGAGCTGCCGCTGAGGGTAACTCTTCGTTGGTGACCACCTCCGGAACAATCGCAGACCAAGCTGGGGCCTGAAAGGCGAAGCCAATACCAAGTAAAAATACGCAGAAGAGAATAACAAAAGGGTTAAGTAGGTGAAACAGCCCAAGTAGCCCGAGCAAGCCAGCCGCAGCCGCTAACCAAACGTTGACAAAGCATAGGAGTTTCCGCCGGTTAATAGTGTCTGCCAAGATTCCCGCTGGCGGTGTAAATAGGAAGATTGGCAGGGCGGCAACGGTTGACATCAGAGACAACAAAAATGTCGATGAACCGAGGCTGTTCATCGTCCAAATGGCCGCCGTATCATGGGCTGAGACACAGGTTCCCGAAAGTAAAACTGCGAACCAGAGCTTCCGATAAAGCCGATTCCGCAGCGCAACGAAAGTTGAGGTATTATCGCGATCGTGTTTCATGAGCGTCGCCAGGGCGGCCAGGCTAAAGCTATTTTAGAACTGGACTCGGGAACATCTGGGTCTCCAACGTCACGTCACTGGCTATCATCCCTCGGCGCCAGTTTGAATTACATGTTCGAGCTCGGTAGCTAGCTTGGGATTTAATGTTGGCCGAAGGATAATCCTCAGCAGTCTGAGACGCCGCAGAAGTGAGGGTCTCCGGATACAAGGCGTATTGGGATTAACCGATTCGGTTTTGGTTCCGGCGGAGCGTGTGCCGTAAAACTCCGTACGAAGTAGTTTCTTCTCTTTCATACATCGAATAGCTCTTCCAGGGTTTAAGGATAGAGAGCCGTTGTTCACGACCCTGCGCGTCGGCGTTGCGTTCTTCCGAAAAGCCGCCATGATCCGATAACTCGAAGTTTTTGATGAGGCGGCTCTTCGCCGTCTGAAAGTCAGCGATGAATATTAGAGGTAATTGCATGAGCGGAACGTCTCCTCTCGGATTGGCTACTACTTATCTGTTGTTGCTCCCTTTTATCCTCCGGTATTGTACGGTCTATAGTTATCTACCATTCTGCGCTCGTACTTATTCCCCCGGGCTGCGATATAGGGCGTTATCAGCTTTTTGCCAGGAACTGTTCCGAAGTTCGACAAGCGCAGTTTGGTTAAAGCGTACGTGAAGGACATGCGTGTCGTCCCATGAGCTGGGAAAGAAATCCAGCGCCCATCGTTCTCCGGAAAGCGCGCGTCCGCCATGATGACGACTTTCTGCAGGCAGCCCTCACCGGGTCCCTCGAACGCTGGACAGCTAGCCGCGCCGCAGGAGTACTTGGAATACCTTGTACCAAATCTGTCCCGTAACGAGCCATATTACTAAGTTAGCCATCCAGGCGAGGGGAGGCATAAGAAGCGACTCACTTTTTTTTGATATACCCGACATAAAGAGGCCTTATTCCGCAGGCTCTTTTCATCCCTAGTAAACAGAAAGACACCGGAATAATTCACGGCTGCTTTCGGTTTAATCAAATGAACACGTATGAGGAGCCATATGAAAATAGCCACACTACTATCGGTAGCTGCAGCCATTGGGTTGAAATCAGGGGCGCTTGCTACGCACATTACCATCATTCAGTGATGCTACCAAACTTTCGCGCCGCCCTCGTTGTCGTGGACGATTGCGATCTTCGCAATCCGATTGTATTGAACCTTAGAGACCAAGGTTGGATCGTGCACGGAATAAGGAGCGCCGAACGTGTGTTCCGGATTTTGGCTCACATACCGTATGAGCTCATCATCATCGACGGCGAACTGCCTGGAATCGATAAAGAGTTTGGGCGTCTCGTAGGCGACGCCAGAGCATGGCGCGCTATCCACCTGATCATTTTGAGCAATCGCAAAAGTGCACCTTTGGCTAAGGAGCTCGCGCACCTGGGCGCATTATCGGCCCGAAAACATGCCTGGTCGGAGGACCTTTCTGGTTACTTGGTCAGCTTGGCGAAAGGTACATCTTAGCGCACGACTAGTTGGTTATCGACACCCGCGATGAGCTTGCAAAATCTGTCGGATCTCTTTCTGTACGAACTCTGGACCCTTTGCGCCGGTATAAAGCAGGTGATCGCTGAGCTATTACGGATGAGCCGTCTGACCTCCAACTACCGGATTCGCGACGAATTAAAAGCAGGCGGCAACAACGCAAAGGAGCATTGGTACCTTCTTCGAACGATCATCTCCAGCTATCAGCCGATCTTGGAAGTGGACAGCTGCGCTGCAATGAATAGTTTGATCGCATCAAGTGAGCATCTTTTTGACACCTGTATAGCCATAAACTCCGGCGCACTTGATGCCGCGCTTATTTGCGCTTCGCTAGACATTGTGGGCCACGAATTAGCGAGGCTTGAGCGTTTGCGTTTGTACGCGACCCGTCTCAGTGACTGGCAGACAATAACGATTCTTGACGCCGTATTGAACGACATGATGGAGGTAAAACATCGTCTTACGGAGCTTATGGGACGTTACGTCCATCTCGATACCGACTGGGAGCCTGCATCAAATCCGGTGCCAGGCGACACTTTCGTCGACTCCGCGTCGGCCGCTGGACCGGCTGTAAGGCATTAACGTTCGGCGAGAAGGCTAGGTCATTAGGTCCGCTATTTATAAGACTGTGAGCTTTCCAGCCATGGCAAACCGGCCGCAGCCGAATTCGCGGAGCAAGTGTTGCACATGCCAGGTGTAGGCCATTCCGCTACGCGACTTACGCCAGATGCATTTCAAATGCCGAACGCTGATGATGATTTTCATTTGCGCGTTTCTGGTGGTCCATGGTCACGTCGCCGACGGCTTACGGGCGCACATCCGTGGATCCCAATCTCGATCTCTTGCGTGAAACGAAAGGCGCGGTTGATCCACGAAAGTTCAATACCGGTAGGGCGCTCGCTAATCCCGTTTCTCGCGCATCTCTATTTTTTGCCTCGGAGTCGATCCCATCCGCTGCCTCGAAAACGCGTAGAAGTCTTCCCTGCGCTAAGTGCAAGTCTACGGTTAAGAAAGCCAGTGAGTACATAATCTAACCTTTCCATCGCTCATGTTCATTCGCTCCTGAGATTACTACCCGTCGATCGTAAGAAATATTCCCTCGATTCGGTGCGCCAAGTTTGTGGTCTCCGGGAATAAGTTCCTCTGGCTGGAGGTATTTCTAGTTATGCTGGGGCTTTCCGAAAAGGCTAGCCGCAAACGCGCGGTCACAAAGTATGAAACCACGGTCAACCAAACATCCATTTCCGCGGACGCCACTCAACCGGGAATTAACGACCGAAGCCGCTCCGCACGCTTTGAAAGCCAAATGCTGCCTTTCATGTCGGAAGCATACAACCTAGCCCGCTGGATCATGAAAGACGAATCCGATGCCCGCGATGCCACTCAAGACGCTTACGTGAAAGCCTTTCGCTATTTTGAGTCCTTTCATGGTGACTCCGGCCGTGCATGGCTGCTTCGGATTGTGCGTAATGTTTGCTATGATGCTTTGCGGGCCAGGGACTCCCACCGCAACATCATCTCGATCGATGAAGAGATGGTGGCCGCAGCTGCCGACCCGAAACCAGCGCCGAATGTTATCGCGATCCGGGAAGCAACGCAATTGCGGGTCCGGGAGGCGATTGAGGCGCTGCCTTTGGAATTCAGAACCGTAATTATTCTTCGAGAACTCGAGGGGTTTTCCTACAAGGAGATCTCCGGGATCGTGGGAGTGCCGATTGGTACGGTCATGTCTCGCCTTTCTCGGGCGAGGCAGCAACTCGCTACTTTGCTGCAAGAGGAGGGAGAGAACGAATGAATTGCGAAGAAACACTTATCTTACTCGATGCGTATTTCGACAACGAGCTTGATCTGTCTAAAGGCATCGCCATCGACGAGCACCTTAGCACTTGTTCCAGCTGTCCCTTCGAATTCGAACAAAGGGTCGCGCTCCGCAATCGACTTGAGGATCTGGATTTGCGCCATCACGTCCCCGCCAATTTGGCCGATCGAATTCGTCAAGAACTAGCATTACCATCCCGTCTGAAACAAAAGATCATTCCGTTTCCGGCTGTGGCTTGGATCCCGGCAGCTACTGCTGCGGTTGCGGTCTTCGGAGCATTCCTATTCGCGAATATTGAACGATTGCTGCCAGCCGAGACATCGTTATTGGCAGAAGTCGCTTCTGATCACATTCGATCGCTTATTGGCACGCACCTCATAGATGTTGAATCCAGCGACGAGCATACCATTAAACCCTGGTTTGCAGGTAAGGTCGATTTCTCGCCGCCCGTGCTCGATTTTGCAGATCAAGGTTTTAAACTGGTTGGTGGGCGCCTCGATTATGTCCGAGGCAAAAATGTCGCGGTTCTTGTCTATCGGTTTAAGAAGCATTATGTGAGCCTGTTCATGTATCGCGAGCCGAATTCTGAGCCGGCATCGAAACAAGAATTACTGAATTATCAAGGCTACAATCTTGTCTATTGGAACGTGAATGGCCTCGATTGTTGGGCTATCTCCGACGCTGCGCCCGGAACACTTCTCGAGTTCGTCAAAATTCAGCAACAAGAGCACTCCTGAAGTCTTCGGCTTTGATACAAAGCTTAAACCCTAGCTTGTTATGACGAAGAATTCGAACTCACTATATCGGGAATACTTAATAGTACCCAGCAAGTTTAAATAGTAATGAATATTCTCGCGTTTGGAATTGGAAATGTAGCCGGCCCAGATTTTTTTATCGTCCTGCTCATTGTACTCGTGCTTTTCGGAGCGAAAAAATTACCGGGACTTGCGCGGAGCCTGGGAGAGAGCCTGAATGAATTCAGGAAGGCGCGCCAGGACTTGTATGATCAGGCACATGACGGGCGGACTCAATCCACTCAACTACCTCCCAGCAGGGGTGGACCGATATCCGGCATCTAGCGCACCTGGTTTTTCAGCTAAAAGAGCAACTTAGAGCCCTGAGTCTGTGTCGCCCGGCGAATTTGCAAACGGCTTCTTGGAGTAGAGTTACCGCGACACGCGCCTTTTCGCCGCAAGCAACCAAGCTATTCTTGGCGGCTGGTTCAGACTCCATCACTCTGCTCTCTCCTTCTCCAGCTCCACAAACGCCTTGAGTGTATCAAGTTGCGCATCCATCACGGCCCATAAGGTCAATCCGTTGGCGGTCCAACCATACAGATTGTACCATTCCTTTTGGGTTATGATGTCGCGGGTTTGGCCAGCCTGGCCGGGCCAGATGAATAGATTGATGTAGTGTTGCCGATGCTGGTAAATAACCGCTGCAATCTCGTTTTTCTCAAGTAATCCAGGCGGCCCCCGATCGGCTTGAATCCCTGGTCAGTAAAATCATAGACTGGCGGCGACAAACTGAGCTTACCGGCGAACCACGGTTTCACGGTATGTTGGCCTGTGGAAACAACATCCATCAAGTGGTTAGCAATGAGTGAACGGAGATGACTGGACACAAGTTGCTCTACCAAACCGGATCCAGAGTCGCTGGTCAGCGATATCCGGGGTGAGCGCAGCGTGAGCCCGGTCCATAAGACGAGGATGGCCGCCGCCCCGGCCGCCAAGGGTAACAGCCAATTTGGGAGACGGAACCGGGAGAGCCAATCAAGCGGGCTTGAGCGAGATCGACTGCCCAAGCGAATCTCGTTTAATATAGCCCGGTGAATCCGATGTGACAGATCGGCTGCCGGGCGATAACGAAAGTCGGGTTTTGCTGGCAACGCCGGACTGCCAGACAACCGGAAAAAAGGCCTTCGCGGGTAAGGCATTGTTCAATATGGGCCTGCATTTCCAGCGCGGTCTCAGAGTTCGCCTCATTATCGAAAGACGGTTCCAGGCCCTCTTGGAATTCGTTGCATGTCATACGAAATCGCTGACGCATTTCGGCCTCAAAGCGAATAAACCTCTCCTGACCGTTCATCGGTAGAAACGGAGCGCATTACAAACCAATACGATTAGGTTAGTAGGTTTATTCGTGGGAATAAATCTCCCGCTCTAGCGGTATACACCAGTTAAATGAGATCGCGGATCAATCGCGGTCTCTTCACTTTGAATCAAATTATGTCGGATTACATTCACCATAACATTACTGATGACGGCATTGACCGTCGGGGTTTCCTGAAATGCATGGCTTGGGCGGGAACGGGCTTGGTATTTACCATGACGGGAGGAGTAGCAACGTCGCGCATGTTGTTATCAGCTGCCGCCGATCAAGGCGGTGGGTTAGCAGGAGCCGACTTCACTTTCCTTCAGCTCAGCGATAGCCATATCGGGTTTAACAAGGAGGCCAACAACAACGTAATCGGCACCCTACAGGAGGCGATCGCTAGAATTAAGGCGCTGCCCAAAAAACCGGACTTAATCATTCACACTGGTGACCTGACTCATTTGGCACAGGCAGATGAATTCGACACGGTCGACCAGCTGTTAAAAGGAACCGGTGTCAATGATATCTTTTATGTACCCGGCGAACACGATGTCCTAAGTGACAACGGAGACCAGTATCGAAACCGATTCGCTAAGGGCACAACCGGCAGCGGCTGGTACAGTTTTACCCATCAAGGAGTCCATTTTGTTGGTTTAGTTAACGTCATGGGGAAAGCCGAGATCGGGCTTGGATCGTTAGGACAAGACCAGCTAGCGTGGTTAGAAAAAGATCTTAAAGATTTGTCCGCCTCGACCCCGATTGTCGTGTTTGCTCATGTGCCGTTATGGGAAGTCTATCCCCAGTGGGGCTGGGGAACTCAGGACGGCGCCACCGCGCTCAGCTTTATGAAACGTTTCGGGTCGGTTGCAGTGCTGAATGGTCACATCCATCAGATCGTTCAAAAGGTTGAAGGTAACATCACTTTTCATACTGCCATGTCGACCGCCTTTCCGCAGCCCGCTCCGGGGACTGCTCCGAAACCCGGGCCGATGAAAGTTCCCGCCGATCAACTCCGAAAGGTCTTAGGAATGACGACGGTGAACTATGTAGAAACGCCGCACGCGTTAGCGGTAATAGATAAGCCGCTCGTCTAGGCGGGATGGGTGATGGAGGTTCGAAGCACTAGAAAGATTAGAGCCTCTAGTCCGGCGACCGCTGACGACCGCCGGATTGAAAACCGAAGGTTTTGGGAGCCCTGAGAACGGAGCTTAAATGACCCCTCTAATAGCCGCCAATCTATGGGAGATGATGCACGGAGGCAGTACGCATCCGCCTATCGCATTGATGTTAGTTTCTGCAGTTAGCGATGGGTTAGGATGTCTAATTAAGATTGATCAGGTGGGCGATCGGTTCCACGTAGCTGGTTTTATCATGCTGATCGGCGGTACGCTTGGCGCCTCTCCGGCGGTACTATCCGGGTTAATGCTGGCACGAGAAATCTATGATGATCCATTCCCGAACAGCGTTAGCTGAACGCTTCTTTTCAGGAAACAGCGCCACCTATGAGCATATAGCCAATGTTTGCACACTAGGTCTTGACCGTTGGTGGAAGTATAAAATCCTCAATAAAATACCTCGACATCCCACTCAAATTCTGGACCAAGCATGCGGAACTGGCCTGTTGACCTTCAAAATGGCCCAGCGCTTTCCCCTTTGCCGCATCATCGGTGTCGATTTACAAGACGAGTACCTAGCCATTGCAAAAAAAAATTGAAACTCTCCAGCTGGGTACTGTCGAATTTATCCATGGCAAAGCTGAGGATGTTGTTTTGGAAGGGGAGTTTGATTGTATAACGTCTTGTTACCTTGCCAAATACGCGGATCTGCGTGTTTTTAGCCGAACATGCACACCACATGCTTCGCGAAGGAGGAATGTTCATCATGCACGAGTTAACCTATCCAAGCAGATTAGCTTACGCTTTCTTTTGGAATATTCACTTCAAGCTTCTGCAGGCCTACGGAAAATGGAAACACCCTGAGTGGCGGATTGCACTCCAGGAACTCCCCATTTGTGTGAAAAAAACGATGTGGATGGATGAGTTGATGGAGGCCCTAAGGGCAAATAATTTTTTGGATATTAATGTAGAATATCTCGCATTTGGCGCATCAGCTATTGTCTCGGCCAAAAAATAAGAAATAACCCTGTAAGCTAAACTAGCTGAAG
>Ga0210406_10005790_pt1 | contig 12877 bp, 11 predicted proteins | sample IncBWC30MmetaG_FD_155454 | JGI IMG/M metagenome (GOLD analysis project Ga0210406, IMG submission 155454) | Forest soil microbial communities from Barre Woods Harvard Forest LTER site, Petersham, Massachusetts, United States - Inc-BW-C-30-M | ecosystem: Environmental > Terrestrial > Soil >...
TCCGCAAATGCGCCTACAGGAAATTTCACGGTTTCCTTGCAAGGCACGAGCGGCGCTCTATCTCATGGAGCTAGCCTTGCTCTCGCGATACAGGGCAGCGTGAATCCAGCGCTCCCGCGCACGGCCTACGCAAGGACGGATTCGACTTCGGCGGCGGACGATCCGTTCGGTGAGCCGCATCATCGCCATATCGCTTACGATCCCTCGAACAAGCGAATTTTTATCGCCAATCGCGCCTTGAATTGCGTGGACGTTTTCTCCACGGCCACCAACTCTCGCGTCGCGCAAATCTCTGTCCCCGGAGCCGCCAGCGCCGATCTCTCCGCCGATGGTTCCACCGTTTGGATTGGCACCGCACTGGAGAGAATCGTTGCGATCGATGCGTCCGGGCTCCGCGTCAAAAATCGCTATTCGTTAACAGGACTCACTCCGCTGCCCGGCACGATCTTCAGCCGTCCCATTGAGGTTCTTTCGCTTTCTAATGGCAAATCCATGGTGCGTCTCCGCCAGCTCGTTTCCTCGGAAGCCCTCCTGGCTCTCTGGGACCCCGCGTCGAATTCGCTGACCGATCTTACTTCCACCGCCCCTGCGTTGTTTCAGCAGGGAGTGGGCGTCCTTGCCCGCTCCGGCGATCATTCGAAAGTCCTCGCCGCTGCCAACGACTCCAGCGGAGAACTGGCCCTCTTCGATTCGGGAGGCAAAGTCCTCGCCGGTCCGCTGACGCTTGGCACAGGTTTAATTTCCGCGCTCGCTGCCAATTCCGATGGCAGCCGCTTTGCCGTGATTTTTTCGGCCAGCGGGACCACGCAACTTCTGTTGCTGGACGTTTCCCTCAAACAAGTTGGCGCCTATGTTCCCACGACCGCGCATGGCATGGCATTCTCAACCGACGGAAATCGCTTGTATCTCAGCGAGTCCGCTTCCTCAGCCTCATTTATTTCGGTTCTCGATGGCCATACGGCGCAACTCATCGGCCGGGTTCCGGACGCCGCGATTCAGGGCGTCTCTTCGGAAATCGAGGACGCCGACGAAACACAACTCGTCTTCGGCCTTTCGAATCGCGGTGTCAGCTTTATCGATGCCGCAGCGCCCGCAAATCTGTCCTCTACGGCTCCAGTCATCGCCGCCGCGCCCAGTCTCCAGCCCTCGGATGGTCCGCTCGTAGGTGGAACTTCTGTCGCTCTTGCCGGGCAAAACTTCACTTCTCTCAAACAACTAAATTTTGGAACTCAATCAGCATCGAACGTGACCGCTTCGAGTCCCACTCAAATCCAGGCAAACTCTCCTCCAAGCGCCACCAACGGCGCTGTCAACGTAACGCCCTATTTCCAGAACGGCTGGCTTGCCATCGCACCAGACGCCTTCAGCTACGGTCCGCAAATCTTACAAATCCTCCCAAGCGTAGGAATGAACTCCGGTGGCGATTCCGTACAAATCTACGGCTATGGCTTCGGCGGCGATCCTGCAAAAATCTCCGTCAAGATCGGCGGCGCAACCGCCATGGTGCAAAAAGTGGAGAGCGCTGCGAGTTTCGCTGTTTCTCTCGGCCTCGACGCCAGCTATCCTTTTTCGCTCGAACGCATCACTCTCCAGACGCCGGCTGGTTCCTCCGGTAAAGCTGACGTTTTCGTTTCAACACCGGCCGGTTCCGCAACCTCAGCCAAATCATTTCAGTATCTTCAGAGTCTCCAATCCTATTCAAATCCTGCCCTCTATAAGTTCCTGCTCTATGATCAGAAACGCCAGCGCCTCTATCTTACAAACCTCGATCACGTCGATGTTTTCGATCTCCAGCAGAATACATTTCGCACCCTCCAGCCTCCCGGCGGTCCTCTCCCCAGTGCCGCATTGCGCGGTGCGGTTCTGACTCCCGATGGTTCTCAACTCGTCGTCGCCGATTTCGGTTCCCAAAGTATCTATCTCTTCGACTTGGTCACTGGAACCGCCACAATTGTGCCCGTCGGCGGCGTCCCCGGCTTCACAAACTCAGGCCCTGCTCGCGTTGCCGCGACAAGCGCGCAAACTGTCTTCGTCGGTCTCAGCGGCGAAGGCGGTTCTTCGGGGGCGTGTTCGACTTGCTTGGCGCAAATGAACTTGACGGCGAGCCCGCCAACCATTCAGCCTGCTCCACAACCGGAAGTCACAAGCATCACTGGTGCTCCGCTGGTTCAAGGCACGGCCTCGGGCGATCACGTTTTTGTGGCTTTTGGCTCTGCTCCTGGCGGCCCCGTCGCCGTTTGGAACTCCAGCTCCCCGAATCAGTTCCTCACTTCTCCTGCCAATGCCTCAGCCACGGATCTGGGAGCCGCCGCCGATGGCAGCATGTTCGCCTTCCGGTCAAATGGCGCAATCGAAATGCGCGCCGCCGATCTTTCTCTCACTTCCGTTCCCGCTTCGGCCGAGCTTGCGCAAATACCGGGGCGCGTGCTGGTGCCCGGTGTTGCTCTCCATCCTTCCGGCGCGTTGATCTATCAACCATTTCTCACGGGTGCGCCCGCGAGCCCCGGAGTAAGGGGCGGCATAGACATCCTCGACGTGCACTCGGGCGTTCTCCGCTTGCGAATTCTTCTCCCTCAGCAGTTCATGACCGATGTCGACGGCCTCCATGGTGGCTTTCTTGCTACGGACGAAAATGGCCAGCGTCTCTTCGCCATTACTTCCGCGGATGGTACGCGTCAGAACGCCGCCATAACAGTTGTCCAGCTCGCCGCTGTTCCCTTGGGAATCGGCACCATCACGCCTTCCACGGTTTCCGCAACTGGTGGCGCCACTGTCACCATCCGCGGCAGCGGCTTTCAGAGCGCCACCACTGTTACTGTCAACGGAAGGTCTGCCAGCGTCTCCTTCAAGGATTCGAACACGCTTCTCGTCGTAACTCCCGCTCTCACGCCCGGTCCCCAGCAAATCACTCTCACCAATCCCGACGGCGAAACTGCTTCGCTGGACGCCGCCGTCATCGCCAATTAAGTGTTTTTCTCAGTTTTCCTGCCCTCGTGCTCACGAACTTTTTTCTCTATCTTTTTTCGAGGGAATCTCATCAAACTGGTAGAAGATAAAATAATCAGATTCGCCGCGGCGGAAATTTGCCTCGCGCGTCTCGGCAAGAGGATTCGAATGGAAACGCGAAAACTGGGAAACTCCGATCTCAAAATTACGCCCGTCGGTTTTGGCGCCTGGGCTATCGGGGGTTCTGGCTGGGAATTCGCCTGGGGAGCGCAGGACGACGCCGACTCTATCGCCGCGATTCATCGCACGCTCGAACTCGGCGTCAATTGGATTGACACCGCCGCCGTTTACGGCCTCGGCCACTCCGAAGAAGTCGTGGCTCGCGCCTTGAAGGAATGGCGCGGCCCGCGTCCTTACGTTTTCACCAAGTGCATTTTACGCTGGAACGAAAAAGGCAACGTTTACAAGGAATTCAGCGCCGAATCCGTTCGCCGCGAATGCGAAGACAGTCTCCGCCGTTTGCAAGTGGAAACCATCGATCTCTATCAGATGCACTGGCCTCCCGACGACGGCAAAACCGGCATCGAAGAAGCCTGGCAAACGCTCGCGGCGCTAAAATCCGAAGGCAAAGTCCGCTGGATCGGCGTTTCGAATTTCAACGTTGCTCAAATCAAGCGCGCCGAAAAAATTGCTCCGGTCACTTCTTTGCAGCCGCCCTACTCCATTATTCGCCGCGCCATTGAAGCCGAGATTCTTCCTTATTCCGAGAAGCAGGGCATCGGCGTGATCAGCTATGCTCCCATGGCTTCCGGACTTCTCACCGGAGCCATGACCCGTGAACGCGCCGCCGCTCTGCCTGCCGATGATTTTCGCAGCCGCAATCCGGAATTCCGCGAGCCGCGCCTTTCAAAAAATCTCGAACTCGTCGAACGCCTTCGCCAAGTCGGCGCGCGTCACGGCCGCACTCCCGGTGAAGTCGCTATCGCGTGGACGTTGCGCCATCCTGCACTGACTGCCGCAATCGTCGGCGCGCGCAATGCCAAGCAAGCTGAAGGCGTCATGCGCGCCGGCGAACTGAAACTCACCGCCGGCGAAATCAACGAAATTGAAGGCGCTGCCGCGCTGGCCACCGCGCGATAAAAAGCATCCTCACAAAGAGAGGAAAGCATGGACCTGGGACTCAAAGGGAAGACAGCCGTCGTGTCCGGTTCGACTGCCGGCATCGGCTTTGCCATCGCCGCTGCGCTGGCTGCCGAGGGCGCGCAAGTCGTCATCAACGGACGCACCGAAGCGCGTGTAAATTCAGCGATGGAACAGATTGCCAGGCGCGTCGCAGGCGCGCAGTTGCGCGCCGCCGCCGCGGACCTTGGCAGTCACGCGGGCGTCGAGGCTTTTCTGAAAAAAGTTCCCGAAGCCGACATTGTGGTGAACAACCTGGGGATTTTCGAACCGAAACCGTTCCTCGAAATTCCGGACTCCGATTGGCTGCGCTTTTTCGAAGTGAACGTGCTCAGCGGCGTACGTCTTTCGCGCCACTTTCTTCCCGGCATGCTGAAGAAAAAGTGGGGACGCGTCATTTTCATTTCGAGCGAATCGGCTCAGCATATTCCCGCGGAAATGATTCACTACGGCATGACCAAGACCGCCCAGGTGGCCATCGCGCGCGGAATCGCAGAATCCGTCGCCGGCACAGGCGTCACGGTCAACTCCATTCTTGCCGGGCCAACGGCCTCGGAAGGCGTTGGCGGTTTCGTGGAAGACATGGCCAAACAGCAGGGCGTCACGAAAGCCGAAATCGAAAAACAGTTTTTTTCGACGGTTCGCTCTTCTTCGCTTCTCAAGCGTTTTGAGACGCCCGAAGAAGTTGCCGCCGTCGTTGCGTTCGTCGCCAGCGCGCAGGCGGTCTCGATCAACGGCTCCGCGGTGCGCGCCGAGGGTGGCGTCATCCGCAGTATCTTCTAGCAGGCCAGCCGTCAGGCGCGCTGGTAGTCCGGCTTCCAGGTTTTGATCAGCCGCTTGATGGCCTTGCGCTCTGTCAGTTTTTCGTCCAGAACTTTTTTCGCCAGCGCGGGCAGTTCCGCGTCACACGCAAACCGCAGCGAAACAACTTGGTTGATCGTCAGTTCGCCGCACCTCGCGTGCAGGTCCGCGGGCAACAGCCGCTCATATCGCAGACGTTCTTCCAGACGAATCACGCGATCCTGCACCGCCAGCGCGAACATTCTTGCGTAGAGCGCGCCAAGGAATAATGCGGCTGCCACCAATATCGAAATGATGCGGGCTGGTGCGAATTCAAATTTGATCCACAAGTACACTTGAGTCACAAAATTAAGCAGCAGCACCGGCAACACAAAAAAATGGAACAAAGGAACAAACCGTCCATGATTTGCAAAATTTTGTTCGGTCATCGCTCTTCCCCCTTGTGTTGCCTGATTGTAGCAAACCCCCGTCACTCTCCCCCAAGTCTCACTTCTGTGCCAATTCGTTAGGTTCGCTGCTTTTTTGAACCGCTCCCGGCCGTTCGCGCATCCAACTCTTTGGAGAATCCAAATGCGAAGGAGGCGCGCAAATGGCCAAAGCATCCTGGGGCGGAAAAATTATCGCGGAAAGTAACGCGACCGTTGTTGTTGAGGGCAACCAGTATTTCCCGCTCGAAGCCGTCAAAAAAGAAGCCTTGAAACCGAGCAGCCACACTTCGGTTTGTCCCTGGAAGGGCACCGCCCACTACTACCACGTCGAAGTGGACGGCATTCGCAACGACAACGCGGCCTGGTATTACCCCGAACCGAAGCCCGCCGCCGCTGAAATCAAGGACCGCATCGCTTTCTGGAAAGGCGTCCGCGTCGACGTTTAAGTTCCGTTCCGCCTCTTGCAGGAGCGGCCCGCCTCGGAAGGCGGGCCCTACAGGAATAGGACGGCAACCACGTAGCTCCGCAGGTCCCACGAGTTTTTAGCCTTCGCCCCTCCACTATTTCGTCAGCTCATTTTTGAAGATCGCACCATTGTGCATGACGAACCGCACATGCTCCAGTTCCCCGACATCTTTCAGGGGATCTCCTGACACGGCGATGACTTCGGCGTATGCACCAGGGGCAATGACTCCGATTTCGCCCTTCATGTCCAGCATCTCGGCCGCCCGCGATGTCGCGGATTGAATCGCGTCCATCGGTGGCATCCCCAGCTTAACCATTTGCCGAAATTCCTGCGCCATCGGCTCGGTCCAGGGCATCCCGCCAATGTCCGTTCCATAGACAATTTTCAGGTGGGCTTGCAGCGCCTTCTTGAAGCTGATTTCGTGGACCGCGGCCCGCGCGCGATCACGTTTTCCCTCCAGCGTGTCCGCCGGCGCCCAATCCCCGTAATACGGCGAAATGGTCGGGCAATACCACGTCCCCTGGCGCTGCATCTGCGCGATCTGCGCGTCGGTAATTTCCAATCCGTGCTCGATGGAATCGCATCCGCCGTCCAGGGCCCGTTGCAACCCGATTCCGTTGTAGGCGTGGCACGCCACTTTCTTCTGCCAACCGTGCGCCTCGTCCACGATGGCCTTCAACTCATCCACGGTCAGCGTCGGCTGGGAAACGAGGTTTCCTTGCTTGTCCACCCACGAGCGATGTGTCATGTACACCTTGATCCAGTCGGCTCCGTGCTCGAGCTGTTGCCGCGCGGCCTTCCGCGCTTCCACCGGTCCGTCGACAAGCTGCGCGCCCTTGGGCATTTCCAACTCCGGCGCATAGCCTTCCAGGTTGTATCCGCCGGTTGTTGAGATGGCGCGCGTAGCACAAAACAGTCTTGGCCCGGGAATCGTCCCCTCTTCAATCGCCTGCTTGATTTCCACGTCACCGTACCCGGCGCCTTCCGTCTCCACATCGCGCAGCGTGGTAAAGCCCTGCTCGAGCGCACGCCGCACCGCATAGGTGGCGCGCGCGGCCCGGAGCGCAATCCCCGCTTTCAAAATATTCGCGTCGTAGCCGCCCTTCGCTGGATCCTCGCCCCAGAGAAAAATATGCGTGTGCGAATCGATCAGGCCCGGCAACACCGTTGCGTTTGAAAGATCAATCACCTTCGTCCCGGCTGGAATCGCGGACGAGCCTTCCGTCACTTTTTCAATGTGCTCGCCGCGCACAAATATCAACTGGTTCTTCTTCGGCGTTTCGCTGACCCCGTCAATTAGCGTCCCAGCGCGGATGATCGTGATCGGCGGCGGTGCGGGCGAAGGAGACTTGGACTGACCCCGTGCGCCAACGGAGCACAGAGTCAGCGCGAGTGTGAAGCAGACAAGAGAACGACGCATGGTGAGCTCCTCGACAGCGTCCGGTAGCTTGCCGCAAAGAGACAGCCGATTGCAACCATTCCGCATAGGCCGACACTCATGACGGTTTCTTGCTGGGGTCGGGCTCGGGGATCGCGGGATCCCAAGTATTGGCGGAGTCGGAAACCCGAGGCTTGTGCGGGGTCGCAGAAGAAGCTGCGGGTGACTCTGGAGCGGGATCGAGTTCAGGGTCCTCGTCGGAGCCAAGATCCTTGTCTGGGACTAGAACGTCTATAGGCACCGGTTCGGTGGGATAAGTGATACCGGCAGCATTGTCGGCGGTAATGGCGGGCAGGGTGCGGAGGAGCAGGCTGCTGATGTACGCCAAAACGGCGGCGCGGCGGGGGGAGATACGGTTCTGTGCCAGGAGCTGGTAGAGGTTCATGAGGGAATAGTTGATGCCCTGGGCGGTCTGGAAAAAATGGCACCTGGTGGTCAAGTGCTGGAAATGATCGGAGGCCAGCTCATGTTGCTGTGCGGCAAGATGGCGCGGACAGAGGCCAGAACGAGCGTCAAGGGCGAGAGTACGGCATTGACGACCCTTGGGGTCGCGATGGCCACAGCGAGCGGATTGCACGACGGAATTAACAGTTTGCGGTTTCATTTTGATCCTCGTAGCGGGGCAGGAGATACCCCCACCCCGGGTGTTTTTGTAAAAGAGTTCGGATTTGCTTGAAAACAAAAGAGTTGAGTTTTTGGTGGGTGCAAAAGAGTGCGCAAGGATAAGGAAGTAAAGGAGATAGATGAGGTAAAGGAGATAAAGGAGTGGAGAACCCCAACGCGAACGGGGCGGCTTGGCGATCGTGTCGTCGATAAATCACGACCCATGCTACTATAGAATACTTAATATGTCAACTACTATTATAGTAAAAATAAAATGCCTATATTGAGCAAGATACGGAATCGTTCGAATGGGTGCGTAAGAGAAAGAAAACAAAGGGGTAGAGCTCGCTGGTGGCGGGGGAAATGCGTATTGAACGGTTTCAGGCGAGATTGAGTTGCCGGTGGATGAGAGACGAGAAGGCCCAATCCCGAGGGGAGAGACGCGCATCCGCCAGCACGGTTCGAGTGTAGAATGTCGGCAGCTCGGCAACCCCAAATCGAAGACTAGGTGGACAAAATGAATGCAACGCCTGCAACGATTGCAACAATTGCAAAGACCCAGGCACCACCAGCCCACGTAGGCATGTTTCAATTGTTGAACGGTGTCTTCATTACCGGGGCGATTTCCTGCCTCGCGACACTAGGCGTTCCCGATCTCGTCGAACACGGGCCAAAGTCGGCGGAGGAGCTTGCCAGCCAGATCGGAGCTGACGCGCGCGCACTCTACCGGCTCATGCGCGCTACCGCCAGCGTGGGCGTGTTATCCGAGGGCCCCGATGGAAAGTTTTCAGAAACGCCGCTGTCCGCCGTACTGCGCCGCAACGCAAATCCCAGCTTGCGAGCGTTCGCGATCATCCACGGCAGAGAGTGGCATGGACTCGGCTGGTCCCGGCTCGAATACTGCGTGCGCACGGGAAAGCAAGCGCTCGATAAGATTTACGGCATGCCCATCTTTCAATTTTTTGAGCAGCGCCCCGAGGAGTCGCAACTCTTCAATCAAGCCATGACCGATTTATCCACCATCGACGGTCCCGCAGTGGCGGACGCGTATTCGTTCCGCGAAATTCATTCCATCGTGGATGTGGCCGGCGGGCACGGGCTTCTCCTGGCGACCATTCTGGCGAGGAATCCGCATATGAAAGGCACGGTCTGCGATTTGCCGCACGTCCTGGAGGGCGCCAAGGACGGACCGCTCAAGCCAATGATGGAACGCTGCACGCTGGCGTCCGGGGACATGTTTTCTTCGGTTCCCGCGGGCGCCGACGCTTACATCATGAAGCACATCATTCACGATTGGCCGGATGAAGAGTGCATCAAGATCCTCAAAGCCTGCCGAAAGGGAGTGAATCCCGGCGGCAAGCTACTGGTCGTGGATAACGTGATTCAGCCCGGAAACGATTTTGCGCCGGGAAAATTCCTCGACCTGCAAATGCTGATTTTTCCTGGCGGGTGCGAGCGCACAGAAAAACAGTTCCGCGACCTGTTCGCAGCCGCAGGCTGGCGGTTGAGCCGCGTTATTCCCACCGCTGTTCCCGAGTCCATCGTCGAGGGCGTTCCGGCCTGACGGGCGGTAGGCTGTGAGGCGGCCTTATGCGGAAAGTCAAAGTCCCCAGGCGCAAACCCGGCGCCCGGGGCACCCGCCTGACGCTCGAGCAGTTGACGTCTGGTCCATGCGCGCAGGGAACGCGGTTGCCCACATTGAACAATCGGTGACCGCAAATCCTGTTGGTGGTCTGCCCGTGTGGCATAATGCGTAAAAGCAGGGGCAGTTTCCGAGCTGAGAGCTACCCTGCTACGAGGACATGCCGTCGCTCGCCGAATTGACGCTCTGGCTGATGACGACTATGGTCGAAGCTTTTGTCGTGTGTCTCTTCTTCGTTCAGGGATTGTTCTGCAAGTTCCTTTTTTTCAATTTCTATTTGCTCCTTTCGGTCACGATCAGTACGGGCCGGTATGCCGTCCTCTCCCATTTCGGGTTCCATTCCCCCGAGTATGCTTATTTTTACTACTGTACTGACGTTCTGCTGACCTCCTCTCTCTTCATCTGCATTTCTGAGCTGTGCGTGCGCCTCGTCGGAAACAGGATGCCGCCCAGGAGAGTGGTCTTGTGGAGCGCGGGTGCGCTCCTTACGACTGCCCTCTTCAGTTCCTTGGGTCTGTCGCATTGGGATTATCGTGTTGCAGCACGCTTTGTGATCGATCTATCACAAAATATGTTTTTCGCGTGCTGTCTCGGGATTGCCCTGCTTTGGATTTGGAAACTGCGAAACGACCCCGAGGATCGGATGGCGGCTCGGTTCATCAATGTCCTGGCCATTTATTTTTCGTTATTTATTCTTATCTACGCGGCACGTGAATTGGCTCCCAGCAGCGCTTCTGGCCTTCGCAACGTCTATCCGATGCTGGGTGCGTGGCTGCCACTCGGATACGGATTTGTTCTTGTGTCCCACGAGTAGCCGTAAGCAACGAAGCGCCGGACCTCTCCTCATCTGCCACGAAACATGTTGCGCCGATTGTCTTGAGCTTCGCCGGGAATGACCATCGGGTGGGATGGATCTTCCTTCAAGTCTGGCAAAAGGCGCGGGCTTCAAGTGCCCAGGAGATTGGGCTGGAGGCGCGAATAGCCATGCTCGTGCGCCCATAAACTGAGCGGAATTGCGGCGAGGTCGTCGACCAGGGGGATGGCGTGTCCGTCTTTTGTTAGATCGACCGTTTGGAGAAAAAACTTGCAGGTGTCGCAGGCTTCGACGCGAATGTGGGGCAACTGTTCCGCAACGTAAACCGGCAACTTGCCTTCGGATTGTTCGCCACAGGTCGGGCAATGAATCCGCCGAAATTCCCATTCCTGGGAACAAAATGAGCACAACAAGAAACGTTTCCCGCTGTCGCCTTCGACTCGGAGCACGCCCATGAGTGGGCGCGCGCCGCACAGGGGACAAACGCGCACGGTGACAAGCATGGGAGGCTGGGGCGTCAGCGCGGCGCGAAACTCGGCATACGGCTGCAGGAACCCTCGGGCGAGAAACTGCGCGAACGCTCCGACTTGCTGGTCGTACTTGCCGGCGTGTTCCCAATAGGCTTCCAGGCTGGCAATCCAGGAATCCGACGGAAGCAGCGCCATTTCGTGCGCGGCTTTCTTCAGCGCCGAGGGAGCGTGCTGTTCGATGGCGGAGAGGAAGCCGCGGAAGTGGGGAAGGAACACGGCGAGGTCGAGGGGGCCTCGCAAATCGGGGGCGAGCGCGTCGCGTGATTTCACATTGCTCGAAGCGGCGATGTTGGCGCGAAGCGTTTTTTGAAACGCGGCGACGTGTTTGTAGAAATTGAGAAATTCAGCGGCGAATGCGTGTTGCGTGGAGAGCCGTTCGGCGCGGCGGATTCGAGCGTCGTACTCGGTCGCACCGGTTTGTGTGGAGGTCATTTGCGGGGCGTGGTGGTCGATCCGCCGACGATCTCTTTGTACCAGCCGGGATGGTAACGCTTGGCAAAAGCGATGGAAACATCGCCGCGAATGACCGAGCCAAATGCTCCGCGCTCTGCAAACACGCCCATATAAATGTGGATCAGAAACAGCCCAATAGTGAACAGCGCCGCCGCAGGGTGAATGAGAACAGAAATGTAGCGCAAGAAGCGAAGATTCCACGGAATGTACTCCGGGAACCACAGCACAACGCCACTGGCCAGTAGCGCTACCGCGCCCCAGAAAAATCCCCAGAAGAGAAACTTTTGCCCCGCGTTGTAGCGGCCTGCCGGCGGCATCTTGTCGTCTTGATTGGTGCTGTAGTACTTGACGGCTTTCCACCACGCTCTATCCACATCGGTGTGGCGCATCTGCGGCCACCACATCAAATACATATTCCAAACCGCCGCGAAAAAAATCAGCCCGGCCCAGGGATGCAGCATCCTCGAAACGGGCGCGCCGCCCAGAATTACGGCCACCCAAAACAGCCACGGGGACCAGAACGCCAAGCCGGTCAACAGCAAATAAATGTACGCGCCGGCGGCGACCCAATGCGTCAACCTCTCCTTCAGCGTGTAGCGGAGGACGTGCCCGTGAGGAATAAGCTGTTCAGTAGGGCTCACGTTTTTGCTCCTCCCGGATTGATATCTTCATCCTCGCGTTCCTTCGGGCCGAATCGCAGATAGTGCACGAAGAGGCCGATCAGTCCGCCAACCATGGCGACGTTGCCAAGCCACTTCAGCGGTCCCTTCCAGAGTTTTACGGTCCACGGAACGTGCGGATCGCTGGGCAAGCCGCCGTAAATTTCCGGCTTCGTGGCGTCATGCAAAACGTAAATGACGCCGGTGCCACCAACGCCGGGCGGATCGTACACGCCGGCATTCGGGAAGTTGGAATGCTCGCGAAGCTGCTTCGCGCGCCCTTCCGCAAGGAACTTCATATCGTCCTTGCTGCCGAAGTGCAGGCAGCCGGTGGGGCAGGACTTGATGCAGGCCGGTTCGAGTCCTTCGCTGACGCGATCCGTACACAGCGTGCACTTGAAAACGCGGTGGGTCTTCGGATTCATCTTCGGAATGTCGAAGGGGCATCCCGTGATGCAATAGCCGCACCCGATGCAATTGGCTTGCTGAAAATCGACGATGCCATTCGTGTACTGCACGATTGCCCCGTCCGCGGGACAGGCCGCCAAGCAGCCGGGCTCGGCGCAGTGCATGCACTGGTTCTTGCGCATCAGCCACATCAGCGAGCCGTCTTCTTCGCGAACGTGTTCGTTGAAGAGGATGAGGTTCCAATAATTCCAGCGCGTCTCCGGCATGGTCTGATAGGAATTGTCGAAGACAGTTTCGCCGAATGGCAGGTCGTTCCACTCCATGCAGGCCACTTCGCAAGCCTTGCAGCCGATGCAGGTCGTAGTGTCGATGAGTTTGCAGACTTGATATTCGCGTTGCGTGTCCTCGCCGGGAACAGTTCCCGCGTGACCGGAAATTTTCTGGATGCGTAGTGCTTCCTGGCTCATGGCATCCTCTACGCTTTCTCGAGCTTCACCAGGAAGCCCTTGA
>Ga0210406_10005791_pt1 | contig 12875 bp, 11 predicted proteins | sample IncBWC30MmetaG_FD_155454 | JGI IMG/M metagenome (GOLD analysis project Ga0210406, IMG submission 155454) | Forest soil microbial communities from Barre Woods Harvard Forest LTER site, Petersham, Massachusetts, United States - Inc-BW-C-30-M | ecosystem: Environmental > Terrestrial > Soil >...
CCGCGGGAACGGGCAAACCGATCTTGGTCATCTCCGCGAGACCGGCGCCCTTCCCTCCTAGGAGATCGCGCCATTCGCCGTCCCCTTCCGCTTTACCTGCACCAAAGAAATAGACCCACGTTTTCACGGTACGCCTCACTTGGTTTTTGACTGCAGTACTGACGCGCTGCCCACTGCACTCATTTGGGATTGGAGTGCACAATGTCGGCGCGCCGACAATTCTCCAAAAGAAAACTGTCTCAGAAACTCGGCTTTGTTGCTGTGCTGCTGGCCACGTGCCTTTCTCAGATCTAAAGTAAAACTTGAATATGTCGGCGCGCCGACAATTTTCACTTCCCCTCTTCTCCTCCCAACTCCGAAAAATCCGCAATCGTCGTGAACTCCCGCAATAAATCCGACAACAACGCCAGGCGGTTCTTCCTTACCGCTTCGTCCTCCACCATCACCATCACCTTGTCAAAGAACGTGTCCACCACCTTGCGCAGCCCGGCAATCTCTTCTAGCGCTTCCTGGAAACGCCCGGCACGCTTGTCCTCGCTGACCTTCGCTGCCGCCTTGCGAACCGCGGCGTGCAGGTCCTTCTCTTCCTGGCTCTGGAACAGTTCGGGATTGACCGGCTGCATCTCCGCCGGCAGGTTGGCCTTCTCCAGGATCTTTCGAATGCGCTTGAACGAAACCGCCAGCGGTTCGAAGTTCTTGGACTTGCGAATGACCCTCAGCGCCCTAAGCCGCTTCTCCACATCCACCAGGTCGTCGGCTCCGGCACGAAACACGGCGTTCACTTCGTCGTAGGCGTAGCCCGAGCGTTCGCGAAACACGAACTTGGCACGTTCATGGATGAAGTCCAGGATCTGCGCCTCCATTGAGTGGCTGACATTCTTCTTTGGCGGATGCGTGTGCAACGCCTTGGCCGCAGCGTGAATCGCCAGCGAGAGCGAGACCGGGAGCTTCTTGTCCAGGATGATTTTCACGATGCCGAGGCCAGCTCGCCGCAACGCGTAGGGATCGCTCGAGCCGGTAGGAACAACGCCCACGGACAAGCACCCGGCGATGGAATCGAACTTATCGGCAAGCGCCACAGCGCAGCCGGTGATGTTGCGAGGGACCGGATCGTCGAGCCCGACGGGGTGATAGTGATCGTATACGGCGTCGGCCACTTCATCCGACTCGCCTTGGGCCCGCGAATAGAGACCACCGACGATGCCCTGCAGTTCGGTGAACTCTCGAACCATTTCTGTAACCAGGTCGCACTTGGCCAACTCGGCGGCGCGATCGGCATCCGCCACATGCACTTGCACGATGCCCAGGTTGAACCACTGCTCCGCCAGCCAGCGGGCGATGGCGCGCATGCGTTCGACCTTGTCGCGGTAGCTGCCCAGCCGCGACTCGTAGGTGACCTTCTCCAACTTGACCAAATTGTCGGCGAGCCGACTTTTTTGATCCGACTCCCAGAAAAACCGGGCATCGGCAAACCGCGCCTTCAGCACACGCTCATGCCCGGCGCCAACCAGGCCTTTGGCGTCCCTGGCCATATTGATGACCGCCAGAAAATTAGGAGCAAGTTCTCCGCCCCGCTTTTCCACCGCGAAGTATTTCTGGTGGTCGCGCATTACCGTGATTAGGATCTCGTCCGGCAGGTTTAGGAAAGACGGGTCGAAGCCGCCCTCAATCACGTGGGGAAACTCGTTCAGGTAGCTGACTTGTTGCAGCAGGGCGGCATCCTCGTGAACTTTGTAGCCTGCGCGCTTGGCATGGGCGGCCAGTTCGCGAGTGATGATTTCCAGGCGTTCAGACGGACGGACGATCACGCCATTGGCGCGCAGCTTCTTTTCGTAGTCCGCGAAGTCGCGCACGCGAATGTCGGGCTTGCCGAGGAAGCGATGGCCGCGCGTGGTGTCTCCCGCAGTCAATCCACCGCAGAGGAACTTCAGGGCCTTGCCATCGAGCACGCCGACAAGCCAACGGATGGGGCGAATGAAGCGCGCGCCCTCGAGGCCGGTCCAGGTCATGGTGCGTGGCCAAGTGAGGTCGTGAATGGCGCGCGGCAGGATGTCGAGCAGCAGATCGTGGGCGGTGCGGCCGCGGCGTGTGACGCGCACGGCCAGGTATTCGCCCTTAGGAGTCTGCACGGTGAAGAGTTGGTGCAGCGCCACGCCCTGCTTTTCGGCGAAGCTGACGGCGGCTCTAGTCGGCGCGCCGACATTATCGTAGGCCACGGACTTGGGCGGGCCGGTGATTTCGTTGACCACGTCGGCTTGCTTGGCCACCAGTCCGCGGACCCATGCGGTCAGGCGGCGCGGTCCGCCGAAGCTTTCCACGGTGACGCCTTCGTTCAGATTTTCGGCGACGAGGTTGCGCTCGAGGATGGTTCTCAGTTCGTCGGTGGCGCGCGGAAGCATCCCGGCGGGAATTTCTTCGGCGCCAATCTCGAGCAGCAGTTCGATGCGTTTGTCGGGTTGGATCACGGGTAGTGAGGGCTTCTCTTTCGTCTTGGCGTTGGGCTTGGTTTTCTTCACGGGAGTCACGGGCGCACCGCCGAGAGCAAAGCCAAAAATGTCGGCGCGCCGACATTTTTGCTGTGTGCGAGTCCTCGAGCGCTGCTCATGCGCGCACCTCGTGGCCGCCTAGTTCCCGTTTTGCGGGAGCAGCAGGCGCGGCTTCGCGGATCTGCTCGAGGTACGCGGAGGCGGTGCGGCACGAGAGGGTGCGCACGCGGGACATCAGTGCGGCACGCTCGGTGGTGGAGATGACCCCGCGCGCGTCCATCATATTGAACAGGTGCGAGCACTTCAGACAGTGGTCGTAGGCTGCCAGAAGCGGGTAGCGTGCACGCTCCTTGACCGAGGAGGTTCCTGAAAATGTCGGCGGGCCGACATTTTCAGCAGCACCCACACGCCCTACTTCCAGTTCCAATTGCTCGGGCTCGACGGGGGGCTTCTCTGATTTCGCGTCTCGATCTTTGGTCGGCGCGCCGACATTTCCGGCTACTTGCTTCCAGCCGTCCAGGAGTCTCTTGGCTTCCTTCTCGTGAATCTCGAACTCGGCGCGGAGGGCTGCGGCGTCGCTGCGGTCGAAGCTGTACTCCGAGAGTTGCTGCTCCTCAGCGAGACGAATGTCGCCGTAGGTCTTGTCCGGGGTCCACTGGATTTCGTATACGCTTTCGACGTTCTGCAGGAAGGCGCAGATGCGCTCGAGGCCGTAGGTGATCTCGACGGAGATGGGGTCGAGGTCCAGTCCGCCGCTCTGCTGGAAGTAAGTGAACTGCGTGATCTCCTGCCCGTCGAGGAGAATCTGCCAGCCAATGCCCCAGGCGCCGAGCGTGGGCGATTCCCAGTTATCTTCCTCAAAGCGGACGTCGTGCTCGCTGAGGCGGATGCCGATGGCTTCCAGGCTACGCAGGTACAGTTCCTGGATGTTGGTGGGAGCAGGCTTAAGGATGGCCTGATATTGAAAATGTTTATAGAGTCGGTTTGGGTTCTCGCCATAGCGTCCATCGGCGGGTCGACGCGATGGCTGGACGTAAGCGATGCGATAGGGAGTGGGACCGAGGACGCGAAGGAACGTTTCCGGGTGCATGGTGCCGGCGCCAACTTCGGTGTCGTAGGGCTGTTGGAGGACGCACCCTTGGTTCCCCCAGAAGTGCATGAGTTTGAGAATGAGATCCTGAAAGGTAAGGCCGGCGATTTTTTTCTCAAGTTTTACTTTAGCTTTCAAGAAGCCTCCAAAAGTCCGCGGATCCCGAGTTTGCGTTCCGCGTGGTGCTCAATCCAGTTGAAACCCGCCTCGCGCAGTTCGCGCACCGGCGGTTCTTGGCCCAGCGCGAGGTCGAAGTTGTCCAGCCGCTCCTTGGCAAAGCGCTCGGCCAGCTCGCGTGCCTCAAACGAGACCGGCTTCATGCCGTGGCGACGATGCTCTTCCCCGAACAGCCCGGGATGGAAGGCATCCTGAAAGGCCACGTGCCTGCCAAACGGCTTGCCACAGTCGGCGCAGACATCGAAGCGCGGCAGCCAGCCGGCCAGCCGCACGGTCCAGAACGCGAAGTAGCTGAGCGGCAAGAGCCAGTTGCCGCGGCGCTCGATCTCACGGGCAGTGAGCAGGATCAGCCGGAACATGGGCTCGGAGGCTTCGTGCTCCGGCAGAACCAGTTCGGCAATCTCGCTGACGGCGGCCAAGCCGGTGTTCATCTCGTGGTCGCTCTGCGCCTTGTTGAGGGACTCGAGCGGCTCGCATTGCTGAATGCGCACGAGGTCGCGAGTCTCGCGCTCGAAGTACCACAGTTGCACGTGGGACAGAATCTCGAGCGTAGAGCCGAAGCGGTTCTTCAGGCGCCGCGCGCCTGCCGCTACTCCCCGCATACGTCCCGAGCTACGACCGAAAAAGCTCACCAGACGATCAGCCTCGCCCAGTGGAAATGTCTTCAGAATGATGGCTTCCGTTTCCCGGGCAGGCATAAATGTCGGCGCGCCGACATTGAAATTGAGTACCGTGCGGCTCCTGCGCAATGGCGCGCGAATGCGGAGCTAATTTAATTACCACAGGCGGGGGAATGGCGCAATGACGGGGACGGTTTTTTTGGAAGAAACAGGGGAGAGCGGAGGAAAATTGTCGGCGCGCCGACAATTTCGAAGTGGGTACGGCCGTGGGGCAGCGACGCACCTTGGAGTGCGATAGCTTGCTCGTGCTTTCCGGCTGAAGCCCTGCGTATCGTGCTTCCGTCATCGCACCCGTCGTTCGATCGCAAAAGCGGTGGGGCGCCACCACACTACAAAGTGTCGGCACGTCGACGTGTTCCTTTGGTGTATGGGACGACGATGCGACGGTTCGGCGTCTGTAGCTCAGGCCTTCAGGCCTGAGGGGTTTTCTTCGCAACTGGCTTGGTCACCATTGGAACGCACACAAGCCTCACCCCTGAACCGGTGAGGTACAGGAATGGCGGCCCCGGCCGAGGAGACCGCGCAGGCTTGAGGCGCGATTTCGTCGAGAAATGACGGATGAATCAGCCGCCTCCAGATTCTGTTAACTTGGGTTTTCGCGGGCAAATATTATCGGACACGGTTCCCTGCCCGGCCTGCCGAACGCACGACCGCCAAGGCGAGCCGCAAATCCGCCCCTCAGGGACCATGCACCAAGGAACGGTGGCAATGCGGGCTGGCATAAAAATCAACGCCACGTGGAAGAAGCAAACTTGCGGCGCGCACAGCGGCATTGGTAGCGCTACACAAGATCGCAGGGGATAGGTATGCTGTTGCGGGAGATGAAGAGTATTTGCCGAAACTGACATGATTCCGCTGAAGGACATCAACCCCACCCGAACAACCCCAGTTGTGAACATCGCTTTGATCGTCGCCAACGTGCTGGTCTTCTTCTATATGGTGTATACGAGCACGCTGGTGCGGGGCTCCGAGAACGCGATCATGATGGCATACGGCTCAGTGCCGGCGCGCTTGAACCTGTGGTTAGCGGGTCGAATTCCGGCAGAGGCGGCGCTGTTGCCGTTGCTGACCAGCATGTTCCTGCACAGCGGGCTGATGCACCTGGCGGGGAATATGCTGTTCCTGTGGGTGTTCGGCGACAACGTGGAAGACTACTTCGGGCATCTGGGGTACCTGGCCTTTTATTTGGTGTGCGGCGTGGGATCGGGGCTGATCCATGTGCTGTTTAATCTGGAGTCGCGGATACCGGCAGTGGGGGCGAGCGGGGCGATCAGCGGAGTGATGGGGGCGTACGCAGTGCTGTATCCGGGACATCGGATATTGACGTTCTTTCTTATATTTCTGATTCCGGTGCCGGCGATCTTGATCCTGGGATATTGGTTCGTGATTCAGTTTTTGGAGGGAGTGAGCGGGATCGGGATGGGGGTGCATGGCGGCGGTGTGGCGATCTGGGCGCACATTGGGGGATTTTTGATTGGGGTGTTGATTACGGTGTTGGTAAGGAAGCGGTAGGATGCGGTGGCGCGATATCGGATACCAGAAATGAAAGATCAGGAATAGAAGTCGCTCTCGGTTTGTCGCGGCCGGAGAGTGCCCCCAAGAAGAAGCCTCGGGCCTGAAGGCCTGAGGTACTAGAATCCGACTACTGAAGAAATGGTTGAACTAGGATTTCGCAACATAAAGTAATGCTTTAATTTTAGGATTTCGCCTTCTGGGGGGGGTGGCTTTGGTTTGAATTACACTTCTCAAGTAATGGTTGAAGTCGTGTGTGGTGACGGAAAGTGCTCAGACGTGAGCGAGTGATCCACAGGTTGCGACATAAAGTAATGGTTGAGGTTAATCAGGAGTGCTTGGCTGCGTAGTTGGCCAGCCAGTCGCCAATTTCGCTGGTCATTTTTTTGCCACCTAAATCAATGGTTGAGATTCCGTCCCACAAAGCGGACTTCACGCTTTCCTTTAAGAGTCGCCCTTCTTCGGGCCAGCCCAGAATATCCAACATCATGCCAGAGGCCAGGACAGAACCAAAGGGATTGGCAACTCCCTTCCCGGCGATGTTGGGTGCTGAACCGTGGACGGGTTCGAAGAGCGAGGTCTTGCCCGGGTGGATATTTCCGGAGGGGGCGAGGCCAAGGCCGCCCGCTAGTTGAGCGGCGAGGTCACTGATGATGTCGCCGAAGAGATTGTTAGTGACGATGACATCGAACTGCCTGGGATCACGGATGAGTTCCATGGCGAGGGTATCGATATAGAGGTGGCGGGATTCGACGTCGGCGTATTCTTCGCGGACGGATTTGAAGACCCGCTGCCAGAGATCGTGGGCGAAGATCATGGCGTTGGACTTGTCGGACATGCAAACGCGCAGGGGCTTTTGTGCGCCCGGGCATGCCGGCTGGAGGCCTGCGGTGCCACGGGAGTGAGAGCGGGCGAAGTTGAATGCGTAGCGGATGATGCGCTCGACGCCCTTCCGGGAGTTGATATCTTCCTGGACGGCGATCTCGTCGGCAGTTCCCTTCTTGAAGAAGCCGCCAACGCCGACGTACAGGCCTTCGGTGTTTTCGCGGAAGACCATCAGGTTAAAGTCGGCGGGCCGACAATCGCGAAGCGGGGTGAGGCGTTCGTGGAAGAGTTCGGTGGGGCGTGCGTTGACAAAGAGGTCGAGCTGGAAGCGCAGACCGAGAAGGATGTCGGCGGCGTGCTGGTTGGAGGGCACGCGAGGGTCGCCCATGGCGCCGAAGAGGATGGCGTCGAACTCGTCGCGAAGCATGGCGACGGCGCCCAGGGGGAGGGAGATGTTTTCACGGAGATATTTGTCGGCACCCCAGTCAAACTCGACGAGCTCGATTGGACGGTTACGCTTGGTGGTAGCCGCGCGGATCACTTTAAGGGCTTCGGGAGTGACCTCCTTGCCGATGCCGTCGCCGGGGATGACGGCGATGCGGGCTTTGGGACCTCCGTTGCGAAGAGGTGTAGCGGGCACGAGTTGAGCCTCCAGGGGGAGTGGGTATGCGGTAAGGTAGCACGGTTGGGAGTGATCCGTGATTCGTGGTTCGTGACCCGTGCGGTAGGAGATATCAGAGAGCACGGATTAGCTATGAACTCGCGGGAATTATCCAAGCACGGAACAAGCTGAAACTGCGTCCGCAATCCTACTGAGCTCTAGACAATTTTAATGGAGAGTTGGCGGGTAGCAGGCAGGATGAAGCAGAATTTTGCGGACTTTTCGTAAACATGCGGTCGTAAGGAGCGGAACGACCGGCAAAGGGTATCCCCTTTAAGAAAAAAGGAGATTGGACTACAAAAGAGCAAGACCGGGAGTGGGTGGAGAACATCGAAGGAGTATCCAGCCTGGGGAGATCAGGGACGATGGTTCCGTTTCGGGCAGGAAAGGTGCCCTGGAATGGCGGGAGGTGCAGGTCGGGACACCACGGTCAGGAGATTTTTTTCGTGTGAGATGTTGCCGCGATCCCTCCGAGCCGCAAACGACGCGGCTCTCCGGTCGGGATGACAAAGAGGCAAGAAACGAAGATGAGTGAGGCAGCTCGACCAGGGGTGGTGAAAGATGGCGCGAAACCACAAACATTCGCCGCGAAGGCTTATGCGGCTTTCAGCGAGAGGGCACCGCTGAGGCCCTTCACGGTGCCGCGGAGGGCGCTGCGCGCGCAGGACGTGCAGATTGAAATTTTGTACTGCGGCGTTTGCCATTCGGATTTGCACCAGGTGCGGAACGAGTGGAAAGAGGTGATGCCGACGGTGTATCCGTTGGTGCCGGGACACGAGATCGAGTGGTGCAGGCGGGCAGCGCGGTAAAGAAATTCAAGGAAGGAGACATTGCGGCAGTCGGCTGCATGGTGGATTCCTGCCAAGTGTGCGAGAGCTGCCGTGCGGGACTGGAACAGTATTGCGAGAACGGGTTCACGCTGACGTACAACTCGGAGGACAAGATTCTGGGGAGCGTAACGCACGGCGGATATTCGCAGAGCATCGTTGTGGACGAAGCGTTTGTGCTGCGCGTGCCGAATGGATTGGATCCGGGAGCTGCGCCGCTGTTATGCGCGGGAATTACCACGTATTCGCCGATGCGGCAATGGAAAGTGGGAAAAGGACAGAAGGTGGGGATCGTGGGGCTCGGAGGGCTCGGGCATATGGGCGTGAAATTCGCGCATGCGCTGGGCACGCACGTGGTGCTGTTCACGACATCGCCGAACAAAACGGCGGACGCGCGCCGGCTGGGCGCGGATGAGGTGGTGATTTCGAACAATGCGGAAGAGATGCAGAAGCATGCCGCCAGCTTCCACTTCATTCTAGATACGGTGTCGGGGGAGCATGACATCAACGCGTACTTGAGCTTGCTGAAGCGCGATGGCACGTTAACGTTGGTGGGCGTGCCGGAAAAGCCGCTGCCAGTGGCGGCATTCAATCTATTGTCGAAGCGACGGAGCCTGGCCGGCTCTGCGATCGGCGGGATACGGGAGACGCAGGAGATGCTGGATTTCTGCGGGACACATGGGATTACCGCAGACATCGAGATGATCGAGATCCAGCAGATCAATGAGGCGTATGAACGGTTGCTGAAGAGCGACGTCAGGTACCGGTTCGTGATTGACATGGCATCGCTGAAGCAGGACGCTGGTTGAGCCGAACGGAAATGCGAAAGCGGCCCGGCATAAAAGCCAGCGGTACATTTAAGACGCAAAACTGGCGGCGCGGCGAGAACTTGTATTGGCGGATGGCCTCCTATTGGTGCTCTGGGCGGAGGGTAAGGACGGGGTGTTGGGATGTGTACTGGCGGGAGGCCATGCTGGGGATTAAAACTACGAGCGCAACCTCTCAGGTGGTCGCCTGCCATAGCGATACTGCCATGATCCCTTTACTGCTTGACCCCAGCGCGGCAAAATGCGCGCGGAAGAGAAGGCCGGGTCGCTACCGCCGGGACAAGAACAGAGGCCAACAGCAATAAATGACAACCGCTAACCAAAATGGCGGCGTAAAGTCGCAGCTACTCGCACCGAGTTCCCTTCTTTCAACTTTCAACTTTGAACTTTCAACTCTCCCCGTCCCTGACAACTTGTAAATCCCCCGCCCCCACCGTAAAGTGTTACGTTCACTCTCATTCCATCTCAGGCAGAGGCATGGCCCGACAATCCACGCGTAAACTTCCCAAACGCCCCACGAAAGGCAAACGTACCAAGCGCGCACCGCGCGTCCTGTCCGCCGGTCCCGCCTTCGCCAAACTCGTTGCCGTCATGGCTCGTCTCCGCGCTCCCGGCGGCTGTCCTTGGGACCGCGAACAAACTCACGACACTCTCCGCACTTATCTCATCGAAGAAGCTTACGAAGTCCTCGACGCGCTCGATTCCAGCGACGACGTCAAGTTCGCTGAAGAGCTTGGCGATCTCCTGCTCCAGGTGCTCTTCCACGCGCAAATCGCCAGTGAAGCAGGCCGTTTCGCCATCTCCGACGTCATCCGCGAGATTTACGAAAAAATGATTCGCCGCCATCCCCACGTCTTCGGCGAAAAGCGCGCCAAAGATGCGGCCGAAGTACTTCGCAACTGGGAAATCATCAAGCAGGAGGAACGCCGCAACAAGTCCGGCCAATCCACCGCCGAAGCGGAGCCCGCATCCATCCTCGACGGCGTCCCGCGCACTCTTCCTGCGCTTCTGGAAGGTCTTCAGCTCACTCGCAAAGCCTCGCGCATCGGCTTCGATTGGCAGAACGTCGAAGGCATCTTCGACAAGCTAGGCGAAGAAGCCAGCGAACTCCGCCACGCCCTCGACAAAAAGGAATCGGCTTCGCGCGTCGAATCCGAAGTGGGCGACATCCTCTTTGTCGCCGTCAATCTCGCGCGCTTTCTGAACGTCGATCCGGAAATCGCGATGAAAAAGGCCAGCTCCAAATTCTCGCGCCGTTTCCACGAAATGGAACGCCTCGCCCGCCACCAGGGAACTACTCTCGCCGAAATCCCACGCCCCGAGATGGAATCCCTCTGGGAACAATCGAAGCTCCAAGACCATGAAGAGAAGCCCTAACGTGAACCGCCTTGAACTTTCACCCGTGAACTTTCAACCCTCTCCTCCCCAACTGAAAACTGATAACTTACAACAGGCACCTGTCCCATGACCGCCGACATCTCCATCCGCAAATGCACCGCCCTCGATGACTTTCACCGGTGTGTCGCTATCCAGAAGAGCGTTTGGGGTGAATCCGATCTCGAGGTCGAGCCCTACGTTACGTTCGTGGTCGCTAATCAAACCGGCGGCCAAGTCATCGGTGCGTTCGATGGCGACATCATGGTTGGCTTCACTCTCGCTATGGCCGCCATTCGCGGCAACACCCGCTATCTCCACTCCCACATGACCGGCGTTCTCCCTTCGCACCGCGACCGCCGCATCGGCCGCATGTTGAAGCTCTTCCAGCGCGACGAAGCGCTGGCGCGCGACATTCGCCTGGTCGAGTGGACCTTCGACCCGCTCGAAACCCGCAACGCTCATTTCAATTTCAATCGTCTCGGCGCACTCTCGCGGCAATTCATTCCCAATTTTTATGGAGTCACCAGCAGCCCTCTCCACCGCGGCCTCGTCACCGACCGGCTCCTAGCCGAGTGGCATCTCGACTCCAAGCGCGTCATCGCCGCCATCAACGACCTCACTCCCGATCCTACCGGCAGCCCCGCCACCATCCAGCTCCCCGTCGAACTCGAGCGGTGGAAATCCGCCGACCTCCCGCACATCGCCGAACTCCAGACCCGCGTCCGCACCGAATTCCAGCGCTGGTTCGCCAAAGGCTACGCCGCCACCGCCGTCCGTTTCACCCCGTCCGGCGCCGATTACCACCTCTCCCCCTGGCGCGACTTTTGATGGACTGTACCCATCTCAACGCCGTCGCGCGTCAAAACTGTGGGCCAACCATGACCGTCGAAGTGTGCCCGTCTGCAAAACCTAGCCTCTTACGATCGAGCGACGAGCCGTCTCTTTTCTTGGGTCTATTCTTGCTCTGTTTTTTGGCTTTCTCTTCTAAGGGGTCGGAGCTTTAGTCCCGACATAAATATCTCGATTAGATTGGGGGTTCAGCCCCTGGGGGATCCGCTTTGTTCAATCTCGTAAAGGACCGATCATGCGCCTGCACTCCCTAACTCTCCGCGAAATCCATCTCCCGCTCGTCACTCCCTTTGAGACCAGCATGGACCGCGTCCTCAACCGGCGCATCGTCCTCGTGGAAGCTGCCGTCGACGGCACCACCGGCTGGGGCGAATGCACCGCCGGCGAAAAACCCTTCTACTCTCCCGAGGACACCGAGACGGCCTGGCACGTCCTCACCAGTTACCTCTGGCCCATGCTCAAAGGGGAGGACTTCGCGTCCGCTTCCGACGTCTGGCCGCTTCTCGAACAAGTCCGCGGCCACAACATGGCCAAAGCCGCCATTGAAACGGCCATCTGGGACGCCGAAGCCAAACTCAAGAATATCCCGCTTTGGAACCTTCTGGGTGGCACGCAACAGGAAATCCCCTGCGGCGTTTCTATCGGAGTGAAAGATTCCCTCGATGAACTTTCCGCCAGCGTCAAAAAAGAATTAGCCGCCGGCTACCAGCGCATCAAAATCAAAATCAAGCCGGGCAAAGATCTGCTTCCCGTTCAGCGCGTCCGCCAGGACTTCCCGCGGATCAAGCTTTCCGTCGACGCCAACTCTGCTTACCGCGCGCAAGATCTTTCGCTCCTCAAGCAGCTCGACGCCTACTACCTCATGATGATTGAGCAGCCCCTCGGCTGGGACGATCTCTTCGGCCACGTCGAAATCCAAAAAGCCCTGCAAACGCCCATCTGCCTCGACGAGTGCATCCACACGTACGAACAAGCCGAAGCTGCCATCGCTCTCGGATCCTGCAAAATCATCAACATTAAACTCGGCCGCGTCGGCGGATTCCACGAAGCCAAGCGCATCCACGATCTTTGCCAGAAACACGCCATCCCCGTTTGGTGTGGAGGCATGCTCGAATCCGGCATCGGCCGTGCCCACAACATCGCCATGTCCACTCTCCCCAATTTCACGTTGCCCGGGGATGTCTCCGCAAGCGCGCGTTACTGGCACGAAGACATCATCACTCCCGAAGTAACGGTAACCCCCCAAGGCACCATCAAAGTTCCCACAGCCCCAGGCATAGCGTTCGCCGTGCGCCCAGACCGCATAGCCACGCTAACCGCCCGCACCCTCCAGCTCAGCTAATCCTCACATTAGCGGCGGCGTACCAGAAATGCTCGATGAACTGGTCGCGCTCTTCGTTGGTCGAAAAGCCAAAGAAGGTCGCTTTCTCTTCTGGCGTAATGATGTAGTAAACGTCTTCGTTGACCCAGGAATTGAAGAGTTCGCGGAGTTCGCGGTGCAGCGCCTTGACAAGCGGACGCACTCGCGAGAGGCCAAATGAAAGTGCACGCTATGATGACGGCG
>Ga0210406_10005792_pt1 | contig 12875 bp, 12 predicted proteins | sample IncBWC30MmetaG_FD_155454 | JGI IMG/M metagenome (GOLD analysis project Ga0210406, IMG submission 155454) | Forest soil microbial communities from Barre Woods Harvard Forest LTER site, Petersham, Massachusetts, United States - Inc-BW-C-30-M | ecosystem: Environmental > Terrestrial > Soil >...
CAATTTAGTTCCATCCGGCTGCGGAATTTCATCCGTCCAATAATCCATCGCTCCGTCCTTCAATCCCCCATAGAAGAAAATATTGCCGCCGGTGTTGTCCACCCAATATTGCTCCCATCGCTTGAGCGCCTTGTTGTAAATGTTGTAGCTCTTCCCGGAGTATCCGATATTTCCCGCGCTCGTCCAGTTTTCCTGAACCACGCAATCTCCCAGAATCAATTCGATTCGGCTGTCTCCTGCCGGCGTCTCTCCCTGGCTCGTGAGCACGCTCCATTCGCCCAGCCAGAAATCAAATTCGCGGTTTTCCGCCGCATAAGCGCACGGTTTCTGGTTGCGCTTTACCTGCTCCAGGATTCTTGCAAACCGCGCGTCGGACTTCAGCTCTTCCAGGTCCATGTCGGCCAACAATTGGTCGGGTTGACTCAGGCCATTTTGCGCAGCTCTTTCCAGATGTTCAAAAGCCTTGTCCTTGTCTTTTTTCGTTGCGAAAACCGTGGCAATTCCAAGTTCGGCGAATTGTGGGGCCAGGCCTGACGCTCTGCCTTTCTCAAAGGCCTCGATGGCCTTGTCTTTTTCCCCCGTTTTATTTAAGGACACGCCCAATCGGTACCACGCGCGTGGATTGGGCGTTGCTTGTACGATCCGGCCGTATAACTTGACAGCTTCGCTCCAGTTCTTTGCGTCATAGGCCGCGGCCGCTTCGGAAGCCACTTGAGATAGGGAAGACGCCTGCGGCGGCTGCCCCACAGCCACCACCCACCCCGACAGAAGAAGCAAAACAGCCACTGCACGGAGCGAAATGAAACGCGGCATTTTTTTCACCTCGGATGGCAGGGTCTTGATCTGGGGTTTTGGACGCGCTATGCCACAAATCGGCACTCTGGAAACAGGGCAAATTCCAATAATTCATATAAGGACCACATAAATTTAGTAGATTTACGTTGTGTAACATCACGATTTCAAGGCTTCCTCTCCATTGCCGTGCAACTTTGCAGTCCCGTCCCGTGGTTTCATTGAACCTACAGATGAGTTTTTTCGTACAAATAGAAAACTCTCTCATGGACTTTACGTCTATACATCATAGGGGTGGGCGTCTATGTTGCCGGAAGTGATCTCCATGCGAGAGCCGGATGAACCGACTACTTCGGAGCGGATACTCCTATCCTCCGGCCGCTATATCACTTTTGGGCCGTTTCGGGTTGATCAGCAGCGGCAGGAAGTCACCCGGAACGGGGCCCGGCTCAAACTTCAGGGCAAGGTTTACCAGGTACTGATCACCCTCCTCGAAAAGCCGGGCGAAGTCGTTACGCGTGAAGAACTGCGCACGCGCCTCTGGCCCGCCGATACCCACGTAAATTACGACGCCAACGTAAATACCACCGTTAATAAGCTCCGCCAGGCGCTCGGCGATTCCTCCGATAAGCCCCTCTACGTCGAGACTATTCCTCGGAAGGGCTATTCCCTTCTGGTCCAGCTGGAGGTCTCCGACAGGCCCCTCCGTTCTCACTTTATCGAGACCGAGCCAGCTGCCGGTTCCACAGAAAAATCTACTCGAAGCTCGGGCCGCCTGTCGTTTTCAAAATCCGATTTATGGATAGTGCTCGGTGTAATCGGCTTGATTCTTGCCGGGATGCTTCTCGGGGCGGGAATCACCCGGCTCTGGATTAACCACGTGGCTCCCTTGGCTCCGTACCCTTTGACGATGATCTTTTCTCTCGCGGCAACTGCAGCGTCCTTCTAAGTTTGCCTTACTCCTTTGAGGCCTGGCCTGACCGGAACTCCGTCCACGGCCCTGCCTTCATATCCCGCAAGTAAGGTTCCTGCCAGGCATACTCGGGATGAGCCGCCAGAAACGGCTTGGCGAGAAAGTCTCCACCGCAGGGATGTCCCATGCGAGCCACAATCCGCATCTCTTTCGCCATCGTGCTATCCGTGGCTTTTCCTTGAACGGCTCCGCCGGGATAGTACGGCTCCCAATCCCACTCTTTGATGCCACGCGGCGATCCATCCACGTGCCCGCAAAGTGTGCGCTCGTTGGCTTCTTCTTTTTTCTCAGCCGTGTCCGTATGGTCGCCCAGCATCTTTTCCGCCAGCGCGACGTCGATCTTTCCTTTGTTTTCTTTCAGCAATTCTTCCCATCGCGCCCGCCGCGCGTTCGGCGAACTCTCCTTATTATTTGGGTCAAATTCTGGCGTGTCTTCTTTCAGCACCTTGGGATCGCGCGCCCAGTTCGATCCCGAAAGAACGCCGTCCTTGGTCCTCCACAGCTTGTGCGCCTTTAGACCAAGTTCGAGTTGCGCGATTTCGCCTGTCTTGCGGTCGCCCAGCAGCCAGTCGTTTGCATATCCTCCGTTGTTTCCGTCCAGCATGATCTTTGTGTATTCGTCGATCGAACCCGCGTACTGCAGCGCCTTTCGCGCCCGCACAAATTCCGCCTTGCCGTTCGGGTCCCATCCTTCAAACTGCGTGATCGTCGTTTCCGTCACCATCAGCCCGTCGCTGTTGATTCCGAAATCGTCGTCGCTCGCGATCACTCCAGGAAAACCATCCATCAGCATTCTGTAGCCGTTCTTCGGCGCGATGTCGAACACGATTCGCCATCGTTCCCCGTTCTTGTAGCTCGTCCAGTTGTTGTGCGCTATCACGATCTGCCCGTCTTTTGTCCAGCTTCCCGTGGCCACGAACGCGCTGCAATTCCCCGGGCTCTTCAGATTCGGCGCATTCGGCGTCTTTTGCTGCTTGTCCAGCCACGGCACGTAATAATCCGGCAGTTCCTCAAAGGCATTGAACGCCACGATGTCGTAAACGTCCAGCTTTGAACCGGTGCGCGCGCGCAGCCCCTCGACGATGCCCTGCAGCTCTTGCTGATACTCCGTATCGATCTTCGGCCACAGCATTTCCTTTGCCGCCCTCCGGAAAAACTCCCAATCTCGCTTTGTTGAGTGCGTCATCCCCGCGCTCACTGCCGCGAACCCATCTTCGATCTCCGCCCCCAGCAGGTACCCGTGCTGGTATCCCATCGCGCCCGGGTCGCCTTCCAGATGCACGTAGACCCAACCGCCTTCTTCAAAGCGTGATGCACCTTTCAGTCGTGGATCGTTCGCTGCCGCGCGCTCCCGCGCCGCCGAAATCGTTGCCACCATGGCGTCGTTCGCCGATGCGGAAGCCGTCCCTCCGTTCCCCGCCCACCACGGCGCCGCTCCCGCCAGGATCACCAACAAGATCGCCGCCGCTCGCCTTATCGAATCCGCGCCCATCTGGCCTCCTACTTTCCTGCGCCGTTTCTCCGCTTAAAAATAATACCGCGCGTCCGGCCCGCGTCCAGCGTAAAACCTTTCACATCTTTCTGTTGGTCCCGTTGGAAGTGAATGGCAATTCGCATTCCGTTCGTCTCAAATTCATCGGCCGCTGCAGCCTCGAGCGCGTTCGCCGGGAGATTGCCGGTGCGAGGAGAGCCTGTTGCATCCAGCAACGCGATGACCCTCAGCTTGCCGTCCACGATTCCCAGCCGGTAAGCGACGCCCAATTCCTCGCTCCAGTAGTCCCCCTGATAACTTCTGAGCTGTTCCGGCGTCAGCGAAATCGACTTTTGCTCCTTCTGTCGCTTTTCTTCCGTTCGCTCGCTTATTTCTCTTGGCTTCATCAGTCCGGCCAGATAGACATCCGCAACCAGGCGCGCGCGATTGGAAGGACCCGCACTTCCCAGGTTGCACAAGCAAGCCACGGAAAAGTGCTGCTCCGGAAAGCGCAACAACTCCGCCCGGTAGCCTCCCCATGCTCCGCCATGGCTTACGGTATGCAGCCCGCGGTAGTCCTTAATGAACAATCCCTTTGCGTAATCCAGCTCCTTGCCGTTGTTCAATTTGCCCTGTTCTTGAATCTCGGAAAGGAAATCTTTCCCGCCAACCTGCCCGCTATAGAAATTCTCATCCCATTTCAGCAGGTCCTCCACGGAAGTGTGCACCGCGCCGTCACCGGTCTGCTCGAAGTACGAAACATTCAGGCGGTAGCCGATGCCGTTTTCCTTTGCGCTGTACGCCGGCGCGCGGTTCGCGATCAGCGACGAATGATCGTCGCGATAATTCGTATGCGTCATTTCCAGCGGCGCGAAGATATGCTCCGCCGCGAATTCCCGCAGCGTCTTCCCGCTCACGCGTTTCACGATCACGGACAGCAGAAAAAATCCCGTGTTGCTGTACAGCCAGTCGCTCCCCGGCGCAAAATTCAGCGCCTTCTGGCGAATGATTATCTGCAACGCATCTTCATCCGTCGTTACGCTGTCTGTGTGGATGCGCGCCAGATCCATCAGCCCAAGATAATCGCGCAGCCCGCTGGTATGGTTCAGCAAATGAAGTATGGTGATTTTTTGCTCGTAATCCGGAAGTTCCGGCACGTACTTCCGCACGTCGTCGTTAACGGACAGTTTGCCCTGCTTTTCCAGTAGTAGAATGCTCGCCGCTGTGAATTGTTTGGAAGTGGAACCGATGTCGAACACGCTCTGCGGCGTTATCGGCACATTCTCCTCAAGGTTTGCAAGGCCATATCCCTTGGAATAAACTATTTTGCCGTCGCGGTACACTCCCAGCGCGCATCCCGGCGAACCTGGTTTCGTCAGGTCCATGAAGATTTCATCGACAGCCACTGCCTTCTTCTCGTCGGCCGCATTCCCAGCTCCGGCAACGGTGCCGCTGAAAACCATCACGCTTGCCAGAAGGCTGGCAAGGATCCTCAGTCCAATGGCCATTTCTTCTTGCTCCTCAAACAATTTCGGTGGCGAGTGTATACACTCCGAACCCGTGTCTCAACAAAATCTCGTGTAAACTCCTCTGCTTGCCATGCTTACCGCCATCACGCGTGCCGTCAGTCCAGCTATCGTCCATTGTGAACTTTCTTTCATCGGCCGCCAGCCCATCGATTTGGCCACCGCCCGGCAGCAGCACCACGCTTACGAAAAGCTGCTTGGCAAATTAGGTGCCCGCGTAATTTCTCTTCCCGCCGAGCCCGATCTTCCGGACTCCATGTTCGTTGAGGATCCCGCCATCGTTCTCGATGAACTGGCAGTGATCCTCCCGCTCGGCACGGAGACCCGCCGCCGTGAAGCCTCGTCACTCGCCGAAGCGCTCTCGCAGTTTCGAAAGCTCGAATTCGTCTCTCTTCCCGGGACTCTCGAAGGAGGCGACGTCCTGCGCATCGGCCGAAAGCTCTTTGTCGGCCTCACCCAGCGCAGCAATGCCGAAGGCATCCGCCAGCTCGCCGCTATTCTTGTGCCGCACAGCTATGAAGTTGTCCCCGTTCCGGTCACCGGCTGTCTGCATCTGAAATCGGCCGTAACCTATCTCGGCCGCAACACTCTCCTCGCCAATCGCGCCTGGTTTGACGCCGCGCCGCTCGCCGGATTCGAATGGGTCGACGTCGATCCCGCCGAGCCTCACGCCGCCAACGCCCTGGCACTAAGCGGCACGGTCATTTTTCCGGCTTCATTTCCACGCACCCGCGCACACATCGAAACCCGTGGCTTCTCCGTCACACCTCTCGACATCTCCGAACTCCAAAAAGCCGAATCCGGCTTAACCTGCTCCAGCCTTCTTTTCGAAGATACGGACTTGGTCGGCTCCTGACACGGTACAAACTGTGGCAGCCTCTTGCCGCTCCTTGCATCAGCTCCTCGACAAAAAGAAAACGGCCACGTGATCGATTCTCACGTGGCCGTCTTTTCACACCCTAGGTGCCCACCATCTAGGGATGAAAATTGAACTCCAGCTGCGTCGTAGTTTCTCCGCTCGCTGGCGCATATTTCCAATTCTTTAGCGTTTCCTCCACCGCGTTCACCAACACCGGGTGTCCGCCGATGAAGTTCTTTTCTTTAATCCGTCCATCCGCGCCAATCACCACTTGCACCTTCACAACGCCGCTCAAGCGCATCCTCCTGGCGATATCAGGGTAGGCCGGAACAGGATTGGAGAGGACCTTGCGGCTGTCCTGCGCCTGCGAATTCGTCACGCCCAGACTCAGCGCCATCGCCAGCAACGCACCGCCCAGGATTCTTCCCTTACGCTCGTTTCTCATTTTCGACTCTTCCTTTGAACTAGCGTCCGGTTATTTCTTGAACGCTTGGATTTCCCATGCTCGAGACATTCTTGGGACAGGCTAAAAATTACCCGGAATCCTCCGCGCCCGCACTCTTTCCACGGAACAGGTGTTTCTCCCGCAAAACTGTTCCCCCGGCCTAAGGAAAAACCTGTAGAAGGGTCAGGTAAACCGTTTTAGTCACATCCGCGGCCTCCTCCAAATTCTCCCTTCACATCCACCGCTGCCCGTGGTATTCTTTTTCCCGGAATGATGTCTGCCACCGCCAAGCGAATTACGTCCAAGTCGTCCATGTCGATTACCTCGACTACGACTAAGACGACTATTTCCGCTTCCGGCGCGTGGAGAAACAGCTAGCAAGCTAGAAAAAGTTTCCAACCCACCGCCAGAAGCGAACCTGGCGGTGGGTTTCTTCTTTAAGCCCCCTCCAGAGACGCTCCAGCGGTTGCAATCAGGAGCGCAGGTCATGAATCTCGAGAACCTTCAGGAAGATGTAGCAGGCGAACCCAGCCCCGCCGCGTCGCACCATCCAGTGCTTTACTCCGGCGGGGTCAGCAAGCGGCGCCGCAACGCTGTCGCCTTCAAGTTTGGCGGGAGTTCTCTTCTCGGCGCCGATCGCATGCTCCACGCCGCGGGTTTAGTTCGCGCCGCCGCGAAAACTTCCAGCGTCGCCGTGGTCGTCTCTGCCATGAAGGGCGTCACCGATCATCTTCTCTCCATCGCTCACGCGCTCGCCGATGGCAAGCTCGCCCATGCCCGCCGTGAAGCCGAGCTGCTCCTGGATCTTCACCTCGACGTGCTTCACGATCTCCGTCTTGGCGAGTGCGGTGCCCCCGGATTGGTCGCGGCCACTCAAGATTCTGACCTTCGCGTCCGCCGCGAGCTGCAACTCCTGGGCCGCGACCTTCTTCATGAAATCCCCGTTCACGGCAGAGTCGCCGCCGGTGCCGAACTTTTCGATCGTCTCACCTCCTTTGGCGAACGCCTCAGCGCCAGGCTCTTCGCCGCCGCTCTCGAAAAGTCCGGCGTCCCCTCCGTACCCGTCACCTCTTCGGATTTCGTACTGACCTGCGACACTTTCCGCGATGCCCAGCCGCATCTCGAACAAACCAAACAGCGTGGCCGCGACGTTCTTCTTCCTCTTCTCGAAGCCGGCATTGTTCCTGTCGTAACCGGCTTCATCGGCGCGACTCCCGACGGCCGCATCACCACGCTTGGCCGCAACAGCTCCGATTTTTCCGGGGCCATCGTTGCCCACGTCGTGGACGCCGATGAGCTCGTCATTTGGACCGACGTCGACGGCATCTACACCGCAAATCCCCATGAATCCGCCGAGGCCCGGCTCCTGCATGAGCTCAGCTACGATGAAGCCCATGCCCTCGCCGCCAGCGGCGCGAAAGTCCTCCACGCCAAAGTTCTTCCCCTCGCCGCCGAAACCGAAATGGTCGTCTGGGTCCGCAACACCTTCAATCCCCAGGCCCGCGGCACGCGCATCGGTTCACCGCGAGTTTCTGACCTTTCCGCTCCCGCTGCGATGAAAACATCCCAGCACGGCGGTGCGGCATGAATTCCCCATCCCAAAACAACGGAGACCAGAACATGCAGGCGAAACGTCTAGGGAAAAAATGGAAAGCGGGAGTTCTCGGCGCCACCGGAGTCGTTGGCCAGCGCCTCGTTCAGATGCTCGGCAACCATCCTTGGTTCGATCTCACCGAAGTCGCCGCCTCCGAGCGTTCTTTGGGCAAGACCTACGCCGAAGCCGTTCGCTGGCATCTGGACGCGCCCATTCCGGAGTCCGCACGCGGCCTCGTCGTCAAGGGTCTCGATCCTTCCCTCGGCTGCGATTTTGTTTTCTCCGCGCTCGATTCTTCCGTCGCCGGTCTCGCCGAGGAAGACTTCGCCCGCGCCGGCTATCCCGTTGTCAGCAATTCGCGCAATCATCGCATGGATCCCGACGTCCCTCTGCTCATTCCCGAAGTAAACGCCGCCCATCTTGACGCGATTCCCCGCCAGCTGAAAAATCGCGGCTACGGAACCGGTTTCATCGTCACCAATCCCAATTGCTCCACCGCCGGCCTCGTCCTTGTTCTAAAACCGCTCGCCGACGCCTTCGGCCTCGAGAAAATCTTCGTCGTCACTCTCCAAGCCATCTCCGGCGCCGGCTATCCCGGCGTCCCCGCGATGGATATCCAGGGCAACGTCGTTCCCTTCATCAGCGGCGAAGAAGAAAAAATGGAAGCCGAGCCGCAAAAGCTCCTCGGCAAATGGGATGGCGGGCGCTTCGTTGACGCCGGCCTGGGCCTCAGCGCCCACTGTAATCGCGTCCCGGTAGTGGATGGCCACCTCGAATGTGTCTCTGTCGGCCTGAAGAAAATCGCCTCGCTCGACGAAGTCCGCGAAGCCCTTCGCAATTTCTCCGTGGACGCCGAGCTCGCCTCTCTTCCCACCGCCCTCAAAAATCCCGTCGTCGTTCTCGATGAAGAAAATCGCCCTCAGCCCCGCCGCGACGCCAACGCCGGAAACGGCATGGCCGCCGTCGTCGGCCGCGTCCGCGAATGTCCGCTCCTCGACGTCAAGCTCACGCTGCTCTCGCACAACCTGGTCCGCGGTGCCGCCGGTGCTGCCTTGCTCAACGCCGAGCTCCTCGCCGCCCGCGGCTTCCTAAATCGTGGCGCCGCCGTGCCGGATCAAAACGTCGCCGAGCCTGTTTCGCGCTAACGTGTAAGCACGCTCTATAAATCTGCCTCGAAAAAAAGTACTTGACAACCTATACTGTGTGCCATACAGTGTATGCCGTACACTATATGTCACCCGGTACAGACAACCACGACCTCTTCGAAAACCTCCGGCTTGAGCTCCGCCGCGGCTCCCTGATTCTCGCCGTGCTCGCCGCCCTCCGTAAAGAGCACTACGGCTACACGCTCCGCAAAACGCTTGGCGACCTCGGTGTCGCCATCGATGAAGGCACTTTGTACCCGCTTCTCCGCAGGCTCGAGAGCCAGGGGCTGCTCCTCAGCGAATGGCGCGAAGAAGACAAGCGCAACAAACGGTTTTATCGCCTCTCCTCCGACGGCAAGGTGATTCTGAAGCGCCTGCTCGCGGAGTGGCAAAGCATTAACTCTTCCCTGGACGGGATTGTGTGAGGAGCTACGCCATGAACTCGCTTGATCGCTACTTGAACGCCGTCGCCAAGGGTCTGCCGGAGGCCCAGCGCGAAGACATCATCCGGGAGCTTTCCGAAGACATTCGTTCGGAGATGGAAGATAAGGAAGCGGAGCTTCGCCGCCCGCTGACCGAAGCCGAGCAGCAAGCTATTCTCAAGCGGCGCGGCAACCCCGCGTTTTTGGCGGCTCGCTTTCGGCAGGACCATCGGTCTGTAGCCTTCGGCCCCCAGCTAATCGGCCCTGTGCTGTTTCCTTTCTATATAAAAGTGCTTTCCTTTAATTTGGGACTTACGTTCATCATCATCGGCACAATCTTCTTTACGCTTTCCGTCGGCGGCCAGAACATTACTTTTCAGGCCATCTTCTCCAGCGTTCTTCTTCAACTTCTTATCCAGTTGAGCGCGGTTACGCTTATCTTTTCGCTGATTCAGCGGCACTTGAACAAATATCCCGACAGTTGGAACTTGGGCGGCCTGGGCGATGGCGTTCATCTTGATCTGAAGTTCGCCTCGGATAGGAAATTGGCCAATCGAACCGACCGCCAAGTCTCTCGTCTTGAGTCTGTTTCCATTATCGTCGCTTCTGCCGTCGCCTTGGTCTGGCTCGCGGAAGTGCGGCGCCATCCCTTCCTGATTTTTGGGCCCGCCGCCTACTTCCTGCAGCTCGCGCCTGTCTGGGCGCGGATGTATGGGCCCATCGTGTTCCTGACGTCGCTGGGAATCGTGCGGGCCGTCATCAATCTCTTTCGCCCGCGCTGGACGCGCCTTCGCACGCTGGTGTCGTTGGTTCTGGAAGCCGCGAGTCTCGCGATTCTGTGCTTCCTTCTCAAAGCCGGCAGCTGGGTCACTGTTGCGGAGAGTGCCGGGGGCCACCCGTCCGGATACAGCCGTGCCGCTGAACTTGTCAACCAGGGTGTCTTCTACGGTTTGCTGATCGCCGCCGTGATTTCGGTTGTGCAGCTCGCCCAAAGGATTGCCCGGCTCATGCGCGAACAGCGCAACCCGTCATCCTTGCCCGCGTCATTGCTTTTGTAGTGGCGGGGTCTTTAGCCCCGCCCTTCGCTTTGGCTCCGCACGCGCCCCGGCCGCTCCTTTGCTTTTGTAGGGACGGCGGGAGTTTACCCCGGCTCATGCGCGAACAGCGCAACCCGTCATCCTTGCCCGCGTCATTGCTTTTGTAGTGGCGGGGTCTTTAGCCCCGCCCTTCGCTTTGGCTCCGCACGCGCCCCGGCCGCTCCTTTGTTTTTCTAGGGACGGCGGGAGTTTACCCCGGCTCATGCCGGGGAGGCCGTCCGCTCGAACTTCAGTCCCTCCCGCGTCACTATGATTTTGTAGGGGCAGGGCTTTCATCCCCGCACGCTCTTGAAGGGTTAACCGTCGGTCAAAGCCCCATCTGGCAGAATTTTTCCCTTGTTTTCCACAGATTTTGGGCGTAGTTTTCCACAAACCTTGCAACTCCCTGTACGTCCCCGTCATTAGTCCTACAGTCAGGCAAGGCCCAAGGTGCTTTGTGTCCCTCTCTCCGCAAACACCTTCCTACTCGCGGCGCCATACCTCTCGCGTCGAAACGCCGGATGGTGTCTGGGTCTATTGGCGTTGTAATGGTAGGGATGAAGTTTCCCGCGTCCTGGACCTGAGCTCGGGAGGCCTATTTCTTGCTGCACCAGGTCCGCGGTCTGTGGGCACGAAAGCCAGGCTCGATTTTCTCGTCCAGGAAGGCCAAATCCGCACCGAAGCGATCGTGCGCCATGTCGGGCCTGGCAACGGCCTGGGATTCAAATTCACAGCCGTGACAGAGCAAGACTCCCCGCATCTCGCATCATTGCTTACCAGGCTTCGCTACCTCTCTCGTTCCCGTGGTAAGCCGTAATCGCTCGTTCGGCTTTTTTCCCATCGCCGCGCCCTCACCCCTCTGTCATCCCGACCGTAGTGGAGGGATCGTGGCAACACGCATCCGCGACTCGACCGATGGAACACCCCAAACCTCTCGCTGCCCATTACCGTCATTCGCGCCGATTACTTTCGCCCCGAGATTTCGCAAAGGAGCGAGAAGCAGGCTTTCCTGAATCTTGGATCAAAAGCCGCTAGCACACACACGACAAACGTACCGACGACAAGAACCCTTCCGACGTCTTTCATGATTCCTCCTAATCGAACCGCACTTGCCCCTGTTGAAAGTAATACCCTTGAACTCTGGTGACGCCGACAATCTTCATTCTCCGAATAATCTCGAGCGCTGCAGTCTTTTTGGAAACCGGAACAACGAGATTGAAGGTTTCAACTCCGAGGGAAGCATAGTCGGCCCATTGATCAGCTTCATCGCCCGTCACGGAGTCCTCCGTTTCAATTTCCTCGATAATCTTTGCTACACCCGTACTGGCGCCGAGAGAATTTGGACGCCAAACGATGACGTCCGGATACCGAAGATTGTCGGCAGGGCCCACGAATCGGTTTTTCGATGGACCCGGGTTAGTCGCGACCCCGAAACCTTTCGCCGACCAATCTGTGTACGTGCGACCGGACGCTTCTACAACCGCATCGTGCTCACTTTGCCATTGAATCTTTCTTCCTTTCATAGCCTCCTCCTTGAGGTGCTCAGGCAGTCGGCGCGTGGCGTTCTGCTATGCCGGAAACAAAGTTTGCCGGGTTTGTGAACGCTTGCGGAATCTCATGCTTAACGGGCAAGTTAGGGCTCTGGATAGCTGGAATCTTTATGGGCTCGACGCCAATCCCGATTCTCAGAACGTGATACATGGAACGCAATTTGAGTGGCACAGCAACTTGATCATCCAAGAAGTCTAGAACTTGCGCCGGTCTTGGTCCCGACAGTAACTCGGGTCGGAACAAGGTGGTCCGGAGATCCAATCCCACTTCCTCTATGCGGCCAACGTTTCGCAAAACACATGGCACACTTTCAAAACCACGCAGGGAAAGGGCACAAACGTGGTGAACACCATTCGTTAGCAGTAGCCTCCCGCCGATGGAGGCCACCGAAACATAGTTGGGTCGGCTGTTCGCCCGTACAATGATTTCGAACTCACCCGGCCCCACCTCCCTTACCTCCGGGATTGGGTCTGCATGAATATCCGGTCGCAGACTAGCAAAGAGCACTTGCGGACCAGAGATAATCGGCTGAGCGATAGTCCCTTCGGCCATCGTGAAACGAATGAGGTCCTCGATAGACGCATTCTCGCTAACCTGTGAAGCTAGCTCGTTGATGTAATCCAAGTCGGCGAACCACTGTGGGGCTAACAGAGCATTTATGGGAACCAACGCGAACTGGTAATCGTCCACGGCTTCGTAGTACTTGGCGAAGGTTCGCCGAGCCTTTACTTGCTTTATGATTGAAAGTTGATTTTCGTCGAGCAACCCAATCCGTGCATTTGTCGGGGTCAGGCTGAGCGAGCGAATGGCATCGTATGACGCCCTCCAAGAGCGGGCAGGATCAGTATTTTTCTCGTTCAACTCAAATGGCTGCTGTTTGAAAATTGCGTCCACCTCGGCTTTGAGCAAGAAGCCCAAGATCGCTCGGATATCGCGGTACGGCGTGTCGGAGGTCATAAGATTTTTTCGTGGTCGGAAACGGCGGTCTCCGAGACAACCCAGAGGCAACCGAGTCCGGCTC
>Ga0210406_10005793_pt1 | contig 12874 bp, 10 predicted proteins | sample IncBWC30MmetaG_FD_155454 | JGI IMG/M metagenome (GOLD analysis project Ga0210406, IMG submission 155454) | Forest soil microbial communities from Barre Woods Harvard Forest LTER site, Petersham, Massachusetts, United States - Inc-BW-C-30-M | ecosystem: Environmental > Terrestrial > Soil >...
GAGACTCCCTTCCGACCCTGGCGATCTCAGAGTCATCGGTAGAGAGCAGGACGCGCGTGAGGCGAGCGCTTCTCTTCGCGGCAGCAGCGGTGTAAGCGAGGAGCGGCTTGCCACAGAGCAAACGAATGTTCTTGCGCGCGATTCCTTTCGAGCCGCCACGAGCCGGCACGATGCCGAGGACCGTGCGCTTTAGATTCTGCTGATGCATGCTGGCCAAATCGTAAAGATATCAGACCTTAGCTCATTCGCCGGATGGCCGCGATCACTCGCTCTGGCCCTCTGCCATCAATCAGGAGACGTCCCACATCGGCCATTTGCTGACGAAGAGTTCGATTCGCAGCCAGTTCTTCTACGGCCCGGGAGAGAGCCGCCGCAGCAAAATCTTTTGTATCGCCGAGGTCGCGCGCCGCACCTCGCTTCGCCACCCAGTCAACGACCCTCGCCTGCACGGGATTACGGGTATAGCTAATGACCGGGCAACGACTGTAAAGAAGTTCCCACAGCGTGCCTCCGGCGGCCGTGATTGCGAGATCGGAACTGTGCATGAGTTGGGACATGTTCGAGGCGTTCGAGATAAGAGTTACATTTGGGGCCGCAAGCGATTCGAGTTCGCTCAGGTGTTCATAGCCGGCGCCTGCCACCGCAATTACGTGCAATCCATCGAGCGTGCACAATGTCTCCACGATTCGTGGCGTCAGGTTTTCGGGATCACTTCCGCCCAAAGTCACGAGCACGCGCCGTGCTAGGCCTGGAAAGACGCGGTCACGGTTGAATGAGATGAACTCACGTCGTAGAGGCGTGTGGGATGCACCCAGCAGCAGCGGCGCGCTAGAACCTTTTCGACGGTAAGCTTCTTCGGAAGCACCGACGTTTGGATTGAGGACGACGTGGGCAGGAAAGGAGACTCGAGCTGCGAAGTCGTCAACGAGAAGTACGCAGAGGCCGGATTCGTAAAGCGCTTGAAGATATTCGACTCCAAATGCCTCGCCATCGACAACGACCCAGATCGCGTGCAAGTCTCTCGCGATCCGGATCGTAGCGGCTGCGTCGTCGAGGCGCTCAGCGCGGCCTGCGATGGGAACGAAACAGAACCCTTCGGCGCGAAGATGAATTTGCAGGCCAGCCGGTAGCTCGGCAACCACAAAAACTGCGTTGCCTCCAGCGGCTGACCATGCCTGTGCCAAGGCCACACACCTCATGACGTGCCCGATCCCAATAGCCGGATTGGCGTCGCAACGAAAGATGAGTGTTGGAGAGTTCCGCACGCGTCTGGGAAGTACTCAACGAGAATATGCCGCAATGACTTTGCGAACTGCACTGACGACGTCTTCCTCGTCCTGATCCGTCATTCCATGGAACATCGGCAAGCTGATCAGGCGCTGGTAAGCGTCTTCGGCGACTGGGTACTCTCCACCGCAGTAGCCAAAATGCTCACGGTAGTAAGAGTGCAGGTGCACTGGGACGTAGTGCACGTTGACACCGATATTTTCAGCGCGCAAGGCACGAAAAATCTCATCCCGACCAGCGCTCAGAAGTTCGAGGCCGAGGCGAATCGGATAGAGATGCCAGGCGGGATGAATATCTTCGCGAACCGTTGGCGGAATGACGCCGGGGCATTTGCGAAATGCCTGTGTGTAGTGAGCAGCAATCGCGCGGCGGCGGGCCAGATTGGCATCAAGTTTCGCAAGCTGCGAGAGACCGAGTGCGCAAGCGATGTCGGTGAGACGGTAGTTGTAGCCTAACGCCAGCATTTCGTAGAACCATTCACCGGACGCTTGCCGTTGATGTGCGTCGCGATCGATGCCATGATTTCGAAAACGCCGCAAGGCCTCAGCAAGTTTGGGGTCATCCGTGGTCACCAGCCCGCCCTCGCCGGTAGCCAGGTGCTTCACCGGATGAAAACTGAAGGTCGTCATGTGGGCGATGCTGCCGACGCGACGGTCGCGGTAAGTGGCGCCCAAAGCGTGGGAGGCATCCTCGACCACGGTTAGTCCCTGCCCCGCAGCCAGGGCGAGGATCGAATCGAAATCTGCAGGATGCCCTGCGTAACCCACCGGAAAAATCGCGCGGGTTCGGGGCGTGACTTGTTCGGCCGTTTTCTCCGGATCGAGGTTGAGCGTGTCCGGGCAGACGTCTGCAAAGACCGGACGCGCTCCCAGGTAAACCATGCAGTTGGCGGTAGCCACGAATGTCAACGGCGTGGTGATGGCCTCGTCACCTAGGTTCAGTCCTGCTGCGAAGGCTGCTCCGTGCAGGGCGGCAGTCCCAGAACTGAAGGTGACGGCGTATTTCGCACCCACCCGCGCAGCAAAGGCCTCTTCGAACTCACCGACTTTGGGTCCTGTGGTCAGCCATTCCGACCGAAGAACATCTACTACAGCCTGGATGTCCGCCTCATCAACCGACTGCCGCGCATACGGGAGCAGCTTCTCGCGCACGGGCTTGCCACCGTGAATCGCCAACTCCGCACGGGTCGCTAAAGTGGTCATGGGAATCCGCTCACGGAACGGGATGCAGGCGATCCGACTCGTGGTTTTCCTCGGCAGCCACAAGTTGCGCCAATTCCTGCTTAGTCAACCAATGCGAGTTAGTATCGCTGGCGCAGCGAAATCCTTCGGGAAGAGGACGAGCGGCAGCCCACTTCTGCCCATTCCACCAGGAATGCGGTGGCTGGATCACGTACATGTTGTCGAGTTCGACAGTGTTGCGGGCTTCGTCCTCGGAAACCAGAACTTCGTGCAATTTCTCGCCTGGGCGGATGCCGATGTCCAGAATCTCGCAGCCGGGAGCGGCCACTTCCGCCAGATCCGCCAAGCGCATGCTGGGGAGTTTGGGAACAAAGATTTCGCCGCCGTGCATGGCCTCAAGACACCGGATCACAAACTGCATCCCCTGGTCGAGGGTAATGCAAAAACGCGTCATACGCCGGTCGGTGAGCGTGATTTTGCCGCGCTTACGCTGCTCAAGAAAGATCGGGATGACGCTACCCCGGCTGCCGACAACATTTCCGTAGCGGGCACAGCTGAAGCGAGCTTCCGATCCTCGCGCGAAGGCGTTGGCCTGCACGAACATCTTCTCTCCGCAAAGTTTGGTAGCGCCGTAAAGGTTGATGGGGTTCACGGCTTTATCGGTGCTCAGGGCGAGGACACGCCCAACACCCTGATTCATCGCTGCGTCGATTACGTTGCGGCAGCCCGTAATGTTGGTCTGGATAGCTTCGAACGGATTGTCTTCGCAGACCGGGACCTGCTTGATCGCCGCGGCATGAACGACCGCGGTCACGCCCGCGAAAGCACGCTCCAAGCGGGCGGGGTCGCGGACGTCCCCAAGCAGATACCTCACGCTCGCATGATCGATGCCAGAGGCTCGCATTTCATGTTGTTTTAGCTCATCGCGGCTGAAAACGATCAGTTCTCGGGGATGGTATTCGCGGAGCATGACCTCGACGAATTTCCTCCCAAACGACCCGGTGCCGCCGGTCACAAGGACCGACTCTGTCTGCCAATTCATGTGGTACGCCTCATTCCCGCGCCGCGAGCGGGAATTCTCAGTATAGCGAAGTGCTCCCGGGGTCAATTAGGTGGAAAGGACACCGAAAACGCTAAAGGAAAGGGCAACTTTGTGGACGGCCAATGTTAGAATCGTGGGCACTGCCTGGTCCGAAAGTTGGTGAGTCCATGCCCTGCGGCGATGCTTTGCGGCCGAAGCATTCAGGCACTTCAACGGACCCGCAACCTGCAGACAGCAGCCCCATCCCACAGGAGCATTGATGGATCAAAGCTACATCGTCAAGGGGAACAACCCCGGACTCCGGGAAGTGCAACCCGGCCAGAATTACGAGTACGGCCAACCCGGCCCGATGCAGACTTGGCACGCTCCCCAGGAATCTGCTTTACGGGAATACCTTCGCGTCCTGATCAAGCGGAAGTTCGTAGTTCTAGGCTGCCTGGTGGCAATCTTCGGCGCGGTTCTGATCGCCAGCCTCAAGATGACACCCATTTACGAAGCCACTGGCCGGATCGCCATCAATAAGCCTGATAACAACCTGGTAACTTTTAAGGATTCAAATAACGCTGCCGTCGACTATTCCGATCCGACCGATCTCGACACCGAAGTCAGCATTCTGCAGAGCGACCTGCTGGCCCTGCAAGTGATCAAGAATCTCAACCTCGACAAGATGCCGGAGTTTGGCGGGAAGCCGAGCAACGGACCGGAAGCGAACCTGGCTCCCGACGCGCTTTCGACGGACTCGGCACGCACTGGGGCGTTGATCGGAGCGTTTAAGGGTGGACTTCACGTGGCACTGAAGCCCAACACCCGAATCGTCGAGATCCGTTACACAAGCACGAACCCTCAGCTAGCGGCTCTGATCGTAAACACGCTGGCCAGCACCTACGTGGAGCAGAATTTCAAGACTAAGTTTGAATCCACGATGCAGGCCTCGGACTGGCTGCAACAGCAACTCACCGACCTTCAGATCAAGGTGGAGACGTCCCAGGAAAAGCTGGTCAAATACCAGAAGGAACACGAAATCCTTGGGACGGACGAAAAGCAGAACATCATCACGGAGAAGCTGGCCGAACTCAACAAGGAGCTGACTGGCGCCGAATCCATTCGCATGGAGAAAGAGTCCCTTTACCGCCTGGTCCAGTCGGGAGATCCGGAAACCGTTGCCTCCACGGCCGAGGCTCTGGAATCGGGTGGGGCCAACGGCTCGGCGGGCTTGTCTCCGCTGCTCGGCGCCCTGCGCGGCAAGGAGGCGGATCTGAGGATTCAGATCGCAGAACTGAGCACGCAGTTTGGGCCTTCTTACCCCAAGGTTACGCAGTTGAACGGGCAACTGAAAGAAGTCCAGACTCAAATCCAGGGCGAGCTAAAAAAGATTGTCGACCGAGTTCGCGGCGAGTATTTGGCTGCGCAACAACAGGAAGACATGTTGAAGGCCGAATTCGAAAAGCAGAAGCAGGAAGCGAACAAGCTGAACGAAAGTGCCATCGATTACAGCTTGCTAAAGCGCGATGTCGACGTGAATCGTCAGTTGTATGAAGGCCTGCTGGAGAAACTGAAGGAAGCCGGTGTGACCGCCGGGCTGAAGTCGAACAACGTGCGCCTCGTGGACATCGCTCGGGCGCCAGCCGCTCCCACCGAACCGAACATCCCTCGCAACCTGGCATTTGGTTTTGTGCTCGGGCTTACGTCCGGCATTGGCCTAGCCTTTCTCCTAGAAAACATCGACAACACTGTACGCACTACGGAGCAGGCGCAAGTGATCTCGGGCCTACCCGCGCTGGGGATGATTCCTTTGGGATCGAAGACTTCGGCGGAAACGAGTGCGACGCGTGCTCTGGGTGTTTCGTCATCCCGCGAGGCAGTCGAGTTGGTCACTCACGCGCGGCCGCAGTCGCAGATGGCGGAATCGTATCGCGCGCTCCGCACTTCTCTCCTGCTCTCCAATCTTGGTACACCGCCGAAGGTTGTGATGGTCACGAGCGCTCGCCCACAAGAGGGCAAGACCACCACCAGCATCAACACGGCCGTGGTTCTCGCACAGAAGGGTGTGCGCGTTCTTCTGATCGATGCTGACTTGCGCCGTCCGAGTATTCACAAGACGCTCGGCCTGGGTCCACGAACCGGTCTTAGCAATGTCCTGACCGGCAGCACGTCACTGGAGCAGGCGATCCTGCGCTCGGCGGTGCTTTCGAACCTGTTCATTCTCCCTGCGGGCACTCCTCCCCCGAACCCCGCAGAGCTCCTCGCCTCTACGAACATGCGCGATCTGCTGCTCGATCTGCGCGACAAGTACGACCACATCGTGATCGACACGCCGCCTACTCTTTCCGTGACGGATGCGGTGGTGCTCTCCCCGCGGGTGGACGCGATCGTGCTCGTCATTCGCTCAGGCCAGACCACCAAACAAGCATTACGCCGCGCCCGTGACATCCTGATGCAGGTAAACGCTCGCGTCACCGGCGTACTGCTGAATGCGGTCGACCTGACTTCGCCGGACTATTACTACTACTACGAATATCAGGGCAAGTATCACGACAGCTATTACACCGAGGACGGAACATCCGATCCCGTGCAAAAAGAAGGCAGCGACCAGACAACAACGGCTTCGCGGGACAGCGCTTAGGCGCGACTTCGGATCCAAATCATTCTCCCGGGTTCTTGAATGCAACTAAAGCTTGAGCCGGCCTCCAGGAAGCGGGCCATCGCCATCACCGTGCTTGCCGTAACCGTGATCTATGTTGGAATTGCGGGCTGTATGCTCGTGGCCGGTTTCCTAGCCGACTATCCAAGTCCGGCGCGTTTGCACGCGGCGATCGATCTCGATCCTTCGAACGCAGATTACCGGCATCGCCTCGGACGTTACTCCGATCTTGTCCTCAACGATCCGGCTGCAGCGCAGGCTGAGTACCAGCGTGCGGTCCAATTGAACCCACACGATGCCCGCTACTGGCTCGATCTTGCAAATACCTATCAACTCCTGGGCGATTCCGATGCACAGGCGAATGCCCTCGAACGGGCTGTCGTCGCCGACCCCAAAACTCCCGAGGTTGCCTGGGAAGCGGCGAACCTCTACCTGGTTCGCGGGCAGACCGAGAAAGCGTTATCGGAGTTCCGCCTGGTCATGGAAGGTGCGCCGTATCTCTCCGGGCAGGCACTTCAGTTGTGTTGGCGCATAAGTCCCGACGTCGATCACCTGCTCGCGACCGTGATTCCACCTCAACCAGACGCCTACATGGCACTGCTGAATCAACTGATGGCGAAGGAAGACACTGCGGGTACGGTGAAGGTGTGGCAAGCTCTTGTGCACGCGCGGCAACCGGTGCACGATCACGACGTCTTCGATCTGGTTCGCTATCTCCTCTTCCACAAGGCGGTGGACGACGCACACCTGGTGTGGCGCCAGGCGGCTTCCCTGCTGGGCATGAGTGCGTATCTGCCGTCGTCGAATAACTTGATTGTCAACGGAAGTTTCAGCCTGCCGATTCTGAACGGTGGCTTTGACTGGCAGTACCACAAGTTGCCGGGCGTATCTTTGACCCTTGACTCGAATGAATCACACGAGGGCCACCGATCGCTGGAGATTGCTTTCGACGGTCCGGGGGTAGAAGAGGCCGGTGTTTACCAAGTCATTGCCGTGCAACCGGACACGGCTTACGAATTCACTGGCTACTACAAGAACGACACGATCGAAGGCGCCGGCGGGCCGCACTTCGCTGTGCAGGATGTCTACTCAGGGCAAACCTATTTCCTGAGCGAGGAGTTACGCGACGGCACGTTCTGGAAGAGCGTGGTCGGCGAGTTTACAACCGGGCCAGAGAGCAATCTGCTGGTGCTGCGCGTGCAGCGCATTCCGGCTGGCAGTCCGATTCGTGGCAAGCTGTGGATCGACGATTTCCGGTTGATTGAAAAGTCGGCGCCTGAGGGAACTTCGTGAACTCCGCTATCCTTGCCTCCTCCAAGCTGAAGTTGCCCTCGTCGCGGGCGAACCGTACGATCAACCCCAATTCCGTGATCCTGTCCGGGATATTCGCGACCTTGCTTCTTGCACCGTTGGCGTTCGGAGCCGTTGAACCTTGGGCAATCTTTCTTCTCGAAGCGAGCGCCGCTGGGTTGTTCGTGGTGTGGATCCGGCAACAACTCCGCGGAGAGGAACTTAAGATTCGCTGGAATCCCCTGTTTACCCCCATGCTGGCTTTCGCAGGTGTAGTGGGATTGCAACTGGTCTTCCGGATCACGGCTTACTGGCACGACACGTTCGTGAGCGCGCTGCTCTATCTTGCCTACGGAGTGCTCGCGTTTCTAGTGGGTCAGTCCCTGCAACGAAGCTCGCAGGCGAAGGTCCTCGCGGTTGCGGTTTCGGCTTATGGCGTATCCGTCTCGCTCTTCGCTCTGTTGCAAAGCCTGTCGGCTACCACCAAGCTTTACTGGCTGCGCACTCCACGCTCGGGTGGCTGGATCTACGGTCCGTATGTGAATCACAACCACTATGCCGGCCTTATGGAGATGCTGGTTCCCATCCCGCTGGTCATCTGCCAGACCCGGTTCGCGGAAGGCTGGCTTCGGCACGCCGCGATTGTCGCTGCAGCAATTATGACGGGCACCATCTTTCTCTCAGGCTCGCGCGGCGGGATGCTGGCATTTGTGGCGGAGATGGCGGTTTTAGGAGTCGTGCTACTTCGATCATGGCGCAGCCCCCGCGCCACCGCCGGCTTGGGTGCGTTTCTCGCGATCGTGATCGGATTGCTGGTCTGGATCGGTGGCGGCGAATTGAGTAAACGTCTGCGCACCATTCACGCCGAAACCAGGACGGAGCTCTCCGGTGGTACCCGCGTCTCGTTGAACAAAGACAGCCTGCGTATGGCGGCGGCGAAACCAGTGTTGGGCTGGGGACTGGGAAATTTTCCCGTGGCCTACCCGCAATTCCGAAGCTTCTACACAGATTTTTTCGTCAATGCAGCACACGACGATTATCTGCAGTTGCTGGTCGAAACGGGCGGCGTTGGATTTCTAGTGATGCTCTGGTTCTTATGGTTGCTCTACCGCAACGCCCTGCGCAAGATCTCCAACTGGACCGAGGACATCAACGGCAGCATCGCGCTTGCAGCTATGTTGGGATGCACCGGAATCCTGGTGCACAGTTTTCTTGACTTCAACCTGCAAGTGCCGGCCAACGCTGCCTGGTTCTATGTGCTGAGCGTGATCGCGGCCTCGACCATTCCACTTGAATCCAGACAACGAGTCCGGCGGGAACGCACGCGGATTCCGGCTGACCTGCTGAACCAGGAGCGTCCTGCGAACGAAAGCGCAGTCTAGGCTTCGGCAGCCTCGCAAATTCATTTTCTCTGTTCCAACTTGACCGGAACGGTCATCGATTTCCCATCGCGGAGAACGGTTACCTGAACGACGTCACCAATCTTGCTCCGGCGCAGGGCGTCTGTGAAGTCATATAGGTTCTTGATCGGCTTGTCCCCGAACTGCACCAGAATGTCGCCGCCTTTAAGACCTGCCTTCGCGGCAGGAGAATCAGGCTTCACATCCGAAAACCGAACCCCGGTTTCGACTTGCCCAAAGTCAGGAATTGATCCGAAATAAGGGCCGTACCCGCCCCCACCGCCACCGGCGGCCGGCTTGTCTTCCGCCACCACTTTGAATTGTGGGCGGTCGTCCGCAGATGCGAGGTCTACGGTTGTTTTCGAAATCACATCGAGGAGCCGAACTGCTGCGTTCGGATCGATCTTTTCCCATGTGTCCGAAGGCTTGTGATAGTCGGAGTGGAGCCCGGAAAAGAAAAACAGCACGGGAATCTGCTTGCTGACAAATGATGTGTGATCGCTCGCAGAATATCCGCCTTGCGAATACTCCATCTTGAAGCCGGAATTCGCCGATGCGTTTTCCAGGAGAGCAGGGAAAGTAGAACCAGTACCCACGCCCCCGACATAGACTTTCCCATCGTGAATGCGCCCGATCATGTCCATGTTGAGCATGGCCACGGCTTTTCCGAGAGGAAGCGTGGGAGCCTTCACCCACTCTGCAGACCCCAGCAAGCCCAACTCTTCTCCGGCAAATGATGCAAACAAAATGCCGCGCTGGAATTGGCCTTTCATCGGGGCGAGCACGCGGGCAAGCTCAAGAAGTCCAGCCGTTCCTGATCCGTTGTCGTCCGCCCCGGGGTGAATCTGGCCGATCTGCGATGGAGCGAGCGAATCGTAATTTCCGTAACCCAGGTGATCGTAGTGCGCGCCGAGAATTACGTACTCATCAGTTTTGCCGGGGAGATACGCCAACACATTGTTTACAACCGCGCGGGTGGTCTCGACGTCAACTTGCGCGGCAACGCGAAGGGTTTCCGGCAAAGCCACAGAGGCAGGCTTACCCCCATGCTCGATCTCCGCCTGTGCGTTCGCTAGCGAGCCTTTCGTAGAACGAAGCAAGTCATCCGCAATCGCGTTCTTGACCTGCAAGATCACGATGCCCGAGTTCTCCGGTCCGCTGACGCTGCCGAACCTTGTGAGCAGATCCTCTTCGCTATCACCGAGCTTTCCGTTCACCAGGATCATGGCTTTTGCACCATGATTCTTGGCGTTGATCGCCTTAGTGATGACCTGCGAATGTTGAGTGAGTCCCTGGTGGCCGCCACGCTCCGCAAACTTCGCAGGTTCATAGCGCAAGACAAGAACGACTTTGTCTTTGACGTCGACGCCTGCATAGTCGTCGTAGCCAAACTCCGGAGCAGTCGCTCCATAGCCTACGAAGACAACCGGGCCGGCGGCTCGTCCCGAAGCCGAGAAGCTGAACGGAACAAAGTCGCGGTTCAGTCCCAATTCAAGCCGCGAGCTTCTTTCGTTCACCGCGAGAGTTGTATCGGGTCTGAGCCGCGCACCCGTGATCACCGTGAAGGGTTGCCGATAACCGTGCGTCCCTGCCGACTTCAAGCCAAGGCTCTTGTAGCGTTTTTCGAGCATTGAAGCTGCACGATCCAAACCCTTCGTGCCGTCACCGCGACCTTCCATGGATGGAATCGTCAACTGCTGAATATCGGTAAGGTAGCGCTTAGGGTCCGCCTGAGCGGGTGTTGACGTCGGGGGCGCTGCTGCCTGAAGTAGGCAGCACAAGGTGATTACGATTGCCGCCTTGAGACTCGAAGGACGAATTCCAGGGGTGGGGCGGAAACGGGTGTGGCGCATACCCTTTTCGGTGCTACACGGTGCCCGCAGACTTGCGGCTTACGGTTTGGAAGGACTCAAAGGCTGGTCGCCTTGAACGAGAACCCAGGCAGTCACGCCGCCCACGGTCCAAGCCCCGATGGCAATTGCAGCCGGCGAGTTCAGGATACCGCCTTGAGCACCGGGCACGGCGCCACCGCCCTGCTTGCGCTTCTTGTTCTTCTTGCTCGTCTCTTCGCGGGTAGTCTGATCGCCTTGCGGTAAGGTTGTTCCGTCGCTTAGGGTCAAGTCCCCTTTGCGGGCAATGATCTGAACAGTCCCGTCTGTATCCGAGACTTGAAACTCCGTCCAGGCGTTCGCGGCGGGAGAAATCTTCAAACCCCCGACTTCGGCGATCATGGCCTTAGAAGTTCCCACTGTAACCGTACCGTGCTCAAGCTTGACGCCGTAGTCTTGCATCTGCACGAGCGAGTCCGACAGAACCATCACACTGGAGCCGGGCGATTTAATGCTCGCGACCGAGTCCGACTTGGTTTGTACAAGGTCACCGGCAAACACTGCAGAGGACTTCGGGACGCTGCTGCCGTTAAGCCACGCGGTGCCGTTCGTATAGAGCATGGCGGCCGCCGAGTCAGCGGCAAAGAGAGACGCGGGTACCAGAAAGATCAACAGGCAAGCTACAGCTGTGCGCAGAATTCGCATGGACTTGGTCGGTCTCTCCGGAATTACTTGTTTTTGCGTTCTGCGTATGCTAGCGCCTAACTCAATGCCCGTCAATCCCTGACAGTAACGGGAAGTGCAGCGCCTGCAGTGCAAAGGGCTAGAACCAGCGGTCAACAAGCTCCCACCACACCAGCCGTGTCCACTCGTAAAAAGTTGTCTTCGCCCACTGTCGCCGCTGCCACCACTTGACTCCAAACTCCGTCGAATCGTAGGCGGCAGCAACCGCGAAATCGTGATCGGGCAACTCCCGGCGTAGTGTACTCAGAGCGCGCCGCGTGTGGAATTCTGACGTCACGATGAGCACGCTATGAGCCTGAACTTGGTTGAGGCATTTCCTGACATCGCGTGTTTCCTCTTTGGTGGAGAGACCATGGATCGGGCAAATGATAATGGGGAAGGCTTGGGATCTTGCCCAGTCCCGTGCAAGATCCAGTTCTGAGTGCCCGTACAACGTAGTCCAGTCCGGGACGTTCACGACGATTCGCCCCGCATAGCCCTCGGCTGCCAGTCGCAATGCTCGCGCCGGACGCACATTCGTCTCTCCGGCAAGCACCAGAATCACGTCGGCAGCCCTCGGCTTATCGATGATCAGAAAACGCGCAGACTCGAGGGCTAGCACGGGCGCCAGAAGAAGAGGAACGAGGAGCCAGTATCGTCGCGACCGGGGTAGAGGGGACCGTGGGAAAGAGTCCCGCCCAGCATCCATTCTGCGTTCATCGGTTCCGGTTAGCTCCATGGCAGCATGCTAAACTCAAACTTTGGCGTGCAAGCATCGAAGCAACGATCCATCACGAATACTCGCACTCTTTCTGCCAGTCTAGCGCACGAATTAAAAGCGAAAATTGAGAATCAGTCAGGCGCAGGTCGCCGAGGGCGCAAGGATGACTTGCACATGAAAACAGCACCGCTGGAGAAGTTCGAAGAGTACGACTGCGCGTTGATCGTTACGGATCATTCTGATTACGAGTACCAGCGGACTGTGCGTGAATCGCAGCTAGTGGTGGATACGCAGAACGCGACCAAAGGAATTCGTTCGGACAAGATCACCCGCTGCTGAACGCGCCATCGTCCCAAGCGGCGCGAAAGGCTTGCTAACCAGCTTTTGAACAAGAGTCGCAACTTTATGCAAGCGAGAATCCTACCCAGAAGATGTAAATATTTTCCCCTTTCAGCTCTAGGTGGAGACTTTGGTGTGTTTCCTCTTGCAAGTCATTAGAAAAATGTCATTTAGGCCCTTCTTGAAGCGATAGAATTGGCCTTAATCGTGCTTTTTACTTGGCTTGCCGTTAAGGGCAATTTCATCGAATCGCGACTTGGCCGCGAACGTGGGGTTTGGATTAGGGGCGTAACGGCGGGGTTCGTGCAGGTTCCGAAGCAGCTAACCTATGGCAGCTGAACATCTGAAGACTATGGCTTTCGTCCAGCAGAACACGCCGTTTTCCCTTCTCCCGGATACTCGGCCACCTTGGAAGCAGTTC
>Ga0210406_10005794_pt1 | contig 12872 bp, 10 predicted proteins | sample IncBWC30MmetaG_FD_155454 | JGI IMG/M metagenome (GOLD analysis project Ga0210406, IMG submission 155454) | Forest soil microbial communities from Barre Woods Harvard Forest LTER site, Petersham, Massachusetts, United States - Inc-BW-C-30-M | ecosystem: Environmental > Terrestrial > Soil >...
GTATCTGTTCATCGCGCTCTATTGCTGGCTAGAGAAGTATTTTGCGCGCGGCGACTATACCAGACGCTAGTGGTACCAGTACTAAAATTCCTCGATCAATGCTGGTAAACGTGGCTTCTCATGGTATTGTCATTTAGAGAACAGCATGCGCTCTCTTTGTGTGTACATCTTAGTGTCGGTGGCCGCCAGCGTCGTGGCCCTGGCGGACCCGGTTCCGATTGACCCCCAGATCTTGATTGATTCCGGCGGCGACGCGACGCCGATCACCGGTCCCACCCCGATTTCAATTGGAGCCTTTGGTGGAGGCATTTTCGCCTTTCAAAATGAAACAAATAGTCCGCTGAGCGAGGTCGATGTCAAACTGGTCATTCCGATAACACCACTGAACATTGCAGTCCAAGGTACTTGGGCCCCGACAATCGCGGGGCAAGCCTTCTCATTTGAGCCAATTACCACGTGGAATTCTGATTGCGCTCGTTTTTCGACCGTGGACAGCTGCGTTGATCTCAAATTCAGCCTTATGCCGGGACCGTTGGTTCCCGTTGGTGGAACGTTCATTCTCGACTTCAACGATAATGCTGCCACTGTGGATAAAGTAGAATTGCAAGAATGCATATCCGGTACGAATGTGGCCGCGTGTAGCGACAGCACTGGCACGGGTGGCTGGGGCATGGTGACCTCCGCCAGTGTCGATCCCATTCCCGCAGTTCCCGAACCTTCTTATCGCGCTACGGCGGGCTTTATGGGTTTTGCCATTCTGACCGCCTGGAACTGGCGACGTCGTTTGACCGCCAAGAAATCATAATCGCCGCGCGCGCTATCCTCAGAACGGATGCGATCGCTGTCCGCTGTTAGTGTGCTTTTGTGGTCCATCGGATTGTTGCCGGCTCAAATGCCGCTGGTTAACGCGGGAGGCGTCGTCAACGCCGCCAGTTTCGTAGCACCCGTGGCGCCGGGTTCTTTGGTCTCTATCTTCGGTTCCAATCTCGCCCCGCAAACCGCTCAGGCTACCACGATTCCGCTGCCTACTTCGTTGGCAGGCGTATCGGTCACCTTCAATGGTTTAAGCGCGCCCCTGGTTTATGCGGCCGCCGGTCAGATCAACGCGCAGATACCTTTCGAGGTAGCGAGCAGCAGTTCGGTCAGTGTGGTAGTCAACAATAATGGCGTTTTATCGGCCCCTCAAGCGGTCGACGTCAGCCCCTACGCACCCGGCGTCTTCGCCCTGGCAGGTTATGCCGTTGCCATCCACTCGGATGGCAGCCTGGCCGCTCCCGCGGGATCGATCCCTCAGGTAGCCAGCAGTCCGGCCGTACCTGGTGAGACGCTTCAGATACTGGCCACCGGCCTCGGCCCCGTGAATCCTCCGGGCATCACCGGGAACAATTCGCTGGATATGCTCCGGCGCACTGTCGCATCGCCCACCGTCCTGATCGCAGGCGCTTTGGCGCAAGTGACGTTCTCAGGGCTTTCACCGCAATTCGTCGGAGTCTATCAACTCAACGTTATCGTCCCGGCGACCGCTTCGCCCGGAGATTCCGTGGCGCTGCAGATTCAAATCGGTGGGGCTGTCGCTGCCGGAAACACCCCTATCGCCGTCAGCACTTCATCCTGGCCCGAATGGGGACAGAACTCGTTCCATACCAGCAGCGTCCCGAATACCGGACAAGATCTGAATCAAATCCTGGCCAATCTCGTGTATGACCCGCTGGTGCCTGATGAAACGGCCGCGACCGGCGATCTGCTGGTCCACTACCAGGTTCCATTGGTGGACGGAAATGACGTGTTCATGGAGTTCAAGAGCGGCGTCTTCGATACCAGCACTTACTCAAGCGAGGTGTGGGGCGAAAATCGACTGGCCTGGCAGAACGGCCAGTTGGTTCAGGTCTGGTCATACAACAGCGACTGGAAGGCGCCGGGAAACACTAACGATTTCTGGGAGCCGGTCTTCCATGCAGCGCTAGCCAATGGCGCGGTGTACGTCCCGGGCTTCGGCGGCAGCATCATCCAACTCGATCGCGATACTGGCAAGGTCATCCAGCGGATCGCACCCTTTGGAGGCGACGCCAACACTTATGAGACTGGGCCGATCACGGTCGATGCCAACGGCAATTTGTTCTACAACGCAATCCAGGTTGTGGTCGACCCCACCAACGGCTTCTATGTCAATGATGCGATCGATTCCTGGCTGGTCAAGGTAGCGCCGGATGGCTCTTTTTCAAAAGCAAGCTACAAAACTGCGACCGCGGCTGACGCTCCCGCTTCCAACACAGGTTGTCTCACTACCTTCGCCTCATCGCAACTTCCCTGGCCTCCGAGTCCCACTGCCGTTCCGGAAACAAGCATCTGCGGAACGCAACGTGTGGCTCTCAATGTTGCGCCGGCAATCGCGCCGGATGGGAGTATCTACTGCGTCACTCGCGCTCAGTTCAATAGCCACTACGCGTACCTGGTGGCATTGGCGCCCGACTTGAGCAAGAAGTGGGTTGCATCGCTGCAGGCACGTTTTCATGACGGCTGCGGTGTTCCAGTCTCGAATGGAGGCTGGCTGCCTGCGAACGGTTCTCCGGGCGGCTGTCGCGCCGGCGCGCCGCTGGGCGTCGACCCCTCCACCAATCGAGCTGGTGACGGAGCCGTGGATGACAGCTCGTCGGCGTCGCCCGTGGTAGCTCCGGATGGAAGCATTTTGTTTGGGACTTTCTCCCGGTACAACTATGCGCAGGGGCATCTCATGCGATTCGATGCCAATGGAAATTATCTGGGGGCATTCGGCTTCGGTTGGGACATCACACCGGCGATCTATAGTCAGAGCGGAAGCTGGGCGGTGGTCCTCAAGAACAACCACTACGGCGTTGGTTCGTATTGCGATGTTGACAACTTCTGTCCGCCGGACCGCACCTCGAACAACCCGGCTTCGCCCGAACAATATTTCGTCAGCCAGATCGCTCCTGACTTCACAACCCAATGGAACTTTCAGAACTCGAATACGCAAAGCTGCACGCGAAATTCGGATGGCACGCTGGCTTGCGTCTCCGATCACCCGAATGGCTTTGAGTGGTGTGTGAACGCCCCCGTGGTGGATGGCAACGGCACGGTATACGCGAACAGTGAAGACGGCAACCTGTACGCGATCAGCCAGGGCGGCGCCCTGAAGCAGAACATTTTCCAACAGCTCGCCATCGGCGCGGCTTATACTCCTTCCTCACTCGGCGGGGATGGAAAGGTCTATACCCAAAACGACGGGCATCTGTTCGTTGTTGGACAATGAGGACGTGGGCCTGCAGAGCGCGATTTTCTTCGAGACGCCAGAAGAGATTTTCGCCCGTGTTTTTTCGGAGCTGAAACCTCGCACGACTCCGCCTGCCGTTCGCATCGAATTCCGCAAATTCGCCAATGCCAACAGCATCATTCAGTGGGACGAAGCGGGGCTCAAAGTTCGTATCACGGATGTCTTAAATGGTGCTCCCGCACAGATCCTGGAAGCGCTGGCTTATCTCCTGTTATCCAAGCTTTTGCGCCGGCCGCCGCCCAGATCTTATGCTGAGAGGTACCGGCGATACCTTAACCGGAAAGAGATGCGCCGCAGCCTGGAGCTCGTAAAGCAGGCGCGTGGGCGCAAATTTGTCTCCGGTCCTCAGGGCAGTTTCTACAATTTGGAAGAGATTTTTGAGGAGCTGAACTTTCGCTATTTTCACGGCCTGATGGCGCGCCCGCTGCTGGGTTGGAGCCGCCAACCTTCGCGTGTGATGTTAGGTCATTACGACCCATCTCACAATGCCATCATACTAAGCCGTCTACTGGACAACAGGGATGCGCGGCTAGCCGTCGAATATGTACTGTTCCATGAGATGTTGCACCTCCGCTTTCCGGTGGACCACCGGGGAGCCCGCAGATGCGTTCATACACCCGAGTTCAAGCAAGCTGAAAGGGAGTTCCCGCACCTGAAAGAAGCGAAAGAACTTCTCAAGAAGATCTGCAGCTGAAGCTGTTGGAGCTTAAGCGGACTGGGCGGCGGCCATCGGCTGGAAGCCGAGTTGCGCCACCTGATTGCGCATGTTATCAAGCGCTGCCACGAGCTTCGATACATCGAGTGCTGTCCAGGCCAGTGGATAAAGCGCTACCCGCACGCGCAAAGCGCAAACGCCGACGTAAAAAGAAACCTGCTGCCGCCACAACACTTTTGCAAATTCCGCCCGGTCTTCTTTGGAATGCACGATCATCAGCCTGGAAATTCGGAGCAACTGATTGAAGTCTCCAATTAAGAGGCGCAGATAACCCAAAAACAGCCGCTTACGTTCCTTCAAAAGGCGCGCACCGATTTCGCGCCGATAACCTGGTTGTCTAGACAGGAACTCAAAGTCACTTCGGTCCAGCAGGCGCTCCATCGGAGAAAAACTATCTACAGAAAACCCTTCGAACCATTCGGCAATCGACGCTTGCTTGTCCAAGCGCGAAGCCAGCCTGGCAAACAACAAGGTGAAGGCAGCAATCAGAGCCACGACCACGCCCAGAACCACCACTACGCCGAAGGATGAGATCAAAGTCGTCATTTCCGAGCATTCCTCCTGAAAACTACTTCCTGACAAGCATATCGGATTTTGTGGTGTATGGCAAACCTTTTTACTGCCTTTTTATGCCATACAAGGCGGGTTTTTGTCTTATTTCGGTTCAGATTAGCTACATCGAGGGCAAAGTTCTACACATTACTTTCGCGCGGCGCGACCGAGGCTGGCGTTGATCTCCTTCAGTTGCGAAAGGAGGCGTTCTTCGTCCCCGGCGCGCCATTTATGGCCAATTACCACGGTTTTGCTCTCGCCTCGCCGGTTGAGAGTAAACGCCCAAAATATCAGACAGGCGGTAGAGACTGCGATAAGGACGGCGCTGATCTGTCTTTGCAGCTCATCGCTGACGTTTCGGGCAAAGAGCGCGGCAGCTTTTGTCAAAAAGTATACGGCGTATCCCACCGAATAAACAATTACGTTTCGATTCAGCGGTATCGGGTAATACACCAGGAAGATGTTGATTAGAAGGACAAACATCACCAAACTGGAGATGATAGTGCGATCCAGGGTATAAAAATATTGAAACACTGTCCTCGGAGTCCTCTCCAGGCCCAGCAGCAGCAGTGCTGAAATGACCGCAATCCCGAGCGTGATCTTGATATACCGGCGGGATATGGTGGCAATTCCCCCCAGGTCTCGTAAAACGGAGTCGTAGCATTCCAGAACAATTAAAGTGTAGAAGCAGAGCGACAATACCTCAGTTGCCATCCACACATAGCCATACGCCACGGTCCCATATCCGACCAACGCCAAGACAGCCGATTCGAACAGCACTAAAAGGAGATAGCTGAAAAAGTATACGTAGACACGCTGTAGCCCAGCCTTCCACATTCGAAAAAGCAGGACTATTAGAGCGCCAGTTTGAAGAGCCGAAAGGAACTCCTCGAGCGGAGGTAGATGCATGGCTTGAAGACCAGTCTATCATCCGACCTCCGCCGGGAGAGCAATGTCAGCGCGCGGTGCTTAGAAAGCCGCAGCTGGGAGGACAAGGGGGAAGCGGAAAGTCGGCCGACATCACCGTAACAAAAGCCAGGGTCATTCCCGCGAGCAATAACAATTTCTTCATCATGGTCGAAATCTCCTTGTATTTTTTAGAGTTTGAGTGGGAACTCTTCGCTAGGTTAAGCCGCGGTAGTATTGAAAGGGATAAAGTACTACACTATTTCGGTAAGCAGAACATTTGTGATTTCTGGTGGCGAAAAGGCTGGTTGAGCCTTTCTTCTCATCGAGATTAGGTGGTATCATCCGATAGTCGGAATGAAAAGCATGAGAGCTAACGATGCCTTGGACCGTAGCGCGGCATCGGACCTATGGCGCAATACTCTCTCGCAAATCCCGTCGGTTTTTGGAAGATTGTTCTATTTGGCTTCGCTTCGAAATCCCAACAGCGGCCGCTATGAGCATCATGGCCTGGCACTGGTGTTTGGCGAGGACGAAGCTAATCGGGCGCTCAAGAGGAGCCACTCCCGAGTATTCCGGGAATGGCTAACCTTCAATCTGGAGCAACAAAAGGCCGATCTCGACCTGTATCTTTCTGGATTGAATGAGGATAAGCGAACCGTTCTGACAACTTGGCTGGAGCTGGCGCCTTACCGCAATCTCATTCCGTTTACGCTGCGGGGAGTAGAAAAACGGCTGTATGCCGCTGATCTTAAGGCATTGCTCGAACTGATGGGGCACGCGCACGGCGCCGCCGGCCCTGATCCAGACGCATAGCCACCCCGCTCACTTGTCCGACCAGATCGATATCTTTCGGATACTTATAAACTTCCGGGCTGCAAAGGGAGGCCGGGTGAGGCTGCAGCACCAGTTGGTCCCCATTCAAGTGGCACCAGCCGCAGGAATACCCCTGGCGATGTTCGAGGAAATAGATGGGGCGGTCGAACTCGTTGTTCCAGCCGGAGTTAGCAACCTTCCGCTGGGTCTCATCGATGATTAAGAACGAGCCTGGCTGAAGCAATGGATACATAAACCAATCCTCGGTCCCGATGAACGCGTAGCGATGCTCCTGGAGCTTCAATGCCTCAAGAAACAATAGCGGAACTTTGCCCCAGCGCTGAATCATGCGACTGAGATACGTGGTCCGGCGCAGATCAACCCCGGGATCTAGCGACAATGGGAGTAGTACTTCTCCCTGGACGGCGGCTTGAAACGAAACCATGTGGGTCTGAGGAATTTCCACATAGGCGGAATCGGCGGCTAATCCCCCTAGGGATATTCCGTACCATTCCATAACTTCCTGGAAATCGAGACGATAGATCGCGCAGAGCGAATATAGCTTGTACAGCGTGGGGACGAGCGCGCGATTTTCAATTTCGGAGATCCGGTTGATCAAAACCGCGAATTCGTCATTGTGGTATTTTTCGGCGATCTTCAGGCTGGCTTGTTCTACATCCCGAACGCGGAGGTTTAGACGCTCTCGCACTCTACGGAGCTTTTGTCCGGCATCGTCCATGCTATTATACTTTCCCGGTGTGGTCTCCGTCGTCTTGAGCCGGAGTCAAGTTACTGCAAGCACAGGATTCGAATTATAACGGTCGCCGGTTGCAGAAGCAAGGACGTTATGGCAGTTTTGTTCGGTTTTCCGAACAACGAAATCTGTTAGGAGGCTTTTTGCAGATCAAAACGCGCGTTTCCCCAGCGTCTTCGATCCAATGTACATATCGGCTGGAATCAGCATTTTCCAGCAGATGGCGGCCGGCATGAAAAGGCGAACGGGTTTTCAAGGCGCATTAGGAGCCTTTAGCCAGGAAGCGGTCCGGCAGCTCCTGGGGGAAAAAGTGGAGGTCGTGCCTTTTACGAAATTCGAGGAGGTTTTTCGGGCTTTGAGCCGGGGAAAGATCGAATTCGCTGTCATCCCGATCGAGAATACGCTGGCCGGGTCAGTTCACGAGAATTACGATCATCTACTGCACTTTGACGTGCGTATTATCGGGGAAACCAAGGTCCGGATCGTGCACCATCTCATTGCCCCGTCCGGGGTACGGTTCAAGAATATTCGTAAAGTGTATTCGCATCCAGTGGCATTGAATCAATGCCTGCGATTCTTTGCCCGGAATCCCAAAATGGAGAGCACCCCGTTCTACGACACTGCCGGGAGCGTGAAGATGGTCATGGAGGAGAACGGGCCGGACGCGGCCGCAATCGGGTCGGAGGTGGCTGCTTCCATTTATGGCGGCCACATTCTGCGGCGATCCATCGAAGACGACCGGCGGAATTTCACCCGGTTCTTTCTCTTGAATGCCAGTAAGCGCGCTCATCTGCCGAGCCAGCGGGCAAAGCACTGGAAGACTTCGCTGGTGTTCACGACCCGCAACACTCCGGGGGCGCTGTTCCGGGCGCTTAGCGCGTTTGCATTACGGGATTTGAACCTGATGAAGATAGAATCGCGTCCTTTACATGGCCGGCCTTGGGAATATCTATTCTATCTGGATTTTCTCGGCCGGGAAGATGAACAACGCGTGCAGAATGCTTTGCGGCACCTGGGCGAGTTGGCCGATTTTCTAAGGGTTCTGGGGAGTTATCCGGGAGGCAATTAGCGCCTGGGTTTGAACTTCAGCGCGGTGTGAGTGGCCGAAAAGCCGCAGACTTTAATGTCTACAAAACCGGCGGCGCGGCCGGCGGTTATGACGTCTCCTTGGGTAATGGTCTGGATGCCCTTGGGATAAATGATCCATACCGGGCTTTCCAAGAGATAGGCAAGCTCTACTAGCTGATCTTTCTCTTTGATCGACAAGAAGACCAGGTCCGGTTTTTTCGAAGATAAGACAGCGCCGCGCTCGGTCAACTCGCGCCGAAAATCGTCGTCATGCCGACCGATAAGATAGACCTTGGTTCCCGGCTTCACGCCCAGCTTGTCGAGGCGGCTGGGTGGATGGCGGATTTTCCCGGCCCATTTGTCCGCCGCTTTGCCGATGTGAAAAACCGCCTGGCCGTCCCGATACTGGACACTCAGCTTGCCTTTGGCGGCTTCCAGCGCAGTGATGGCCTGGAATGGGATCTTTAAGCGGAAGGTACCGCGAAAAACAATCTCGCTGGTTTCGAGAAGTGCTATTCCTTCCGAGGATTGGCCGGAAAAATCCACTCGGCAATTGATTTCCTGGCCCATTCAGTTGGTTCCCGCCCCGATTGGACTAGGGCGGGTTCGTATACCGCTTCATCGTCTCCTGGTTAGAACGTCACCCTCACGCCCAATTGCAGCGCCCGTCCGCCTCCAGTTCCATTAACGCCAGTGCCGCTGCCGAGCGTGCTGGTGACATAGCCGAAAGTAGAGCTGGTGAGCGAAGCTTGCTGGCATCCACTTCCTCCGCAGGGATTGCTGAACTCGGGCGTGTTGGTGAAGTTGAAGGTCTCGGCGCGAAGTTCGAGATCAAACCGCTCGGTAATCTTGAAGTGCTTGGAAAGCGCGAGATTGAGCGCGAAGAGCCCGGGACCGCTGAGGATGTTGCGGCCCGAAGTGCCGAACCTGACACCTGTCGGTTGGACGAAGCTGGAGGTGCTGAACCACGGGTTGCCGACATTGATGCCGTGCAGGATCTGGACCGGTGCAACCTGGTCGCCGGTTTGCTGTTCGCCCGGTGTGTTGAGGCTGCTGCCGCTCGCGGTCACATAAAATGGCGTGCCGCTCAGCGCGGTCAAAACGCCGGAGATCTGCCAGTTGCCGAGCACCCAGGTGGCGGGACCCTGCGTAAGCCACTTCCGTCCGGCACCGAAGGGAAGATTGTAGACGTAGCTCTGCACGAAGGTCAGGGTGCGGTCGAAGTCGTTGCGCGCGTAACTGCGACGCGGGTTGATGAGCCACAACAGGTTTCCGTCATCATCTGTCTGGTAGCCCATACCCTTACCCCAGGTGAAAGCGGTGGTCATGGTCAGGTCGGTCATACGGCGGTCGAACTTGACCTGCAAGGCGTGATAGCTCGATGAGAACCCCTGCCAACGGAGCGTGGCGCTCGAGGTCTTTCCGTAGAGGATGTCCAGGGGCTCGCCGGCGTTGCCCAGGCCCAATCCTGACGGGCTGGTGGCATTATTCAAGTTGACATTGGCCACACTGTCCACACCGTGAATGCCCAGATAGGCGACATCCAGCACGAAGTGGGCGGGCAATTCGCGCTGCACCGCTATATTCCACGTTTCGGTATACGGGTTCTTGAAATTGAGGTTGATTACGTCGTAACTCTGCGTCAGGAGCGGACCTGTCGCTGGGATGATACCGTTGGATGGAATCGGCACTGGCACGGGCAACGGGAACCCCTGCTGGAACGTTGCCGCCTGGCCGCTGGGAAGAAGGGTCGTAGCAAATCCGTCACCCACGTTGGTGTAGAAGTTGTTGGAGCGGACGGGATAGTTGTAGGCGTAGGTGTTGTCCGGAAACGGAGTAAAGCTGGTTCCAAAACCGGCACGAATCACGGTTTTCTCCGTCAGCCGATAGGCCAGTCCGATGCGCGGAGCAAAGTATTTGTAGCGCGTCTTCATTCCGAGGTTGGAGGGGTTGTTGCCGACACCGGCTAGCACCAGGTTGTTGGTGGTCGGGTCGTAGTTTGAAAAACCGCCCGGGAACTCGGGCGTGGCCGGCGGATAGAACTCCCAACGCACGCCCAGGTCCACCGTCAGTTTCGGTGTCACCTGCCATTTGTCTCCGGCGAAAGCAAAAAACTCCCACTGCCGGTAGGCGGGAAAATAGGTGTTGACATCGCGGCCAAGCTGGTACGGCACGTCCAGCAGGAAGCTAGCCATGTCATTGGCGATGCCGAGCTTGGAAGAGTTGCAACTCGTGGCCAAGCCGTTGGAGCCGGTGTTGATCGGGGTGCAAAGGGCGGTCTGCTGATTACCGAAGTAATAGAGGCCGCGCGGACTGTAGGTCTGGTCCTGCAGCAAATCGTCGCGTAGCCGCTTCAGATCGATGCCCCACTTGAAAGTGTGATTGCCCTTGGTCTTCACCCAGGTGTTAACGAAGTCGACGTTGGCTTCAGCGCGGACCCAGGGAAGGCTGGGTGAATAGCCCACCACGGGGTTGGAAAAACCGTCGTTGATTTGAATTCCTACGAGGCCACTGGTGAACTGGTTAATGTTCACGCCAGGGATTCCCAGAGCGGTGGAAGCATTCGTGCCGTAATCCGAGTTTTGCGCTTCGTTGTGATAGTGCGAGACGGCGAGTCGCATCTCCATGAGCAGGCTGGGAGAAAACACATGGTCGTAATTGAGGTTCGAGCTATACGTTTTCTGGAGGCCGGTGCCCATGAACGCTCCGCCGGGGCCATCGCCGCCCGCGAGTCCGAACAGCGGCGCTTGGAAAACTACTGGGCGGGAGAAGCTGAAGCGGCCACTCAGCCGGTCCTTATCTGACAGGTTATAGTCCAGTTTCGCATCGAGAGAATCGGCCGTCTTGGTGTATGGCAGCTGTGCGAAATAATTATTACTGGGGCTGGCAATCTTATAGGGCTGATTGGAGGCCGGAAGCAGGCCCAGTATCTTCGCCGAGATCTGATTGATGCGGCTGGCCGGGATCTGATTGTTGGGGAATTGGGTCCGCCCCGTGCCATCCAAAGGGTTACCGGTGGCCGGATCGTAAATGGGCGTAGCGGCGCCGCTGAGATCACCGGTGCGCCATGGATCCGGCGGAATGGTTACCAGGTTGGCGTTCGCCTCGTGGTCCATGGTCCGGAGGTAATCGCCGAAAAAGAACAGCTTGTTCTTCTTGATGGGCCCGCCCAGGTTGCCGCCGACGTAGTTGTAAGCCAGGTGGCCGACGCTTGGATTGAAAAAGGAGCGAGCGTCGAAAGCGCTGTTCTGGAGGAATTCGTAGGCCGCTCCGTGAAACGTGTTCGTGCCCGACTTGAGGACCACGTTCACAATGCCGCCCGAGGCGCGGCCCAGCTCGGGATCGTGGTTGCTCAAGGAAACGTCCACCGTCTGGATGGCTTCGATTGGCGGGATGTAGATCTGGAGCAGGCCGGTTCGCTCGTTGTCGTCGGTTCCCTCAATCATGAAGTTGTTTCCTTCGCGCAACTGCCCGTTCACCTCGGTTTGCAGCGAGCTGGAGGCGTTGAAGAACTGCGAGTGCTGTTCCGCGACCGGCGCGACTCCTGGCGCAAGGTTCAAAAGGGCTTGGAAATTACGATTGGAACTGAGCACGGGGGTGTTCGCGAGCACCGTGGCGTCGATTTTCGTGGCTGTCCCGGCGCTATCGGTTTGGAGCATCGGCGACGCTGCGCGCACTTCGACGGTTTCGTTGAGACTGCCGGGCTGTAATTGGGCGTCTACGCGGACGGTACTGTCGACGCGCAGTTCAATAGCCTGGCGGGTTTCCCTTTTGAAACCCGTTGCCTCAATGGCAACTGAATAGATGCCGGGCGCCAGGTTGGGGAAAATGAAGTTGCCGCTTTCATTCGTCTGACCGGAGTGGATTGTGTTGGTGTTTGTTTCGGTGATGATTACTTTGGCATTGGGCACCACCGCGCCAGTCGGATCGGTAGCGGTGCCGACCAATGTGCCATTTACCGTCTGCGACCAACCCACGATGGCTGTCGCAGCGATCAATAAAGAAAGGACGCCAAGCGCCAACAGGGCGCACAAGTATCGCAGACGTTGCATGCTATTCTCCCTTTTAGTGGTCCATTCCCCAACTAGTCAGTCAGACCCTATTTAGGGAGTCTGTGCGGAATCTGGCAAGGAGTCAAGTTTGCGATAGTTAAACTTAACGTGCGGCCGAGTGTTAAAAGAGCCCGTTTAACAACAGTAAGATATTGATAATATTGTTATTATTCTTCAACGATCTCGATTGCGTTGACTGTAGCGTAATTGGCGATCGGCGCGAATTCAAAGTTGAGTTTCCCTTGCGGCGAGGCGGAGACGCCATGGAAAATCTTGACGACCGCGCGATTGCTGGGGCTTTCCTTGAGAATGTCGAAACTCTTCAGGAGGGTCGTACCGTTACAATACACGTCAAAAACGCGGCTGCCTGGCCCCCCGGGTGAATTCGGCGTCGCAAACCAAGTCTCGGCAAAATGCAAGGTGACGGTATAGTGACCGCCTTCCAGGACAGGAATTGAATAACCGAAGTGTCCGAAACGCTGGGTTTGATATAAATCCGGGTCAGCAGTGCCCTCGATAGAGGTACTTCGAGATGACTTGCGACCACCTGAGGACCACTGGTCCGGCAGCCAAGTGTGACCGAGATGGTCCCGATAAACGCCTCGGGCGGCCAACCGGATGGGGGCCATTTTCCCGGAAGCGGCGGGTATGACTTCCAAGGCATTCAGGAAACCAGGGCCACTGCCGGCGCCTTGAAAAGTAAGGTGGAGCATGCCATCA
>Ga0210406_10005795_pt1 | contig 12871 bp, 19 predicted proteins | sample IncBWC30MmetaG_FD_155454 | JGI IMG/M metagenome (GOLD analysis project Ga0210406, IMG submission 155454) | Forest soil microbial communities from Barre Woods Harvard Forest LTER site, Petersham, Massachusetts, United States - Inc-BW-C-30-M | ecosystem: Environmental > Terrestrial > Soil >...
CCTGGACCAACAGCGGAAATTTCGGCTTCTAGAGGCGAAACCAGGGGAGTGTGAGATAAACGCAGGCGATCATCGCCAGTGGGGGAACGACCCACGCACAGCATGCCCAGAACCCGTAAAGGCGACTTGGCAGCAGCGCGGCAACCAGGCCGATCACGAGAGCGCCGACCGCAGCAGAAGCAATCCATCCGTACCAATACATCTCGGGCGCGAGGAAATCCAAGACGGGATCGGCAAGATCCCGGGAACGATGCGTGCCCAGAAGGACAATGGCTTGCGAGGGATAGACGGTAAACAACGCGAGGCCGCGAGCATGTGCAACAGCATAGAACAGCGCGAAAGCTGCTCCATAAGCAGAGACGAACCGGCGATACGCCAAGGTGGCCATTACGATCCGAAGCCTCCGATATTGTTTATGACGTGACCAACGAGGAAGGCCCACCAGACGATGAACGCAAGGAGTAGGGTTAGGGCAACACGTGTCTGACGGCTTTCGCCATCAACGGGCCGACGCCAGCAGAACCAGTATGCGGGCAGCACACCCAGGCCGATGGCCGTGAAATCCTCCTTGAGGTCAAAAAAGCCCAACCCATGCCAATGGCGATCGCGCTCAAGGTTTGGTTGAACATCGACTTTGAAATACAGGTACACGACTGCTCCGAGCAGCCAGGAGATCAAATACAAAATGACGATGGCGTTGGTGAAACCCGCGCCTGGCACTGCGCGAAACCGCCCGAAGAAAGAAAGCGGCTTTGCCCTCGGAGGCGCGCAGGTTGCCAACGTCTGATGCGTAATCGCACCAAGCAAGGCTACCGCGACCAAGCCGTGCAGAATGAGAAGCGTTGTCGCCATACGGTTCGAGCCGGTCACCGATCAGCGCTATGAGAACAGTGCCTCGGTTGCGAACGGCTCAGCCGATCCGGGCCGGTAACGCGTCAGGGTGAATTTTGTCTTCTCGCCCGGTGCGACATCGACCAAGACGTAGTTGTATTCTTCCTGCGGCGGCTTGCCCTTCCAATAGAGGTCCGGCGGATAGTTGCTTGGCACCTTGATGCTGGTGCGGCCGGGAAGGATTGGGTCTTGCTCCGCTCCGCCGCCACCGAGAACCAGGTATTTCACACCATCGACGTTGTACATCTCGGTCGTATGCACGTGTCCGTTGAACACGACCAACTCCAAGTCCTTGGCGTAGGTCGCGATGGTCTTGTGGGGATTGTCAGGCTCCGGAATGGGACCAAGGCCAGCGCGACAGAAAACCGGATAGTGGAAGGTGATGAACGCCTTTTTAATTCCCTTGGCTTTGGCGTCGTCCAGCCACTGTTGCAATTGCACCATCTGCTCGGCGTATTTCGGCCGGTCCGCATCCCAGAGCGACGGTGAGCGGTAGTCATATTTCCCGCTCCACAAGAAGATAAATCTTATGTCCCGGAAGTCGAATTTGTAGATCAACCGCTCCGGTGTCACGCCGAAATTCTTCAGATAAGGCACCGCATCAAGCGTCCCTTCAATTTTTGGATCGCCCCACACTTCGTGATTGCCCACCGACATGAACCATCGTCCTTCGAGCCCTGCGGCGCGCATCTCAGCATCCGGCGCCGGCAGTAGCTTGAGCATGGTGTCGTTGACGCGTTTCCAGTACGGACTGTCGCTGACTGAGCGGCCCTGATTGCCCCACCAGACGACGTCGCCGCTGTTGACCACAAATTTGGCGCGCCCGGCCTGCACGTGCTGCACGATTTCGCGAGCGACCCAATCGCCGCCCTGGAGTTGGAACATTTCCCGGTGCACACCGGGAAGCAGTTTGACGTCTTCGACAGTTGCACGGGTCACCCAACCCTGGTCCACCGACAACGTCATCACCTCGCTCCGCGACATGAACGGCATGACGACTTGCCTGAGCTCCTTGGTGGCGGGGTCGAAGATCATTTTCACATCGCGCTTCACCACCGCTTCCGCGACCTTTTCCGGCATCACCAGGCCGAACATTTCAACGAAGAGCCCGGCGAGGTCCGGACGGTCGTCTTTGACTGGCAGATACATCATGGGTCGCGAGTCGCCGCAGACCGCAAAAGAGAAGCCAGAACCTGCCTGTTGTGCCGCCGCGTTCTTTCCCACCAGAAGTGGGGATATCACCGGAAGTATCGCAAGGCCCGAGAGCAGGTTTCTCCTGTTCAATCCGCCTTTTCGATGAGCCGACTTCACGTTGCCAAAGACAGGGTGCCCGTCCATCCGACCGCTCCATCGCTTGCATCATTTGACCACCCGTGTCGGGGCGAACCCTGGGCGATAGCGAGTTCTTGCAGTCGCAGCTTAGCTGAATGACATTCGCACGGTATGCAACTTCGGCAGATTGGTGGATTTTTAGATGTCGTACTTCGTCCGACCATCTGCTTCCCGCGATGTCCGAGTTGAGATGTGCGATCATCCCCCTGGAAGCGGACATCGGGACCGCTGGGCATTTATGATGGGGTGGACGCCCCGCCGACGGCATCGACGTGCCAAAGTGGAGATGTTGAGCACCACTTAAGGGAGGCGTCCGTGTCAGAGGTTACACAATCGGTCTGGATATCGCCAAGCATGTTTTTCGCGCCCACGGAGCGAACGGATGGGGGCGAAGGATCTTCAGCAAGCCGATCCGCCGAGGAAAGCTGCTGGATTTCTTCGGCAAAAAAAACGCGCCGGAAGAACCGGGCGTACTCATCGTGCCTAGAGCACGCTTTTATGATTTGGTTCCGGTCTGCGAACTCCTATACGGGCCCGCAGCTTCATCGCTGCACCATCAGAGACCGGACAGATGGCAGCATCCGACTACGTGCCGATCTTCTTCAAAAATCGCTTGCATCTCGCGGGGGGTCCACAGATGAGTACGCAGCCTAGCTCGGCAGTTGTCGCATGAGATCCTTGAGGCATCGAGGCAAGGTGTCGGCTTCATTACCCGAGGTACCTTCTCATATTTTTTCGGGCAGCCATGTGAATCGTATCCCGTGTAAAGTGTGACCGGGATGTTCATTTCGAGAAGCCGATCGATAAGCGGGTACGCCGAAACGCCACATACGTTCAGATCGAGAATGGCGCCCGAAATACCGGAAAGCTCCTGCGGGACGTCGCCGAGCTTCGAATATGGTCCCGCCACTTCGAAACCCGCCTCTTCAACGACAGAGGCGCAGTTTTCCGCAATGAAAAATTCGTCCTCCACGATCAGAATTCTGCGGCGCGTCATGGATACCTCCCGCAGTGCTGTGACCAAGATAACGTTTGAGCGCGCCTTTAGTGCCCGGCCAGAAAATACCTGTGTTTTGAGCGCGTTGGTCTCTTAGGCCCGCGATCTTATGCTTCCACATGGTCGCGGTCGTTCATGGTGTGCTCCTTGTCGAGCTTGGATGACGCAGTTCTAGAGTCACCACTCACGCTGACTGTGCCGCACATCGCACTCTGAAATCGTCCGGCAGCCGGCGACGTTCCGACGTTTAGCCAAAGGCCTTGAGTAATGTCGCGCGCGCCCAGTTGCTGGAAGCTTACGCGTCGGGCGTCAGTTCTTTGTTTCCGCGGGTAGCTCTGCCAATGCTGCGGCGATAGCGCGGTCCATCATTTGGATAGTCTGGCTAAACTCCGGCTGACCAGCAGCGCGAAGTCGGGGCGTTGCGATCAAAAGCTCGACACGCATCTTGATGTCGGCGCGGACATCGGCCGGATTTCGTTCGCTGGTCTCGGCGATCATATCGATGATCGCACTGAAGAGTGCGATCATCGCCAAATATCGCCCGGCCTGGGCGTGTGTCTCGCGCTGTTGGTCCATCGTTTTTGCTCTCTGAAGAGTCGGAGCCGCTAATGTTCGTCGTTGGAATCAAGCTCTTGCGGGAAGGCGAGGACAATCGTCTGGCTGACCAGCGCCAGCGCGGTCCGTTTGCCGGTCGCCTCCTCGGTCTCCGTCATGCCCTGGGTCGGCATGTTCTTGATCTCGCGCGTTATCTCCTGCAGCAGAAATTCGAACCGGCCGCGCGTTCCTGGAGCGTGATCCTTGATCCGGCCGGGCCACAGCGCGAACTGCATCAATAGTTGCGTCGTCACCAGAAACGCCGTGCCCATGACAGCCGTAGCGCTTTCCGATTGGGTGATGTTGATCACCACGTCAGGAGGCTTAGGTTCGTTGCCAGGTCCACCTTGCTTCCCTGCCATTTGATCCTCCTCCAAGCCTGATCACATTCAACCACGGCCGAGGTGGACGGGAATTGAACAAATCGCGATTTCAGTTGAGCGCGCCTACAAAACATCCTCACGTTGAAACTATCCCGAGAGGGCAGAGGCAAGTGCAACCGCGCAAACGCCGCGCGGCGCGTGCGCCTGCCGTGGTCCTGCATCTCGTGATGCCCGGCGTCGAGGTCGCGCGCGCCAAAGCCCGGCCATTGGTGTGATTGAGGCCTGTGGCATCAGCATTCCCGGCGTCCATGTTGATCTTGGCATGGCGCTGATCACGCGCATTCCGCTCTTTCTGGCGGAGGATGCTGACATCCGGATCGGCGTTGAAGCTGGCGGCGCGCTGAAAGTGCCGCCAGCTTGGAGAAGCGTTTGTTGCGGGGGCTGGGACATCATGGCTGAACAAGAAAAGACCGCGTGCGACGTCCAATCGCTCAGCGGATCGCCAACATAGGCGTCGCTGGCTGCGAGCCTGTTGAGCGCATCGACCCGGTTGCGCAATGGCGGCGAGCAGGTCGATTCGCAATCAGGCCTCCATCCGGCTTTTGGTGTCGCCGAGCGTCGCTCTCGGCCGGCGGTCCTGGCTAAGCCAGAACGTGATGCCAAGGCCGATCAGCAACGCGGCGCCGAGCAGGAAGAAGATGATGGATTGCTGCAGCCAGGAGATCGCGGGAACCGCAAGGCCCATCGCAAGGCCAAGAAAGCCGATTTGCAGCGAAAGAAGACTGATGCCTGCGAGGAACGTACCGAGCGCAAGCAATATCAGGAGGACAAGGCTGGTTGCCGGGGTCGGAAGCAATGTCTGAACACCCGATACCAGCATGATGTTCATCGTGACTAGGACCGCGACCCAGTGCAGCGCCTGGGTCCAGATCAGTCGCCACCGGGCCTCTTTGCCGTCGATTTCCGGCCACTTGTTGACGACGCAGACGACGCCGATGGCAAGTGCCAGAAACTCCCAGTAGCGAACGAGCGGCTGGTGCGAAGCGTTGGTGTATGCGACGCCAGCAATAGCGAGCACCAGCGCAACTATATAGGGAAGTTGCTGCCACAGAAAATGAACCACGCCCGAACGTGCCCGCGAAGATTCCGTACTATCGTTCCGCTCGGTTTCAATCTCACTCATGGGTCACCCGCTTACGATTGTTCTTCGATTGTCCGTTTGCTCCATGTCGTCGCCAAGGTATTCCTCGACGTAGAATCTAATGATCGCGACCCGGCCGATGGCCACCCGCAGCATGGCGACCGCGACGCCCATGAGACCGAACGGCGTTCCTAAAAGCACGATCGCGACCAATGCCGGGCGGGGGGCATTTGATCGGCGCCGCGATCGGGCCTTAAGTGCGAACGCGCCGGCTGCCACGAATGTAAGCTGGGCCCGCGTTTCGGATACAGTTTTGAGATAAATCAATCTATCGCCCCATCGTGCTGCGACCCAGATGGCCCGCAATTGGCCTAAAGCGGCGGTCCCGGAATGTCTGCTCTCACGCCGCTGTTGGGGGCTTAGCAGACGTGAGCGCCGCAGGGTCTCGTTGCTTTTATGAGTGCACGCGCGATGGCGCATCGATCATAAGAACGCGTCCTTCACGCGCTCAATCGCGGGGTGCGAATCGGTTCTTCATTTTGATCCAATCCTTCGACCGTCCTGCGCGGTAGGGCCGATCTTTGCGATGGGGCGCGTGGTGGTCACCATCCGCGAGCACATCATCGCCGTCAAACCGCTGGGCTCTCCTATTCGTTCGTCGGGCACTCGGGACAGGTGTCACCGATGGAATCCAGCACGTCTTGAACTGCCGTTGCGGCCTGTTCGGGCGAGAGACCAAAAGGCGGGTCTTCGCGAGCGATGAGAAGGGCTCGCTCGCGGGCGTGCGGATCGGCGCGGTCCTGCATCCAGCCGTGTGTCTCGCATTCGCGGATAGCGTCAGCTTCGAGCAGAATACCTCTTGCCCATCCTTCGTTTGTGCGGAAGGCAGGGCGCCGTCCCCTGGTCATCAGCATGAGTTTTGCTCCAACGCAGCACGAGACGAATCCGTGACACGCGTCTCAGGTTCCGGCGGATAGCACAGGGCTGGGATTCGAAATCCGAGCAACTATTGGTTTTCCACCTGTTCCGTTTGCTCGACGTGCGCCCGGAACTCGCCATCTCCTTAGGCGTTGTGGATCATCCAGGAGGAATACGGTGGAGCCGCGGACGGAAGCAGGATCGAGCCCGGGTCGCCGGCGGCCAAAGGCACGAGGTCCGCTATGAGTCGAAGAAGACCGGTCGCTCGGCTCCGTCGGTGAAGAGGGTCGGCAATAGCCGCAGACGCGTCGAGCGGCGACTGGAGGGCTGATCTGAAAATTCAAGGAGAGGCCAGTTGCCCAGGGAAAACGACTTAGAGGGTCATCAGGATCAAGGTGGCAAACACGGTGGACAGGCGGGAATGCCCAAGCCCAGTCCCCGACCAAGACCAACCGAACGCGAGGAGGATATTACCGGGAAGAGCCCGAACGGTTCTAGGAAGCGGGAGCAATGACATGTCCGAGATCAAGGAACATATGGAAGTCATCGGCGCAGATGGAGTTCACGTCGGCACAGTCGATAGGGTCGAAGGCAACCGGATCAAGCTCGCCAAGAGGGACAGCGGCGAGGGAAGTCACAGGGGCCACCACCACTATATAGACCGGAACCTTGTTGCGGACGTGGAAGGAAACCAAGTTCGCCTGTCAGCAATCGGAGCGGTGGCCGTGACCATGGAAGAAGAAAAATAGCGGATGGCGCGCTTCGGCTGTGAGTCGTCGATGTCTTCATCGAACCCAGCCTAACTTGTGGGTCTTTTCAGCTTTCTTCGGACGGCTCCAAAATAGACGTGCCAGCATTCTTCGGGGCTTCCAGATTTCGGCGGCGGGTGAGGGCTGCCATGCCCAAATCAGACCCACACCGACAGGAATGGCAATCTAGTGTCTCGCGTTGGAGCACGTATGACGAACAAAGTTGACAAAATGGATCATAAAAAGCTCTTTTCGTTCTTTCATGTGATGTGGCTAACTTATTGAAAAGCTTGGTGGGCGCACCAGGGCTCGAACCTGGGACCCGCTGATTAAGAGTCAGGCCGAGCAGATTCAACATCAATTCTGACAGTTTCCCCTTCCGTTCCGGCATTGGACGGAAAGGAGAATTCTGAAATGTCAGAAATATCGGGGAGGCATCGGCCATCCCCAGAATGCGAAAGGGCCGCCGTTGGCAGCGGCAGCCCGAAGTCGCCTACCCCTAGAAACACAGTTTGTAGCACCTGCGACCATAGCGACAGCCCCCTCGACTTGCAATCGCGCAAGCTGGTCCGGCTGTTCTTTTTCCGCCAGGACACCCCTCGGACCATCGCCAGCCTTGCCTTCGCCGGGTGCACGCGATGAACAGCATAGCGACAGCCATTGCCTGCCAGCTTCACGCCATCCGCGATTTTGCCGAGTGCGATAATCCCTGCGCGGACGATTACATCCAACTCCGCAACGCAGCGCGTGAAGCCCGCACAGCTCTGGACCAGGCAATAGCTCGGGCCAAGGACAGGGAAATTATCTTTCGCGAATACGGCTACCTCCCGCACGATGGGGGTGACGCCGCATGATGCTTTCCCTTCAACAGTTGGCGACCGCTCTTGGCGGTGAGGTCTCAGGGGAGCAGGTACTCGCCGCCGGTCCCGGCCACAATCCGAAAGACCGCTCGATGTGCGTCAAGCTCGGCTTTGATGATTACATCGTTCATAGCTTTGCCGGCGATGATTGGAAGCTCTGCCGCGACTACATCGACGAGAAGATCGGCGCTCCGAGGTGGGAGCCAAAGAAAGCCGTCAATGACACCATCGTGCGCATGTCTGACCGAGTGCGCAAACCGGTGGCGAAAGCCGGCAGCGCTCCAGCGACCTACATCTACAAGCGGGAAGATGGCACTCCCTATCTGCGTGTTGTTCGTCCAGGCTTCTATCAGTCTCACTGGAATGGCTCGACATGGGAAAAGGACGCGCCGGCCGGACCGAAGATTCCGTATCGCTTGCCGGAGCTGCTGGCGGCCGAGCACGAGACTGTCCTGATCGTCGAAGGCGAGAAGGATGCCGACAACGTTGCGGCTCTGGGCTTCACGGTAACGACCAATTCAGGCGGCGCCGGCAGCTGGTGCTCCGACCTCAACCAATACTTCAAGGACAAGGATGTTTTCATTCTTCCCGACCACGATGAAGCCGGAGAGAGGCATGTCCGTAAGGTCTATGAGAACCTTAAGGGCCTCGCGCGGGAGATTAAGGTCCTTCGGCTTCCGGGCCTTGCCGATAAGCAGGATGTTTCGGATTGGATCGCTGCCGGCGGCACCCAAGAGAGGCTGGTTGACCTCTTAAGGACCGCGCCGAAGTATGAAGAAGATGACCAGTCGGCGCCATCGTTGCCGTGGCTCGATATTTCATCGTGGGACCACGCTCCGATTCCCGAACGCCAATGGGCGATCAGGGATCGAGTGCCGCTGAACCAAGCAGGCCTGTTCTCGGGAGAGGGTGGTACAGGCAAAAGCGTCATCGAGCTTATGAAGAATGTCGCGCATGTCGCCGGCAAGGACTGGCTCGGCTCAATGCCCGAACCTGGCCCGGCTTTCTATCTCGGCGGTGAGGACGATAAGGACGAGATCCATATCCGCCTTGCCGCGATTGCCAAGCACTACGGCGTCACGTTCCAGGAACTCTACGAGGGAGGGTTGCACATTCTCCCCCTGCTTGGAAAGGACATGACGCTGTGCGCGGTCACCGCTGGCGGCAAGATCGAAACGACCAGTCTCTATCGGCAGATCTACGAGGCCGCTGGCGACATCAAGCCGAAGAACATTTCCATCGACACGTTATCGCGCGCCTTTGCCGGCAATGAAGTCGATCGCGTCCAGGTGTATGCGTTCGCGATGCATATGCAAGCTCTGGCCAAAGTGGCTGAGGGATCGGTAACGGTCCTAAGTCATCCCAGCCTGCAAGGCATCAATTCAGGTTCGGGCATCTCTGGATCAACGGCGTGGCACGGGGCCTTCCGATTCCGACAGTACCTCAAGGGCGTTAAAGCGAGCGACGGCGAGCAGCCCGACAACGATCTTCGCGAACTGGAGTTCAAGAAGAACCAGTACGGCCCGCTCGGCGAGAGCATCATCGTCCGGTACCAGAACGGGCTTTTCCTGCCCGAGCATGGAATCTCGAGTCTCGACAAGGCTGCGCGCACGGCCAAGGCGGAAGATCTGTTTATGGAGCTTCTGCGCCAGTTCTCCCGTCAGAACCGCAACGTAAGCGACAAGGCGACCGCACCAAACTATGCGCCTACGGCCTTCGCTAGGGAAGAAGACGCCAAGAAATGCCGGATCAAGAAGCCTGAGTTCGAGCGGGCCATGCGGGACCTGTTCAAGGCCGACAAGATCCGCGTGGAGAACTATGGCAGGCCCTCCCGGCCTTCTTACAAGCTCGTTGTGGCCGACGGAGCGGCACGATGAACCGGCACGAACGTCGCCGGCAGGCGGCCGTGCAGAGGCAAAACGGCTTCTTCAACAACTACGTCCGGCACTTGCCCGAGGTCGGCCCCGAGGTTCTTGGCAGGCCTCGGGTTTCCCACGTCGTTTTCTGTCACGACGACTGGTGCCGGATCTACGAGGGCAGGGGCTGCAACTGCGATCCAGACGTTAGGTTCTTTGCGGAGCCGCAAAGATCCTAGCGGCCAAGGCCTAGACGCTGAGCGAGCTTGTACGCGTACAGGCGTACAGCTCGTACAGCTATAGGCCGGGGGAGTGGGCTACACGCAGCTGTACGTAGTTTCACGCAGCTGTACGGGGGAGCTTCACGGTAGCTGTACGCTTGAGGGAACGGAATAGGAAACGGTAATAAGATAATGGAAAGCCGATTGAAAAACGTAAACAGGTCGGCTGACGGCAGGTAGGGACGCCACCGCCTAATCCGGCCGGGCGGCCGCTCTCGGCGCGATCGAAGATCACCGAACGACTGCTGTCTGAACTCGCGGAAGTCTAGGCTGAGCACGGAAAGGCGTGCTGCACCTTCTAGCGTCATCAACTGCATAAGGCGAGTGTGTTGATGAACAACACAGAGAAGGCAGACGCCACTGGCGTAATGATTACAGGCGCTAAGAGGCAACCAAACCATAGGAGCGCGCATGCCCAGACCACTTGAGCGCTGCTGCCTGCAGGACGGTCTCAAGCTTGATCTAAATCGGCTAATCCGCCGCGGCCAACTACTTCGTAATGCTTTCACCACGGCGGCTCGGATCAGATGGACGAGCAGTTATTGGGGTGTGGTTGCGGAGGGGATAATTTCCGCTTCGATGGAAGGCGACGGATCGGGTTGGTTTACAGTTCGCATCGGTCACGGCTTTGATGAGCGGATAGGCCTTGTCAGCCGTCAACGCCACTTCGGTGGCAAACAGTGGTATTTTAGTTGTCCGATTACGGGTCGACTTGCATCTGTCCTATGGCGACCCAATGGGGCGTCCAGATTTGCCAGCAGGCAAGCGTGGGGCAATCGCGTTGCCTATCGGTCCCAATTTTTGGACCGAGATAGTCGCGCGCACCATGCCCAGGCGAAAATCAGGCAAAGGCTCTGCGAGCCGGATGGGCTCGATCCCGAGGAATGGGACTTCCCGCCGAAACCGAAATGGATGCGCTTCCGCACATATGAACGATGGGAGGCCCGCTTCGATCGACAGGAGGCAATTCTTGATCAGGGGCTCGCCACGCTCGCTGCTCGATTTGTCGGAAAATGAAATGTTCAACGATTTCAATACGGGTGGCTGGTTAGGCAACAGATTTCGATTCCTATACGGTAGCTTGCTCAGGCTGTACCCGGTATCTTTCAGGCCGGTTGCCGGTTGTCACCCGGCGGTGCGCTCATTACTGGCCGAGAGGCCAGATGAGCCGGTTGCGATCGGAAGCGTTGATCTAATCGAGCAGCGGGTTTTCGACGTTTGTGCGCTTACCGTGCTTTTTCAGCAGATCATTGAAAGCCTCGACCGCCAGCGCATTCAGCGTGGTTTGTTGGTCCACCGCCAGGACCTTTAGAGCCTTCCAGCCCTCGGCATTTATTCGAACCAGTACGGATTTGAACGCGCCGGGATCTCGAGCGCGTGGTCCAGTTGTCTTTGGCTTGCGGCCCATAGCTTTCCCCTCATTGCCAGCGAGCCTATGTCCAGAACGCGACTGAATCAAATTTGCAACAAGTTAGCTCGAAAGCATGATTTCTCAATTTCGTAGTTGCACAATATCAAGAAAGGGTGGTTACTTCCGATAACCCTTGTTCTCGGAAGTAAAGGAACCCGGCCCATGTCCACAGCCGTGACTCTTATTTCGGACGGCTCGACCCTCCCGACGGCGCTGGGGCCGGACCTCGCCGCGGCGATCGACCTCGCGAAGGCAGAGAAGGCCGCCAGCACGCGGAAGGCCTACGCGACGGACTTCCGGCTCTTCAGGGAGTGGTGCGAGGCGAGGGGCGTTCTGTCGCTGCCGGCGGCCCCCGAGACCGTGGCGGCTTATCTGGCTGCCCATGCCTCGACCTCGAAAGCCTCAACCCTTGGCCGGCGCGTTGCGGCGATACGGTACGCTCACAAACTGGCTAGCCTCGCCCTGCCGACCGATGCGGAGGGCGTCAAGGCAACCATGCGCGGCATTCGCCGAACCTACGGCAGCGCCCGGGTCCGCAAAGTCCCGGCTGTGGCTGGCAAGATGCTTGGCATGGTCGCTACCGCGCCGGACAAATTCGCAGGCCTGAGGGACCGGGCGTTGCTCCTGGTTGGGTTCGGTGGCGCGCTGCGCCGTTCGGAGCTCGTCGCCCTAGACGTTTCCGATATCGAGGCGACCGAAACCGGGTTGCTAGTGAAAATCCGAGGCAGCAAAACTGATCAGGAACGCGCGGGCGCCACCATCGCCATTGCGAGGGGTGATGTGGCTTGCCCGGCCATGGCATTGCGGGAATGGCTGGAAGCTGCCGGCATCGAGTCCGGGCCGATCTTCCGCCCGATCGACAAGGGCGGCACCGTGCGGACGACGAGGCTTACCGACCGGTCCGTGGCGAACATCGTCAAGGCATATGCCAGCCGCGCTGGGTTCGATGCCAGCGTGTTTTCAGGCCATTCTCTGCGTGCTGGCTTCCTGACGTCTGCGGCGGGCAAAGGGGCGTCAATCTTCAAGATGATGGACGTCAGCCGCCACAAGTCAGTGGACACTTTACGCGGATACGTGCGCGATGCCGAGCTATTCAAGGATCACGCGGGGACGGGGCTGCTGTGAGAGGTTCTCTTCCGCAAGGCCTGCGAGTTCGGCCTCGAGGGCCTGGTCTCGAAACGCAAAGACCGACCCTATCGCGCAGGACGGTCGAAGGATTGGATCAAAATGAAGAACCGCAAGCACCCAGCAATGGAGCGCGTGAAGGACGCTGTTCTCATATGATCGATGCGCCATCGCGCGTGCACGCATAAAACCTTCGGCGCTCACGTCTGCTTAGCTCCCAACAGCGGCTTGAGAGCGGACATTCCGGGACCGCCGCTTTGGGCCAATTTCGGAAGTGGCCGCTGCGCGTTAGACGCTTTGGTTCCCTCTTAGGCAACAACAAGAACGTCCCACCTCTTGTAAACTGAAAAGCGCGAGCTAATTTGCAACGTTCCAACGCAAACGCAGGAGCCT
>Ga0210406_10005797_pt1 | contig 12869 bp, 11 predicted proteins | sample IncBWC30MmetaG_FD_155454 | JGI IMG/M metagenome (GOLD analysis project Ga0210406, IMG submission 155454) | Forest soil microbial communities from Barre Woods Harvard Forest LTER site, Petersham, Massachusetts, United States - Inc-BW-C-30-M | ecosystem: Environmental > Terrestrial > Soil >...
TACTTCTGCATCAAGACCATGCATTGCCAGGCGACGAATCAACTCTTCACGCGCCATGTCGCTCATCCGCTTTTGCCACGCCAGGGCACGGCGACGCTGCAAGTCACCACTTTCGCTGAGCCACGCTGAGAATCTGTCGGTCGTTTTCAACAGCGAAGAAATTCCCTCTCCCGTGGTCGCGATCGTCTTCACGACGGGGGCGACCCATTCCGAGTGCGAAGACGCGAGCGATTGCATCGCGCGTATCTCGCGCTCGACGCGATCTGCTCCATCTCGGTCGCTCTTATTGATCACGAAAATGTCGGCGATCTCCATCAAGCCAGCCTTGATGCTCTGAACATCGTCACCCATGCCCGGCACCAGCACGACGACTGTCACATCGGCCACCCGCATGACATCCACTTCGTCCTGACCGACGCCGACAGTCTCCAGCAGAATCGTATCTTTCCCGCTGGCCTCCAATACCAGCGCAACATCCGCAGTAGTGCGCGCCATGCCCCCAAGAAATCCACGCGTGGCCATGCTGCGGATGAATAGCCCCGGATCAGCATGATGACTCTGCATGCGTATTCGATCGCCGAGAATTGCCCCGCCCGAGAATGGGCTTGTCGGATCGACCGCGACGATGCCAACCGTGTGGTCTTTCGCTCGCAGTTGTTTCGCAATAGCATCGACAAGAGTACTCTTGCCCGCGCCCGGAGCCCCTGTCACGCCGACGCGCAATGCTTTTCCGATGTGAGGAAAGCAAGCAGAAAGCAAGTGCCTTGCCGCAGGGGTGTCATTTTCAACGAGAGAGATGGCGCGCCCTAGCGCACGCGCATCTCCGCTGCGCAGCGCGGCCACGAGGCGCTCGATTTCGGTATGTTTGTCTGCTGCCTCTGACGTCATCGCAAAAAGCGATGATACCTACTTCTTCAACAACTCGCGCGCGATTACCATGCGTTGAATCTCGCTCGTTCCCTCGCCGATGGTGCAGAGCTTCACATCGCGATAGAACTTCTCTGCCGGATAATCTTTAATGAAGCCATAACCACCGTGCAGTTGCACGCACTCATCGCAGATCTTCACCGCGGTTTCACTTGCGTGAAGCTTGGCCATCGAGGATTCAAGCGTCGTCTTCCGGCCTGCGTCCTTCATTTGGGCTGCGCGCAGGGTCAGGAGCCTTGCTGCATCGAGTTGGGTTGCCATGTCGGCCAACTTCCATTGAATTCCCTGGAACTCGCAAATTGCCTTGCCGAACTGTCGCCGCTCCTTGGTGTACTTCACTGCAGCATCCAGCGCACCCTGCGCGATACCCAGTGATAGCGCAGCGATGGAGATGCGTCCCCCATCGAGAACGCGCATAGAGTCGATGAACCCTTCACCCTCAGTGCCGAGCAGGTTCTCGTGAGGAACTTCGCAATCTTCGAAAATCAGCTCCGCAGTATCGCTTGCTCGCAGGCCGAGTTTATTTTCTTTCTTGCCTGATCGGAATCCCGGAGTACCCCTCTCTACGACAAATGCGGACAGCCCGCGTGTGCCTTTCTCTCGCGCAGTGACCGCGATAACGACAGCGACGTCGGCGTAGGTCCCGTTGGTGATGAATGTTTTCGAGCCGTTCAGCTTCCAGCCGTTCGCTGTGCGAACGGCTGATGTCCGTGCGCCCGCCGCGTCTGAACCCGAGTTCGGCTCGGTCAATCCCCACGCCCCCAACGATTGGCCACTCGCGAGCTTCGGTACCCAACGGGCACGCTGCTCATCATTGCCGGCAATAAAGATGTGATTGGTGCAAAGCGAATTGTGCGATGCCACGATGATGCCAATTGAACCGTCAACCCGCGACAGCTCTTCGACAGCGAGCACATAGTCAACATAGCCAAGCCCGGCGCCGCCGAGTTCAGTTGGGAAAATGATGCCCAGCAGTCCCAGATTGCCCATTTGTTTCACTACGTCTGCGGGAAATTCGCTGGCTTCATCCCAGCGCATGACATTCGGCGCAATTTCGCGCGCAGCAAAGTCGCGAATCTCTTTACGCAGTTGGCGCTGTTCTTCTGAGTCCTGCCAGATCGGCAGATACGTGCTCTCTTCTCCTGTTGCGACGGGTGCCATCGCTACCTCCATAACTTGAACTTATGAGGCTATCACGATGACTGATAGAGCCAATCGTGCTTTTTACAGGACTGAAATTGCCTGTTCGAGATCGTCGAGAATATCTGCAACGTCCTCGATGCCGACCGAGATGCGCACCAACCCGTCGGTTAATCCGATTTTTGCCCGGCCTGTTTCCCCCAGTGCCGCATGAGTCATCGAGGCCGGATGTGAAATGAGCGTCTCGACTCCACCCAGGGATTCTGCGAGAGTGCAGACGCGGACACGACGTAACATCTTATTTGCATTCTCAAGCGAACCAGTTTCGAAGGCAATCATCGAACCGAAGCCGCTCTGCTGTTTTTTCGCAAGTTCGTATTGCGGGTGCGTAGGGAGACCAGGATAGAACACCTGGCTGATTTTGTTATTTTTGCTCAGCCAGTCAGCGACTGCCCGGCCATTTTCTTCGTGCTGTTTCATGCGGACGGCAAGCGTCTTCACTCCTCGCAGCAGCAACCAGCTTTCGAAGGGTGACAAAATGCCACCCGTGCATTTCTGCACGAACTGAAACGTTTCCGCATGTTCGGGCTTGGTGCACACAAGCACTCCGCCGAGCCCGTCAGAGTGCCCATTAAGAAACTTGGTGGTCGAGTGCATCACGATGTCTGCGCCCAACTCGATCGGGCGCTGAAAATAAGGCGATAAAAACGTGTTGTCGACGCTAAGTTCGCAGCCGTGACGGTGACAGATATCGGCCACCGCCTTGATGTCGGTTAAGGCCATCAAGGGATTCGTCGGCGTCTCAATGTGCACGAGCTTCGTTTCGGGCGTCAGTGCGCGCTCGACATTTTCAGCATTCGATGTTTCGACGTAGGTGAACTTCAAGCCATAGTTCGTCAGCACTTGGTCGAAAAGCCGAACCGTGCCGCCATACATGTTGTCGCTGCAGACGACATGGTCGCCGTTCCGCATCATGGTGCACAAGGCCGTGATAGCGGCCATGCCGCTCGCGAACGTGTGCGCGGAAGTACCGCCCTCGAGCGACCGCAAGTTTTCTTCTAACGCAGTCCGGGTTGGGTTTGAAACGCGCGAATATTCATAGCCCTTGTTCTTCCCGATCTCTTCCTGCGCATACGTTGAACTGAGATAGATTGGAACGTTGACCGCGCCGGTTTCCGGGTCGGGTGCCTGCCCGTCGTGAATGGCCCGCGTTGCAAAACCCTGCTGCTTGCTTTGTTCGCCCATCGAGCCCTAAACTCCACCATCGAAAATATTTTTTGAGAGATACCGTTCCGCAGAATCCGGAATGACCGTCACGATGCGCTGCCCCGGCTGCATTTTCTGTGCAAGCTGCAAAGCAGCAAACACGTTGGCACCGGCACTTGAGCCACCTAGCACGCCCTCTTCCAGGGCAAGGCGCTTCACCATTTCAAACGCATCAACATCCATCACCCGCACTATCTCGTCTGCGACAGCAGGGTCAAACGTCCGCGGCACGAAGCTAACGCCGATGCCTTCAACTTTGTGTTTTCCAGCGGGCCCGCCCTGCAGCACCGAACCCTCGGTTTCGACTGCGACCGTGTGCACACGCTGCAACTCCCTCTTCAGAGTTCCGGCAACGCCGGAAAATGTTCCACCCGTTCCCACACCCGCGACAAAACCGTCGATGCGGCCTTCCATCTGGGTCATGATCTCGACTGCTGTCGTTTGCGCATGGAAACTAGGGTTCGCAGCGTTTTCAAATTGCATCGCTTTCCACGCGCCGTGCTCCTTCGCGTAGGCGATAGCGCGCTGAATGGCACCTGACATCGCCTCTTCTTCTGGAGTGCGGATGACGACCGCGCCGAAACCGCGCATCAGAATGCACTTCTCTTCGGCGAATCCTTCCGGAACGAAGAGCACAACTTTGTATCCCCGATTCACACCGATCAGTGCCAGGCCCACGCCGGTGTTGCCTGCGGTGGCCTCAACAATCGTCGCGCCCGGGCTCAACCACCCGCGGCGTTCCGCATCCTCCACCATCCCGAGCGCAGCACGGTCCTTCACGCTTCCGCCTGGGTTGAGAAACTCGAGCTTCGCATAAACCTCAGCGCCGCTTTCAGGCGAGAGCCGGCGAAGATGCAGTATCGGCGTGCCACCAACAAGTTCGGTGATGTTCTCAGCAATGGCTGGCGCAGTACGCAGTGGGTTGTCGTGAGTGACTGGCATTATGGGCTACTTGGATTTAGATGAACTCATTAACGCAAACGCATCAGTCTACCAGCCAAAAGGAGCACGAAGGAATTACTTCGACGCTTTTACTGATCTGGCATCGCTGCGCGGATAGTACCCACTCCGCGTGCGCACGGTCAGTTTGCCGCCACTGCTCGCTTTTGCCACTACACGCACGGTGCGATAGCCGCCCTCACTCGCCGGCTTCGTTGAGCGATATCCGATCGTGTACTGGTTGCGTATGTCGCGCGCGACCTCCGCTGCGATGCCATCAACCTCGGCCAGCGATTTTGGAAAATATGCCACACCGCCAGTCTGATTGGCGAGGGCTTCGAGAGCACGCTTCGCTCGTCGCGCTTCGCGGCCACCGCCGCCCTGATCCTCATAGAGCAGGCCAATGCAGTACACAATCGGACCCTGAAGATCCTGCACCTCGCGGATTGTGTCCTCCAGCGTTTCCGTCGAAGCGTTGTCTTCGCCATCTGTAATGATGACCAGCACTTGCTTCGGACGCTTGGCAGCCTTTGCCATCTCTGTGCCCGATGCAATCACGGCGTCGTAAATTGCGGTCCCACCTTTGGGTGGCGTAATGGCGCTGAACGATTCCTGCAGCTTGTTGAGATTTGAACTGAAAGGCTGCTCGAGCGTCGCTTCCTCATTAAACGAAACCAGGAAAACCTCGTCCTGAGGATTCGACGAACGCACCATATCCAATGACGCCTCTGCGACCGATCTGCGTTTGGTCGTCATTGAGCCTGAGTTATCCACCAGTATGCCCAACGAAACAGGCAAATCCTCCCGGCGAAACGACGCGATGGTCTGTGGGACGTTATCTTCGAAGACCTTGAATGCGTTCTGGTCGAGCGTCGTGACCAAATGGTTGTTGTTGTCGAGCACGGTGGCATTCAGCACAACTTCTTCAACGTTCTGGCGGATGGTGAACGTACCATTCGCACCGCGTGTTACCGCATTCGGCTTTACCGGGCCCTTGGGTGCGCTGGGTTCGCTACTTGCTGGCGGAGTTTTCGGAGAAACGCCGAGGTTGTCGTCGGCGTCAGGGGACAGGACCGGGTCCCGATCGACATCGAGGGGTGGCTGAGTCTCCGCTGCAGCAGGCTTTTGCACGCCCGGAATTGCGTTACTCGGCTGCGCTGTCTGCGCTACCGCAAGAGCGACGCCAGCGACAAGAAGAAGAAAAGTCAGAGTCTGGTGTTTACTGAGAAGGGGCATAGTAACCGGTTCGGAAATGCAAAGAAAGCGTTGGTAAACCCGGTGGCGGCGCCAACCTGACTTTTACTTTACGCCAACGGCCATCGCGCTTCTTATCCGACGAGCGATAGCCGAGGACATACTGATTCCTCAGCTCGCTCCCGATCTTCGTTGCGATATCACCCATGTCGCCTACATCTGAGATGCGGAAAAGACGCCCGCCCGTTTGATCGCAGATCCTGTCTAACAGCGCCGGCCCTTCACGCTCTTCGTCCGTGGCTGCGAACTGATCGAAGATGCCGACGGCATAGATCTGCACATCAGACTCCTGTACCGTCGCGAGAAGCTCGCGCACGGTGTACCGGCTGCGGTTATCGCCACCATCCGACACGATGATGATTGATTTCCGCTCATATTTCGCCTGCTTCATTTTGTTGAGACCAAAGTAGATGGCATCCAATAAGGCAGTCCGATGCCCCGACCGCAAAGACATCAGCCGCGCTTCGGTGTCGTCTGGAGAATTGGAGAAATCCTCGACCAGTTCAGGGCGATCGTTGAACCCCACCACAAAAAATTCGTCCTGCGGATTAGCGGTGTGCAGCAATTCGGCGATTGCTTGTTTCGCCCGGCTCAACTTATTCGACATACTGCCGCTCAGATCAAAAACGATGCCAAGGGAGACCGGGGCGTCCTCACTCGAAAAAGTCCTTATGGTCTGCTGAACGTTGTCTTCGAATAGATAGAAATTATCTTTATCCAAACCGGTAACCAAGCGATTCAGGCCGTCTGTCACGGTGACCGGAATAAGAACCAGATTGACGTCGACGCGCATGCGTCCGGCCTTGTTCATGGCGGCGTCTTCCACCGAAGTGGAGGGGGCCGGCGTCGCGCTGGCTGGCGGAGGAGCCGGTGGCGGTACGTGGACCCGGTCGAGCGGATTATCCTGCGCATTTAGCGAAAAGGTCAGCGAAACGAAAGCCATGACAAAAACAAGCGGCGCAGCCTTAGAGAGGCAGACCTTTAGCGCGGAGACCCCCGAACAGCGGCCAGCACGCCGGATCTGAACTGTACTGTTTGACCGCATCGCCTTGGCCTTCCTCTGGCGTCTTCCGTGCCAGCACGCGTGGATGCTAGCACAGGCAGAGATCTACTTCGTCGCACTTTCGACGCACAAGGGGTCGATTTCGATAGCGTCGCAAGGATTTGCCACCCGCGCCGACCGATGCTGAAGCCGATCGCTACGATACAATCGACAACGAACCGCTCCTAAATACTTTCACTTTGAACGGCATCCGCAATGGAGTCGCATCGCCCGCATGGCCACAATCTATCCGTTTCGCGCACTACGTTATAACCCTTCGTTCGTGCGCCTGGAAGATGTAGTAACCCAGCCCTACGACAAAATCTCGCCGGCCATGCAACAGGCCTATTATCAGCGCAGCCCGTACAACCTCGTGCGCATCATCCTGGGCCTGCCTGAGCTGTTTGACGACGAAAACAACAACGTCTACACGCGCGCTGCCCGGGACTTTCAAGCCTGGCGCGAGTCCGGTATCATGGCTGCGGAGTACGAACCTGCACTGTTTGCCTACGCGCAGCGTTACACCGTGCCCGGTTCAAGCGATGTGCGCGAGCGCCGGGGTTTTATTGCGCTCGGCCAGCTTGAGGACTACGGCCGCGGCATCGTCTTTCGCCATGAACAGACGTTAGCTAAGCCGAAATCGGACCGCCTGAACCTGCTGCGTGCTACCCGGGCCCACTTCGGCCAGATATTCATGCTCTACTCTGATCCCGCCCATACTGCAGAACGCGTGCTTTTCACGGACTCCTCACTGCCCGACGCGATGGTGACCGACGATTACGGCGTAGAGCACCGCATTTGGAAAATCGACGATGCGCCGACCATAAATTTGATTGCCAGTTCGATGCAGGACAAGAAGCTGATCATCGCTGACGGCCATCATCGCTATGAAACCGCACTCGCTTACAGCCGCGAACATGCCCCCGCCGGCAGCACTCCGCGTCCGCACGGCGTTTACCAGGAGCCGGAATATCCCGAAGCGGCTGTCATGATGACCTTCGTGAACATGGAAAGCGAAGGCATGACCATTTTGCCCACGCACCGCGTGGTCTTCGGCTTGCACGGGTTCGACGAAGAGAGATTTCTGGTCGGCGCGCGTGAATTCTTCACCGTCGAAAAGCTCGAGCAGCGAGACCCATCACAATTAATGAAACTCCTCGCCAAAGCCGGCGTTGAGGCCACTGCTTTCGTAGCCGTCATGCGCAACTCGACTTTTCTGTTGGTCGCACGCGAAGATACCGTCAATGCCGCGCTGGCTTCGCAACCTGCGAGACAGCGGCAACTCGATATAGTGCGCCTCCACAGCCTCGTTCTTGAACGGCTGCTTGGCATCTCGCCTGAAGCGATACGCGATCAGAAGAACCTCAGGTATCTACGCGAAGCTGCGGAGGCAATCGAACAGGTAAGCAGCGGCGAAGCTGATGTTGCCTTCCTCACCAACCCGGTGTCTCTGCCCGAACTTCGAGATGTCGCATTTGCCGGAGAAGTTATGCCGCAGAAGTCCACCGACTTCTACCCGAAATTACTGAGCGGTCTTACCGTTTATGCGTTGGAGTAAACAAGCCCGCAGCCGGAATTCTCCGCGGTTGCTGCTGACGATTGCGTTCGCCTCCGCATTGACCGGGCTCGCCCAGACTGAATCGCCGCGGCCCGGTGTCTCCCAGACAGACGCGCCGCCGCCCGTCCCTGTGCCCTTCGTTCCAGACTCCACCAAACCCGCGATACTGACAAAACCTCAAGCCCCGTCCGCTCCCCCGATTCAATTGCGTTTCGTCGTCGTGCTCGATCCTGGTCATGGAGGTGAAGATACGGGAGCGAAGCTCGGCCCCGGAACGCTCGAAAAGGACATCGTCCTCAGCATCAGCACACGGCTGCGCGCCCTGCTCAACGCCAAAGGAATTCCGGTTATCGTCACGCGAGACGCCGACACATCCCCCACTGCGGATGACCGCGCCGCCATCGCGAACCGGGCAAAAGCGGCCGCGTGTTTAAGTCTTCACGCTACGGCCACAGGCACAGGCGTCCACCTTTTTACATCGTCGCTCACTCCTGCAAACTACGGGCGTGACGAGTTCATTCCCTGGAACGAAGCCCAGGCGACGGCCAACACTCAAAGCGTGCGTCTAGCGTCAGACGTAAACACCGCGCTCGGCAAGGGGAAACTCCCCGTCCTGCTTGGCCGCACCGCGCTGCGGCCGCTCAATTCGTTCACATGTCCCGCGCTGGCTGTTGAATTCGCACCGGTCAACGCAGGAAGCGGTGCCGCAAGCCTGACCGATTCGTCCTATCAGCAGCGCGTTGCAGCGGCGCTCGCAGAAGCCCTGGTCGCCTGGCGCGTCGATTGGCGGCAACGCCCATGATTCCCCGCTATCAGCGCATTCTGTTCAGCATCCTCGTTCTCGGCTGCATCGTGCTCGCGGTTCTTTTGCTCAGGCTGCGTGAGCGGGCGCAGGACCGCATGCAATCTGTGCGCGACGAGACGCCGATGGAGGCGCCGATTGCCCGCGTGCCCGAGAAGGTTCAATTGCTGTTGGCGAACGACAGCGACGGTTCTCTCGTTGCTACGCAGCGCTCGATCACGCTTCCCGCAGATGCTCCTTCGCGAGCGCGCGTACTGCTCGAATCTCTGCTGGCTGAGTACGCCAAGCCCAACTCGACGCATCCGCTGCCTTCGGGCGTCGCCGTCGAAGAGGTATTTCTCGTCGATCTTCCCGGCTCCAATTCAAGCAGCATTGCGGTGGTGGATCTCAGTGCGGCATTCGCTCAGGGCCATCCGTCAGGCATTGCTCCTGAAACGCTGACGTTGCTCTCGATCACGGGAACGCTGCACGCTAACCTGCCTGAAATCGCGCAGGTACGCTTCCTTATCGATGGACAAACCCGCGACACGCTCGCCGGGCATGCAGATCTGACTCGGACCTATATCGCCGCTAATCCTGATGTCGACATTCCCGCCGCTGGAGGACGTCCCTGACCGTCTCTCTGACCACGCCTCCGATTATCGGCGTCTTTGATTCAGGCGTAGGCGGCCTTACCGTGCTGCGCGCTTTGCTCTCACGTTTGCCCGGAGCCAGCTTTGTTTATGCCGGTGACACGGCGCGCCTGCCGTACGGATCAAAATCACGCGCCACTATTGCGCGCTACGCCACCGAAAGCGCTCGCTTTCTTGTCGATCAAGGAGCGGAATTTCTCGTCATCGCCTGCAACACCGCCAGCGCCCTGGCTCTGGACGAAATTCGCGAAGCCGTCACGGTACCGGTGCTTGGCGTTGTAGACCCGGGAGCCGCAGAAGCCGCCGCACACTCCCTGACGCGCGACTGCATCATTCTCGCCACCAGTGCGACCGTCGAAAGCCGAGCATATGCAAATGCTTGCGCCCACGTTGGAGTGCGCGCCTTTGAAAAGGCCTGCCCGCTGCTCGTTCCGCTCGTTGAAGAATCATGGACGAATCATGCCGTCACCCGTGAGGTGACAAAGATATATCTGGATGAAGCGATGGAGGGTGCCGCGCACGCTGGTCTGCATCCAGATTCGATCGTGCTCGGTTGCACCCACTATCCGCTGCTGCGCGCGCTGTTCGCGGAACTCGTCCCTTCGACCATCCGCATCGTCGATTCCGCCGAGTCGATCGCATCGTGCGTCGCCGCTGATTTTCCCGCGGCTGCCGCACAAAACAACGCCTCAGAATGCAGCTTCTTCGCGACAGACTCGGTCAATAAATTTCGCGCACTCGGAGAGCGTTTCCTTGGCCGCGCCATCCCCTCGGTCCAGCTTGTCGATCTCGGCGGCTGATATTCTGTGCGGTCATAAGGACTTATTTGAAGGAGAACATCACCCATGCTGAATCTCGACGGTCGCGTCGCCGTGGTATTCGGGCTTGCCAATAAACGAAGCATCGCCTGGGCCATCGCGCAACAGCTTCAGCAGGCCGGCGCCAAGCTCGCGATCAGCTATCAGAACGAGCGTATGAAGCAAGAAGCCGAAGGCCTCATCAATGACCTTCCGGGTGCCGAGGCCTTCCAGTGCGACGTGTCGAGCGATGCTGAGATTGAGAAGACCTTCGCGCAGCTGAAAGAGCGCTATGGAAAGCTCGACGTGCTCGTCCACTCCATTGGGTATGCACCGGCGGAAGAACTGAAAAACGATTTCCTGAAGACCACGCGCGAAGGCTTCCGCATCGCACACGACGTCAGCGTCTACTCCCTGATCGCCCTCAGCCGCGCAGCGCAGCCGCTGATGACCGAAGGCGGCAGTATCATTACGCTCACCTACTACGGCGCCGAGAAAGTGGTGCCGCATTACAACGTGATGGGAGTAGCGAAAGCCGCGCTCGAAGCGACGGTGCGCTATCTCGCCGCGGATCTTGGCCGTCAAAACATCCGCGTCAACGCCATTTCTGCCGGACCAATCAAGACACTCGCCGCCCGCGGTATCGGTGGCTTGAGCACCATGCTGAGCGCGCACGAAGGGCGTTCGCCACTCCATCGCAATACAGATCAGAATGAAGTCGGCATGACCGCAGTGTTCCTCGCATCCCAGATGGCGAGTGGCATCACGGGGGAAGTAATTTACGTCGACTCCGGCTTCAACATCATGGGTTTTTAACCACGCTATTTCAGCGACAGACGGATCCGCCGCGTATCCTCGCCAATACTCTCGATATCGAGCGCACCATCGCTGCGCTCGATCAGACTTGCAAACTTTTCTCCCCATTCGATCAGCACCAGATTTTCGCCCTCGAGCATCTCCTCAATACCGAGCGTGCTTAGTTGCCGCTCAGTCTCGAGGCGGTAGACATCGAGGTGCAGCACGCGAACCGGCCCAGCATATTCATGCACCAGGGTGAAGGTTGGGCTGGTCACCGCATCGGGCTCCGCGGCGCCCAGCGCTGCCGCAATTCCCTTCACTAAGGTCGTTTTGCCCGCACCAAGATCGCCGCGCAGCAGAATCAGTTTTGGCGGCGTCAGCAGTTGTGCGAGTTCAACGCCAAGCGCGATCGTCTCATCGGCGCTGCTGGTCGTGAACTCGATCACCGCGCCAGTCCCTGCAGCCATGTGAACCCGTCCTCGTCTTCAACGCGTGCGCGAAAAGCACGCCAGAGGTGCGACACGGTGTCGGTCGCGCACAGGGTGTGCTCGTCCTGTTCGAGAACTGCGAAATCAGCGGCCAGACCGTGAAGAAATACACCCGCTTCCACCGCCGCCTGCGGCTGATCGTGAAACTGCGCGAGCATCCCGACCACTATCCCGGTCAAAATGTCGCCGCTCCCTCCTTTGGCCATCCCAGGATTTCCAGTCGTGTTCACCGCCACGCGGCCGTCAGGATGCGCAATCAGCGTTCGCCAGCCTTTAAGCACTAGGGTCACGTTATTCTGCCGTGCAAAATCTCGCGCGGTTTTGAGCCGGTCAAATTCCACTTCCTGCACGGTTTTTCCGATCAATCTCGCCATTTCTCCCGGGTGAGGAGTCATAACGGCGAACGCTTGGCGCGCACGCAACAAGTCGGACTTTTCTGCAAAAGCCGCTAGCGCATCCGCATCGATGACAACTGGCACCTGCGATCGTGTGACAACTTGACGTGTGTACTCCGCCGCTTCAGTGTCCTGCGATATCCCGGGCCCGATCGCGATCGCGGTGCGCCTCTCGAGCAGCCGGTCGAGATTTTCTCCCAGGTTCGCAGACGAAATCGTGCCGTTCGTGGTCTCTTTGAGCGGCGTCGTCATCAGCTCGGCCATGAACCGCGAAACAGTGTTCAAAATGCTCTCGGGCACGGCTGCCGTTACAAGGCCCGCTCCGCAACGCAACGCCGCCATGGATGCCATCGCCGCTGCACCAGCTTTGCCCCACGACCCAGCCACTACCAGGACATGGCCGAATTTGCCTTTATTGCCGTCTTTCTGCCGAGGCACCTCGGCTATTTTCTTCGAGGCGCCAGCCCAATAGAGTCCGCTCGTTGATTGCACTGCTTCAGGAGGCGACCCAATCTGCGCCACAACGATTGGTCCATCCGTCAACATGCCGAAAACATGTGCCAGTTTTGGCGCCGTGAACGTCACCACTGCGTCCGCGCGAAACGCTCCTTCTGCGTGCGCTGCCATCGAGTCAGCATCCCACCCCGAAGGCAGGTCGACAGCAACGACAGGGGTCTTCAGTTTTGCAAGCTTATCCCGTACCGCCACCGTTATTCCCCTCAGCGGAGGCTTAAAGCCAGTGCCGAACACTGCATCCACGAACAGGTCCGCATGCTCGAACAGAATTTTCACTTCTGGCATTTCGAGATGTTGCTCGTCAGGCTCGAGTAG
>Ga0210406_10005798_pt1 | contig 12868 bp, 11 predicted proteins | sample IncBWC30MmetaG_FD_155454 | JGI IMG/M metagenome (GOLD analysis project Ga0210406, IMG submission 155454) | Forest soil microbial communities from Barre Woods Harvard Forest LTER site, Petersham, Massachusetts, United States - Inc-BW-C-30-M | ecosystem: Environmental > Terrestrial > Soil >...
GCCCGTGCCGGTCCAGCACGGCATGGATGGTGCTACAGGCCGGGACCTTGACGGCGTGCGGCAATCGCCGCAGCAGGCGCTCGCGGATCTTGCGGGCTCCCCAAGTTGGTTTCTCGCGCCTGGCTGCGACGATCGCCGCCTCAATCTGTTCCGGCAGCTGATTGGCATATCGAAATGGTCGACGAGCGCGGTCGCTTAAACCCTCCACGCCGCATTGCTCATATCGTTCCAGGATCTTGTAGCCAGTCTTCCGGGAGATGTTGAACTCCCGGCACAAAGAAGCCATACTCTCGCCATCCTTGAGCCGGATCACGAAGCGCATACGTTCATCCATAACAGAACATTTCCTCCATGGCATGTTTTACATCTTGCCTCCTCAGAGGCAAAATGTGTTACCCATGTCTCCGGAACGTTCTGTTACCTATGTCTCGGGACGGTCAATCTGTACAATAAGAAGTAGTGCTTCCAGCAACCTCCACTCTGTGCTCGAACTGCGGCACGGCGCTTGACCCGCAGGCGCTGGCCTGCCCGTCCTGCAAGCTGCTCACGCATGCGATGGAATTCGAGGCGCTTTCCCAACAAGCCAAACTGGCCGGATCGGCCCGCGATTGGCACGGAGCAAAAATCGCCTGGGAGCGCGCGCTCGCTCTGGCGCCGCTAGGTTCGGAACAATACCGGACCGCGAAAGCGCGCATTCAGAACATCGATCTGCAGCTCTCTGACAAAAGCGTATGGGCCAAGCGTTTCGCCAAGCTCGGTCCGGTGGGCGTCCTGCTCTGGAAGTTCAAGACATTTGCGCTTCTCGCCCTGACCAAAGGCAAGCTCCTGCTTCTTGGCCTCACCAAGCTGAGTACGTTCGCCAGTATGCTGGCCTTCTTCGCGGTCTATTGGGGGCTATACGGCTGGAGATTCGCGCTGGGCTTCGTGCTCTCCATCTATATCCACGAAATGGGTCATGTGATCGCCCTCCGCAAGTACGGCATCGCAGCCAGCGCGCCGATGTTCATTCCATTCGTGGGAGCAATGGTTCGCTTGAAACAATATCCTGGGAATGTAGCTGAAGACGCCCGCGTGGGTCTCGCCGGTCCCATCTATGGACTGGGCGCGACCATCGTGGCCTGGCTCAGCGCTCTAGTCACCGGTCACCCGATCTGGTATGCCATCGCCCACACTAGCGCCTGGATCAATCTGTTCAACTTGATTCCGATTTGGCAACTGGATGGCGGGCGTGGATTCCGCGCTCTGACCCGCAAGCAGCGCGGCATGGCGCTCGGCATCACGCTGGTGATGTGGGCCATTACAGAGGAAACGATGCTACTGCTGATCGCCGCCGGCGCCCTCTACCGGGTGTTCAGCAAAGACTATCCGGCCGAAGACGACAACGGCGTGCTCACGCAATATGCCGGTTTGATTGTTCTGCTGGCCATGCTGGTGCTGATGACCAACGCCGGCGCCACCCGACCGTCGCTTTAGCCCGCCATTACAGCAAACCTTCAGGTTGAACCGTTAGCATGGGAGTATCGGAATATGCAGGTCCTGGTAGTCGAAGACGAGCGGCGCATGGCCGAGTTGCTGCGGCAGGGCCTTGAAGAGGAAGGCCACAAAGTAGCCCTTGCGCACGACGGACGCAAAGGCCTGGCGATGGCCGAGTCCTATCCCTTCGACGTCATCCTGCTGGATGTAATGCTGCCTGGAATGGATGGCTTCACGGTGGCCAAAAAACTGCGCGGCACGCGGAATCAGACGCCCATCCTGATGCTCACCGCGCGCGATGCCACCCACGACCAGATCGAAGGGCTCAACCTCGGGGCCGACGATTACCTGGTCAAGCCTTTTTCCTTCGATGTCTTGCTGGCTCGTTTGCGGGCCGTCTCGCGGCGCGGGCCGATTCCGCAGCCGGTGTCACTGCAGACCGCGGATCTTTTCTTAAATCCTGCCAGCCGGGAAGTGATGCGGGGTGCGCGACGGATTTTACTCACCCGCACCGAGTACAGCCTACTCGAGCTGCTGATGCGCCGCGCTGGCCGCGTGGTCGCGCGCGACAACTTGATTGAATCCGTGTGGGGATTCGATTCCGAGGTTCGTAACAATACACTCGATGCGTTCATCCGCCTGCTGCGCGACAAGGTGGACGCCCCCGGAGAATCGAAGCTCATTCATACTATTCGCGGCGTTGGCTACTGTTTGCGCGAGGAAAAAGTCTGATGCCGCAACTCTCCATCCGCTTGCGACTCACCCTGCTGTACTCGCTGGTATTGCTGACCGCCCTGTCGTTGTTCGTGTGGGGAATCTGGCTGACGGCCAACCATCGTCTGATGGCGTCGGTGGATAGCGCATTGGTTGAACAAGCCAAGGGTGTAATCACGGTCATCAGGAATGAGTTGGATCCGGCTCACCCGGAACAGCTTCAGGAAGAATTAACCGAATACGCGCAGGCTACACCCGACGGCAATTTGATCGAGGTCCGAGACGCAAAAGGTCAGCAGATTCTCATGAGTAAGGTAGTCGCGATCGAGCCGGGCGCCGGGACGAATCGATCGGCCTTCGGGGATCAGAAGATCGGACACGCCCATTACCGCACCTATGCCACCACGGCGCTAGTGAAGGGAACGCCCTTCAAAATACTGGTCGCTACACCGCTTCGCGAGACGAGAAGTATTTTGCGAGACCTGCACGTCCTGCTGCTCTGGACCGCTCCGGCTGTACTGCTGATCGCAGCGCTAGGAGGATATTTGATCAGCCGCCGCGCACTCGCACCAGTGGACGAAATCACTCAGGCGGCGCGTTCCATCGGCATCCAGAATCTATCGCGGCGTTTAACGGTTCCCGCCACCGGCGATGAGTTGCAGCGGCTTTCTGCAACCTGGAACGACATGCTGGCCCGGCTGGAATCGGCGGTCAAACGGCTCTCGCAATTCACCGCGGATGCGTCCCACGAGCTGCGCACTCCTATCGCACTGATTCGCACCACGGCCGAGCTTACGCTGCGCCGCGACCGATCGCCTGAGAAGTATCGCGAGGCTTTGACCGAAATCGTGATGGAATCGGAAAGGACTAGCCGCCTGGTGGAAGACCTGCTGCTTCTGGCGCGTGCCGATGCCGGTCTTCCGGCACTCCCACTCGAGAATCTGGAGTTGACGCCACTGGTCCGCGACATCTGCGAGCAGGGGCAAGTGCTAGCCGAATCTCGCCAATTGCAGATCTCGACCGACTTGCCGGATGAACCAGTATTCGTGCAGGCTAACGATCCGGCGCTGCGGCGGCTCTTGTTGCTGCTGGTCGACAACGCCGTAAAATACACACCCGCTGGGGGGCGCATCACGGTTTCGATCGGCCAGGACACCGGCGGGGCCACATTGGCGGTTCGCGATACCGGCATCGGCATTCCCGATTCCGCATTGCCACACGTCTTTGAGCGGTTCTATCGGGCCGATGATTCGAGGAATCGGGACGCGGGCGGCGCGGGCCTAGGACTCTCGATCGCCAAGTGGATCGCCGAGCGCCACCACGCTAGTCTGGAGGCCGAGAGCGTACTAGGGGAAGGGTCTACGTTCCGTGTTCGGTTTCCGCTGAACGGCTGAAGTTCATCCTCTAAATTGCCGAAGAGATGGGTGGTGCGCCCTCGGACCCTACTCGTACTCTGCCTTGCCGCTTTCCCCGCTTTCGCGACCGCGATGATCGTTCGGGACAGCCGAATAGCCACATCCGTGAGCGAACAATCCTGTATTGCACCAAGATCCACGGCAGTTTTTCAGCCGACCCAACGACAGGCCTTTCTATGGTTCTCCGCGCTCATGGTGAAAGCGAGCGATCAATTGCGCGTCGAGTGGTTGGACCCGGCCGGGACGATTTCAACCGCGGTCGAGTATGGCGAACTTCCCAACGCGCCGCAACTCTGTTTCACCACGCAACTCCCCATCGCCGGTTTTGCTCCCGCCTCTCAACCAGGCCTGTGGACCGCGCGTGTGATCGTCAATGGCAAGCTGATGGTCTCGCGACAATTTCAGATGGCCGGTGAAGTCGACAACGGGGGGCCGGTAGTCACCAGTGTGACGTGGTCTGGCGTGAAAGCGCAGGAGATCGACTTCACAGTGCAAGGCAAAAACTTCCAACAGAATTCACTGGTCAACATCGCCCAATACACACCCTCGGGCGGCTGGCGGTACCTGGCGACTCTCCAGCCCAGCGCGGCGACAGCGAACCGATTGGTGGTCCACTACCCCGGGTTACCGGCCAACGAGTACCTGGTAATCGTCGAGAACATGGACCAAAGACTGAGCCGGCCGATGCCATTTGTGATCTCGACCTCTGGCTACAAGCTGCCGATGCCGGCCGGCGACGCGTGGGTGATGACGCAAGGGCCATATGGCGCCTTCTCACACTGGGGCAACAGCCTGCACGCCTTCGACATCGCACCGCGCGCCGGACGGTGTGTGGTCGCAATGAAGGGCGGTATCGCTTATACACATGATCTCGGTTTGAGGCAGGATCATCGCCATCACTCTTTCGGCAATTACATTACGATTGACCACGGCAACGGCGAGTACAGCCATTACGCGCACTTGACGAGCGGCTCGTTTGTAGTGCGGAACGGCCAGCGAGTGGAGCAGGGTCAAGCTCTTGCGGTGGCCGGCAATAGCGGCTATACGCTCGGTGAAGGCGGAGGCTACCACGTACACGTCAGCGTGACACGGGCGCTTGCGATCTCTGCCAATAGCATTCCGTTTCGGTTCGAGGAATTGCCTGACGCACCGCGAGGCGACCTGAATCGGACGGTCGTCTCCAGCAACGTGTCTCCGCTATGCGACTGCCGCCAGCGCTTTGCCGCAGCCTCGGCTGGAGCTCGGCCCGACCGCCAATTTTCAGGTCAACTCTCAGTCGAGCAATGGTGGAGCGAACTGGCTTCGGTGCCGAAAGGATCCGCGGCATTCGAAGTGTCCGTAGAGTGGTCCGGCGCCGGCAACGGTCTGGATTTGCACCTGGTGAGCCCCAGCGGGCGGCACTATGGATACTACGGCGACACAACCGGATACTCCGGTCCGCAAACCAATCCGCAACAGTTCCGCGTGCCAAAGCCGGAGCCAGGCGTCTGGCGCATTTCGGTGCAGGCGGTGCGCGGCGGTGAGGGGGCAATCCAGTTTGCCGTAGAGACATCCGGAGTACAAGCGAATTCTCATCTGGTAGCAGCCCGTCGGCTACACTGAAGGACCATGGAGTCATTCGCTTATGACCGGGTTGGCCGCCGATCCGGCATGTAAGGAACACCAGACTGGCACGCGTCATCCTGAGCGGCCAGAGAGATTCGATGCCGCATTGGGTTCGCTCGATGGGCTGGCGTTGCTCTCGATCGAGCCGCGCGTGGCGACCGAAGACGAAATCAGCCTTTGTCATCCGCTGCAATATATCCGGCTGGTGGAACGCGAAGTCAACACCGGATTCCACGAGCTGAGCACCGGCGATACCACTATTTCCGCGAGATCTCTGGATGCCGCTTCGCGCGCCACTGGAGCAGCTCTAAATGCCGTGGATGCGGTCTTCGACAAGAAGGTCCAGAACGCGTTCTGCATTGTGCGGCCGCCCGGCCATCACGCCACTCCCACCAAAGGCATGGGATTTTGCCTCTTCAACACCATCGCCATCGCGGCGCGATACGCGCAACGCAAGTACGGCATCGAGCGTGTTTTGATTGCCGATTGGGACGTCCATCACGGCAACGGCACTCAGGATATCTTCTATAGCGACGGCAGCGTGTTCTTTTTTAGTACACACCAACACCCCTGGTATCCGGGCACAGGCGCACCCGGGGAAACCGGCCAGGGGGCAGGCGCCGGAATGACGATGAACTGCCCGTTTCCAGCTGGCTCCGGCCGAAGAGAAATTCTGGGCGCATTCGAGCAAATGCTGGCACCGGCCGCCAAAAAGGTGAAGCCGGAGCTGGTGCTTATCTCGGCGGGCTTCGATTCGCGCATCGACGATCCGCTCGGCAACTTTCTGCTGAACGATGCCGACTTCGTCGACCTCACGCGCGTCATGCTGGAGATCGCCAATCAATACGCCGGCGGACGTGTCGTTTCGGTATTGGAGGGCGGCTACAGCCTCACGGGACTCGCTTCGGCCGTTCGCTCGCATGTCCAAGCGCTGATGGAAGCCTAACGGGCAGGGTTGGAATCCGCGATGAGTCCGTCCAGCGGAGCTGTGACTGGCCGAACTCGTCGCGGGTAATGCCCCTCTCCTCCGAGGGTACTGCTGCAACCGTTGTGAGACGGGCTGGTGGAACTACCAGAACGGCACGCGCCGTCCGAAAATATTTGATGGGTTTAACCCCAAACAGCGATCATGGGTCCCATGACTCCATATCAATGCATCCGTCATGCCAAGGCGGCGAAGCCAATAAACGACGTGAAATGAATAGCTTGTTCTCATCGCTGCAGCCGGCAATGTAGGGCCACGGGACGAAATGTCCCAGGCACGCAGGACAGTATGTCCAGCCGGTAGCCAGAAACGAACAACTAGAAACTAGAAAACAGAATAGGTATACTTGGACTTGTCCTCGTAGAGGCGCGGAGGCCATCAGTAGCCGGTTGCGCTGTTCCGGGAGTTTCGGAGCGGCCGGTCGAAAGGGGCCAATTGCATCTCCGCCGAAATCGGTCGTGGCAGCTCTCGCCCGGCGCGGTTGGGGGGTAAGGCTAAGACCTGCCCACTGTCATCTGGATCTGGTTAACTGCGGATCGGATGGAGCGCTACCGGGAAGCACGCGCAGGCTGTCGGCGCGTTCCCTCCTCCAGCCATCCCACTTGCGTATGAATATTTTCGAACTAACGCGCTCGCTGGTGGACGTCGAATCGATCACCCGGAATGAAGAGCACATGGGCAATGTGCTGTTCGAGCATTTATCGGACCTGGCTTCGAGGTACGGCGGCCATGCCGAGCGAATGGAAGTGGAGCCCAAGCGCTTTAATGTGTTCGCGCATTGGGGTAATCCGGTCGTGACCCTCTCCACACACATGGATACGGTGCCGCCGTTCTTCCCGTCACGAGAAGACGAGACGCACATCTGGGGCCGTGGGTCATGCGATACGAAAGGCATCATCGCCGCGATGCTCTTTGCCGTGCGCGAGTTGCTGGAGGAAGGAACGCGGGACATCGCGCTGCTCTTCGTGGTGGGCGAGGAACGAAACAGCGCCGGTGCTTTCGCGGCTGCCAAGAATCCGCGCGGGTCGAAGTTCCTTATCAACGGCGAGCCCACCGAAAACAAGCTAGTCATTGGATCGAAGGGCGCGCTTCGGTTGGAATTCATCGCCAGCGGCCGGATGGCGCACTCGGCCTACCCAGAGCTGGGCGAATCGGCGATTGAGAAGCTGTTGGACGCGCTGAATCAAATTCGCGGGCTGCCGCTGCCGATAGACAAGATTCTGGGAGCGAGTACGGTCAATATCGGGACCATTTCAGGCGGTCGCGCTCCGAACGTGATTGCCGATCACGCTAAGGCCGAAGTTTTCATTCGCCTGGTGGACGACGGCGCCGCGACACGCCAGGCAGTCCGGCAAGCGGTGCAGGGAGTCGAGGTGCGCGAAGTTTTGATGGTACCGGCGGTGCATATGGGCACGCTCGCGGGTTTCGAGACGGCCGTGGTCGCCTTCACCACCGACATTCCTGCGTTTGGCGATAGCTGGGGTAAGCCGTATCTGATTGGGCCGGGATCGATCCATGTAGCGCACACGGACGAAGAGCGAATTCCAAAGGATGAGCTGCTGGCGGCAGTTCAGATTTACAAGCGGATGGTCAAGCAGCTAACGAGAAGCTAGAAATCAGATACGAGAAACCTTTATGGCACCAAGAATCGAAATAGGTATTTTAGGCGCGACCGGCATGGTCGGCCAGCAGTTTGTGAAATTCTTGCAGAACCATCCGTGGTTCGAGATCACCTGGCTGGGGGCCAGCGATCGCTCGGCGAGCAAAACTTATCGCGAGGCGACGAGCTGGCGGTTGGACGGTACAATGCCTGCCAATGTCCAGAACATCAAGGTAGAAGATTGCAAACCCGGTAATGCGCCGCGGTTAGTCTTCTCGTCCATGGATGCTTCGGTGGCAACGGAGATCGAGCAAGCGTTCGCGCAGGCTGGGCACGTGATTGTTTCTAACTCGCGCAACCATCGCATGGAGCCGGATGTGCCGCTGCTTATTCCGGAGATCAATTCCGACCACCTGAAGATAATCCCGCTGCAGCAGCGCCGCCGGGGCTGGAAAGGGCAAATCGCGACCAATCCGAATTGCTCGACGATCACGCTGGCCATGGCTCTGGCGCCGCTGAAGCAGTTCGGCATCACGAAAGTTCTGGCGACTACCATGCAGGCCATATCGGGAGCGGGCTATCCGGGTGTCGCCTCCATGGATATCAACGCCAACGTGATTCCGTTCATAGGCAGCGAAGAAGAAAAAATGCAGCAGGAGACGCAGAAGATTCTGGGCGAGTTCACCGGCGATGCGATCCGGCCGTTGGCCGCGAGGGTGAGCGCGCACTGCAATCGGGTCCCGGTGGTGGACGGGCATATGGTGGCAACCAGCGTCGAGCTGGAGCGAAAGGTGGGTGTGGCCGAGCTGATTGAAGCGATCGGAAAATACCGCAGCATCCCACAGGAGCGCAATTTGCCGAGTGCCCCGCCGCGCCCAATCATCTACATGGAGGAAAAAGACCGGCCGCAGCCTCGCCGGGACGTCGAACGCGAGCGTGGGATGACGGTGTTCGTGGGGCGCCTGCGCGAGTGCCCGGTGCTCGATTACAAATTCATAGCGCTGGGACACAACACGATTAGAGGCGCGGCGGGCGCGGCGGTGCTCAATGCCGAGCTGATGTATTCGGAGGGGTTGCTGGACTGATGATCGTCATGAAATTTGGCGGGACCTCGGTCGAATCCGCCGAAGCTATCGATCGCGTCATCGGAATCGTCCGCTCCCGGCTGGATCGCAGGCCGGTGGTGGTGGTCTCAGCGATGGGAAAGACCACCAACCGACTGTTGAAGATCGCCAACCTGGCGATTGGCGGCCAGCGAGATGAAGCTTTACGTGAATTGGTGGCGTTGCGCGATTATCACTTGCGCGAATCCGGCATGGAGCGCACCGTGGACGAGCATTTCCAGGAGATCGCGGAGTTGGTGAAGGGCCTGGCGGTGCTGGGCGAGCTTACACCGCGTTCTATCGATGCGATCTCTAGTTTCGGGGAGCGCCTGTCCAGCCTGATCGTCACTAATATTTTCAAGCATCGCGGCCTCAGTGCCGTGCATGTCGACTCCCGCAAAGTCATTGTCACCGACCGGCGGCATACGCAGGCCGTTCCTTTGTTCGAGCAGACCTATGCCAAGTTGTCCGCGACGATTCCACCGATCGCCAAGGATCATGTGGTCGTGATGGGCGGTTTCATCGCCGCTACAGAAGATGGCATTACCACTACTCTGGGCCGCGGCGGATCCGATTTCACAGCATCCATCGTGGGAGCGGGGATTGGGGCCGAGGAAATTCAGATTTGGACCGATGTCGACGGCATGTTGACGGCCGATCCGACCATCGTGCCTGAGGCTCATCGCGTAAAGGTCATTTCGTTCACAGAAGCGGCGGAAATGGCGTACTTCGGCGCAAAAGTTTTGCACCCCGCGACAGTCGTGCCCGCAATCGACCGCAACATTCCGGTTTTGATTTTGAACTCGCGGCGTCCACAGGTGGACGGGACGCGGATTGTTTCCGAAGCCGTGGCCAGCACCAACATCGTAAAGTCAATCGCTTGCAAGAGCAAGGTGGTGGTGATGAACATTCGATCCACGCGTATGTTCATGGCGCACGGCTTCATGCGCCGGATCTTCGAAATTTTCGATCGTTTCGAGACTTCGGTGGATATGGTGGCCACTTCCGAGGTCAGCGTTTCGCTCACTATCGACCAGCCCGAGCGTATCCAGGCGATTACAGACGCTTTGAGCGAGTTCGCGGACGTTTCCGTGGACGAAAATCAGGCTATCATCTGCATGGTGGGCGAAAATATCCGGCACAGTCCGGGGGTCGCGGCGCGGGTGTTCAAGGCGCTGGGCAGCATCAATGTTCGAATGGTGTCGCAGGGAGCGTCGGCGCTGAATCTGGGCTTTGTCGTGGCGGGCAAGGATTTGGCGGCCGCGGTTCCGGCTTTGCACAGCGAATTCTTCAGCGAACTGGATCCGGCGGTCTTCGATGCCTAACCTCGCCATCGTCGGGTACGGCAAGATGGGCCGTCTGATCGACCAACTGGCGCCCGAGTACGGGTTCACCGTCACCGCGCGGGTCGATATCGGCCGCGACGAGCCGCTAGAGGGCGCCGATGTGGCGGTGGAGTTTTCGGTCCCCTCTTCGGTCTCTGGCAATGTCGTCAAGGTAGCCGCCCTTCGGATCCCGATGGTCGTCGGAACAACGGGTTGGGCGGAGCATCTGGCGGAGGTAAAGTCGATCATCGCGAAGCACGATTCGGCGTTGGTCTGGAGTCCGAACTTCTCGATCGGCGTCAACGTGTTCACGCGTCTGGTTTCTGAAGCCGCCCGGATGCTCAAGAACGAAAAGGAATACGGGGCGTGGGCCTGGGAGATCCATCACATCACCAAGAAGGACGCGCCTTCGGGTACCCTGCTCAAGTTGGTGGATCAAATGAAAGCGGCGGGATACGACCGGCCGATCGACACCAGTTCCAGCCGCGCCGGCGCCCATCCCGGTACGCACGAGATCGGCTTCGATTCCGCCGCCGACACCATCACCTTGCGCCACACCGCTCGCAGCCGGGAAGGTTTCGCCCGAGGCGCTTTGAAAGCGGCACAATGGATTATAGGGCGCAAAGGATTTTTCGAATTTAGCGACGTTCTGTTTGGAGGCTGAAATGTTATTTCAAGGCTGCGGCACCGCGATGGTCACACCGTTCCGCAAGGACGGTTCTTTGGACGAAATTACGCTTCGCTCCCTGGTGAAGCGTCAGATCCAAGCAGGCATAAACTTTCTGGTTCCTTGTGGAACCACCGGCGAGAATCCCACGCTCACGCGCCAGGAACATCTGCGCGTGATCGAGATCACGCTCGAAGAAGCCAAGGGTCGCGTCTCCGTGCTGGCCGGCGCGGGCGGTTACAACACCGTCGAAGTCATCGAGCTTGTCAAAGAGATCAAGGCCATGGGAGCGGACGGCATTCTCTCCGTCACGCCGTACTACAACAAGCCTACTCAGGAAGGTCTGTATCAGCACTATAAGGCGATCGCTTCGGCGGTCAAGCTCCCGATAATCGTGTACAGCGTGCAAGGGCGCACAGGCGTGAATGTCGAGCCTGCCACGCTGAAGCGGCTCTCAGAAGTCGATTACATTGTCGGTGTCAAAGAAGCCTCAGGCAATATCGGCCAGCAGGCCAACGTAGTTCATGAAGTGCCGTCCGATTTCGCCGTGCTTTCGGGCGATGATGCCATCACCATTCCACTGATCGCGCTGGGCGGCCACGGCCTGGTTTCCGTAGTCGCCAACGAGATTCCGGGCGAAATGACTGAGCTCGTCCAGCATGCGCTAGCCAACGATTTCGCGGGGGCCCGCGATCTCCAACGCAAGTACATGCCCCTCATGGAAATTAATTTTGTCGAATCGAATCCGATTCCGGTGAAGGCCGCGATGGGTCTCATGGGCCTGCTGGAGCCGATTTACCGGCTGCCGCTGTGCCCACCCAATCCCGCGAATTTAGCCAAGATCGAAAAGGTGGTCGAAGCGCTGGGATTGCTGGCAGGCCGGAGCGTGCATGCAGGTTGAAATCGAGAAACTGTTCGACGAAAAACCTCAAACCTACACACATGAACATTTCCGTCTCTTTCAGAAATTTAAACAGGCGCTAAACGCCGGCGAGATCCGCGCCGCTCAACCCGATTCGTCCATCAAGACCGGATGGCGTGTCAACGCCTGGGTGAAAAAAGGCATTCTGGTGGGCTTCCGCATGGGCGTTTCCGTCGACATGTCGATCAACGCCGCGCGCCAGCCTTGGTTCGACAAAGCCACTTTTCCCGTACAGCGCATTACGCTTGATCGCGGCATCCGCATCGTGCCCGGCGGCTCAAGCATCCGCGATGGATGCTTCATCGGCAAAGGCGTCACTTGCATGCCGCCGATGTTCATCAACACCGGAAGCTGGGTGGGCGACGGTACGATGGTCGATTCGCACGCGCTGGTGGGAAGCTGCGCGCAGGTCGGGTCCAATTGCCACATTTCCGCGGCCGTGCAGATCGGCGGGGTGTTGGAACCGATTGGCGCGCTGCCGGTGATCATCGAGGATGAAGTTCTGGTGGGAGGAAACTGCGGCGTGTACGAGGGCACGGTGGTGAAGCGCCGAGCGGTGCTAGGTTCCGGAACGATTCTCAACCGGTCGACGCCTGTGTACGATGTGGTGCGCGGCGAAATCTATCGAGCCACTGACGACGAGCCGCTAATGATTCCTGAAAATGCCGTTGTGGTCCCGGGCACGCGCGCCATCACTTCCGGCCCCGGCCTGGATTGGGGCCTCTCCCTGGCCGCGCCTGTGATCGCAAAATATCGCGACTCGAAAACCGACACACGGATTCAGCTCGAGCACTTGCTGAGATAGTCGAGCGTGGCCTGCGCCGTTTTCTTCCACGTGAAGAGCGCCGCCCTCCGTGCTGCTGCCTCGGTGGAAATCGAGCCGGCGATCAGACGCTCCAGTGCATCGCGAATTGCGGCATCGCTCAACGGGTCGAAGTAATGCACGGTCGATCCGGCGACTTCGCGTAGAGGTGGAATATCGGAGCAAGCCACTGGAATTCCAGCGGCCATAGCTTCGAGGACCGGCATGCCGAAACCTTCGAAGGTGGAAGGATAAAT
>Ga0210406_10005799_pt1 | contig 12867 bp, 17 predicted proteins | sample IncBWC30MmetaG_FD_155454 | JGI IMG/M metagenome (GOLD analysis project Ga0210406, IMG submission 155454) | Forest soil microbial communities from Barre Woods Harvard Forest LTER site, Petersham, Massachusetts, United States - Inc-BW-C-30-M | ecosystem: Environmental > Terrestrial > Soil >...
ATCGAGTCCCATCAAGCGCACCGTGTATTTCTCGGCGGGCGCTTTGCCGGCGGCGGCTTCCTCGAGGAGCCGCTTCACCTTGGCCTCGGGGTTTTCGATGAGCGCGCGGTGCACGAGTCTCGCCAGCAGCCGCGATGAGGACACGCCTTGGGCGGCCGCGAGTTCGGAAAAGCGCTGGCGTTGATCAGGTTCAACGGAGGTGAGGAGTCTCGCGGAGGCGACCATGACGACAAATCCTTTGTGCGCTGATTCAAGTGCTGGTTGATACACACTGATTCATTTTGCTGGCGCTAGCCTATCCTGCCCTCAACACTACAACAACCCAAAAAGCCAGCATTCTGCACGCGACAAAAAAAGTTCGGCGGCCGAACTTTTTCAAACGATGCGAACCGTCTTCACTCGCAGGGTCCCAACGCGCGCGCCGGTCAGATCGCCTTACCAGCGACGACAAACAAGACCTTACTTCGTGAGTTCGGCGGCCGGAACTGGCCGCGACTATGGGTTTGAAGAATGCTTCGGAGTCGGCGGGTACTACATAAAAGTTCGGCCGCCGAACTTTCTAGCGACGACTTGGTTCGCTATATTTTCGATGAAACTCCCTTGCGCTGATTTCGAAATGTGCGCGACAATGTATTGGTGGTCGAGTCTTCCGGTGACACGCAGCTGACTCGCCCTACCCCTCCTTCGACCACTTGCCCCGCGCAACACACGAGGGATCTATGCAAGACCGAACGCTCTACTCCATTCAGGAATCACGCAAGCTCTTGGGCGGCATCTCTCGCAACATGATATACCAGCTTCTACGCACGGGACGCCTCGCGAGCGTGGTCATTGGAACTCGCCGGTTAATTTCTGCCGAAGCGATCGCGGATCTGATCGAGCGATCGACTACCACGGTCAGTCCTTCGCTAAGGGCGACTCGACGGTCCGCCACGCCCGAGCAGATCACGCTGCCTCTCCGGTTACCCTCCTCTGTCCGCGCCCGTATCGGGCAAGGTCGAGTATCGTAATCATGGCGCGAACTCCCAAAGACACCCGAACCCCGGCCGAGAAGGCGCGCGATACCCGAAACATCATCGCTAGCTGGATGCATGAAGGGTATGTGCCGACGCCAGTGGCCGAGGCGGTACATGCCCAGGTCGCACGCGGGGAAATCACGAGCGAGGAGGCGATCGCGATCTTTCGGGAGCGCGCGCACGAACTCGACAGGAAGATCTCGCGGGGCAAATCGAAGTAAATCTGCTCCGGCAAGTTTGCGTCGTCCGCCCGGCGTCACGCTGACCCAACCATCTCGTTTGAAATCACGACTGCGAGCTTTCCGAACAGACTCATGGCAAAAGCATCAAAGCGGCTCTTCATCTGTCTCGATAACTTCGGGTACGAGGTATCCCTCGAGCGTCGCCCTCAAAACTTCTTCACAGAAAAGCCAGCATCCTGCACGCTCGAGAAAAGTTCGGCCGCCGAACTTTCCAACTACGACTGGCTTGGCCAAATTTTCGCAGAATCTCCCTTGCCCTAATTTCGAAATGTGCGCGACAATGTTTTTTGTGGTCGAGTCTTCAGGCAACACGCAGTGAAATCGCGCTGATCTCTTAAGACCACTTACCCCAAGCAAAACACGAGGGATCATGGATGCAAGATCGAACGCTCTACTCCATTCAGGAATCCCGTAGGCTCTTGGGTGGCATCTCTCGCAATATGATCTACCAGCTTCTACGCACGGGGCGCCTTGCGAGCGTAGTAATTGGAAGTCGCCGGTTCATTTCAGCCGAAGCGATCGCGGATCTGATCGAGCGATCGACCACCACGGAAAGCCCTTCGCGAGCGACGGTGCGTCGTTCCAAGTCCCCAAGGCAGATCACGCTGCCCCTTCTGTCGCCTTCCTCTGTTCGCGCTCGTATCGAGCGCAGTCAAAGCTAAGTTTTTATGAATCAGGGCACTTCGGCAGCGGCTCGGAGGATCGGAAGCGCAAACTCGGCAACCCGCTTCCCCAGCTCCCTGGCCGAATCCGACGTCGTCACAAGGCGCGACCGGCGTGCGAACGCTCTGACCTGAGCCTCCCGCCCGGGCTGCGTCCAGAACTCCGGCGTCAACCCGATCGGCGGCTCGGCCGGGATTGATGTGCCGCGTCGCTGGAACGTGCGACGTACGGCTTCGATGAGTGCCGCCCGGTCGAAGCGCTCGGTGCGGGCCAGGTAGTCGATGTCGAAGAAATCCTTGATGCGGCTGTTGCGGATCCCAAGCGATACGATTGCCTCGAGCTTCTCGGCAATCACGGTTTCCGGCCGATACGCGCGGATCGACGGTGCGGGATCGCCGAGGGCAACGGGATACTCCATCTCTTCGGCTTGTGGCCAAACGGCATCGCCGAATCCGATGTCCACCTGCAGGCGCTCGCGGATCGTGCCGAGTCGAGCATCGAACACGACTCTGACGCCCGAGTATTCGTCCTGCGCGCGGATGGGCTCGACATCGAGGCTCGAAGAGTCGTACCTGATCCCATCGTCTTCGACGTCAGTGCTGCAAATGGCGGCGATATCTCGGCTGACGGACTCCGTGTCGTTACTGCCATGTGCGAGCAGATCGAGGTCGAGGGTCGACCGATATGGCTGATCCGCCCACAGCCGCAGGAGCATCGCTCCTTTGAGCACGAATCGCTCGCGCACCGGTGAGCGGCCGAGCCGATAAAGAAAGCGCTCAAAGAGGTAGTTTCGAAGCGTGATCTGAAAGTCCTCACCGCGTTGGCGGGCGAGGTTGAGCAGGCGTGCTCGGACAGAAGCCGCGCGATCTCGTGTTCCTTTGCTTTTCAACCCGCGGCTTCCAGATAGGGTCGCATCACGTTCGACACGCGGCAGACCTTCGCGAAACGCCACAGCGCATCTGCGCCGCGCGGATGCTGCTTGAGGTAATCCTTCAGCGCCTCCACGGCGATCTCAGCTCCGATCTTGTTGCGGTACTTGAAGCAATCGGCCACGGTCTTAGCCGGCGAATAAATTCGCACCGGCACGCCGTCGATCTTGTGCGTTTCCGCGCCTTCTGTCAGCGCAGCACCGGAGAAATAGACCGTTCGCACTGGAAATGGCGTGCTCCGAGGCCTCCAGGCATGGACACCGAGCGCAATCCAAACTTCCGGAGGCGCTTGCGTCGTCAGCCGATGGAACTTGAGCGCGCTAAGCAGGCATACGGTGCCCTTAGGAACCGCCCGTGCGACCTCGGCCAGGCTCCGCTGCGCCGACATCGGCGCGTCCGGATCGGCATAGAAGCCGCGCGCCACGCGCACCAGGGCGCCGCGATCCGCCAGCCGTTGCACGTACTCCCGTGGCAGTCCGAGCCGAGTCAGGTCGCGGGGCCTTGCAACGCCGAGGCGCCTCACCGCTTCGAGTATTTTTCTTTCCAGGGCATCGTTCATGGCTTGGCTCATCCTCAATTACTAGGTATTTAATCATATCTACCTAGCAATTGAAACAACCTGGATCCGCGATAAAGGACAGCGAGGGATCGAAAGGGACGAGGGCAAACACCTTGAGCGGGCGTCTCACAATCGCAGAGATTTTCCGTACGATTTCCGTACAGGCAGGACAATTATAATCGCAAGTAATTGATTTTAAGTGGGACGGCTGGGACTCGAACCCAGGACCAAAGCCTTAAAAGGGCCTTGCTCTACCAACTGAGCTACCGTCCCATTTGCAGGCGCGCATCATAGCCGAACTTGGCTCGCAGATCATGGCCAAAGCGCCCCACCCCCTGGCAGTTTCTTAGCGGTAGATGGTGGGATCCGGGATGTTCGCGGCAGCGAATCCGGCGGCGCGCAACCGGCAGGAATCGCACTTGCCGCAGGCTCTTCCGTCGGCGTCGGCCTGATAGCACGAGACGGTGGCGGCGAAATCCACGCCCAGAGCCATCCCGGCGCGGATTATGTCCGCCTTGGACATCTCGATCAGCGGGGCATGAATGTTGAACCGCCCGCCTTCCACCCCTGCCTTGGTCGCCACCAGCGCCAGCGCTGCGAAGGCTTGGATGAACGCGGGACGGCAGTCCGGATATCCCGAGTAGTCAAGGGCGTTCACGCCCATGAAAATGTCCGCCGCGCCGATCACTTCGGCCCAGCCCAGCGCCAGGGAGAGAAACAGGGTGTTCCTTGCGGGCACATAGGTTACCGGGATGCCTGGCTCGAGCGCTTCCGGCACCGGCACATTGTCGTCCGTCAACGCCGATCCGCCGATGCCGGCAAAATCGACCCGCATGATTCGATGTTCATGCGCGCCCAAAGCTGCGGCTATACGCCGGGCGGCCTCGAGCTCCGCGCGATGACGCTGACCGTACTCGACGCTGAGCGCATAGCACTCGAAGTTCTTTGAGCGCGCAATCGCGAGCACCGTGGCCGAATCAAGACCGCCCGACAGCAACACGACGGCGCGCTTACTGCTCACGCGTCACTTGCCGGGCACATCGCCCCACAGAATCTTGTGAAGCTGCAGCTGAAAACGCACCGGTAGGCGATCCGCCAAAATCCATTCCGCCAGCAGCGTCGGCGACTGTTGGTTATAGCTTGGGGAAAAGAGGATGCGGCAGCGCTCGCTCAACCGATGTTCCTGTAGGAACGCCTTGCTCCAGTCGTAGTCGTCGCGCGAACAAATCACGAACTTCAGTTGATCGCGCGGTGTCAGATGCCGAAAATTCTCGAGCCTGTTGCGCGACGCTTCGTTCGATGCCGGCGTCTTGACGTCGATCACGCGCGACACGCGTGCATCCACCGCGGCGACATCGAGCGCGCCGCTGGTTTCCAACGACACATGAAAGCCGCCATCGCACAAACGCGTCAGCAATTTCAGGCAATTCGGCTGCGCCAATGGTTCACCGCCCGTTACGCACACGTACGATGCACCAAACTCTTGAACTTTCGTTACCACAGCCTCGAGATCGAACCACTCGCCGGCGTGAAAGGCATATTCGGTGTCGCAGTACTGGCAGCGCAGCGGACAACCGGTCAGCCGCACGAACACCGTCGGAAAGCCGACGCAGTCGGCCTCCCCTTGCAGCGAATGAAAAATCTCATTGACGCGCAATCGCTCCGGTTTGAGCGCTTGTTCACTCAATGTTTCTCGGCCGTCATCCGGTCCAGGCGCTGCTGCGCCAAGCGCCCCGCCGGGGTATCGGCATAGCGGGCGACCACCTGGCCTAGGATTTCCCTGGCCGGCTCCCATTGCTTCATTTCATAGCGGCAAAAGCCGATCTTCAGCAGCGCATCGGGGAGTTTGCGCGATTGAGGATACTTGTCGATCACGCGTTGGAATGCCGCCATTGCGTCCGGGTAGGCTTTGTTCACGTAGAAAGCCTCGCCCAGCCAATACTGGGCGTTGTCCGCCAAGGGGCTGTCCGGATAGGCCGCGAGAAATTTCTGGAATGCAGCGATGGCGCGGTCGTACTGGCCATCTTTCAGCAGATTGAACGCGGACTGGTAGCTCGCCTTGTCCTCGGCGCTGGCACCCGACGAGTCCGTCGCACCCGCCTGCGCAGCAGCGCCGGCCGCGGCAGCTGCTGTTGCCGGCGCTGCGGCGCCCCGCGATTCGAGGTTCTTCAAGCGCTGATCCAGGTCGGCGTAGATGTCCCGCTGCTGCTTGCGGCTAGCCTCGAGCGCGTTGTTCATTTGATCGACATCATTGTGAACGGCGCGCACATCGGCGCGCAGCGCCTCGAGCTGGTTGGAGAATTCCAGCAAGCTCTGATTCGCCATCACCCGCTCGATACGTGCGAGGCGGGTGTCCAGATCCTTCAATTTGATCTGGACCGGGTCTTCGTCGGGTGGCGTGGACGCGCACCCGCTCAAGCTCCAGGAGAGCATCCACAGCGTACTCAGAGCGAATGAGACCCTGCTGTTCACGGCAAATAGACCACTTCCACGCGCCGGTTCTTCGACCACGCGGCTTCGTCATCGCCCTCGACCGCCGGCCGTTCAGCGCCAAAACTGACTGTCGTGACCTGGGACTCCGCGACTCCCTGCAGCAGCAAGGCGCGGCGCACAGCCTGAGCACGCCGTTCGCCCAAGCCGATGTTGTATTCGCGGGTACCGCGCTCGTCGGTGTTGCCTTCGAGTTTCATCTTGAGTTTCGGGTTGCCGGTCAAGTTGTGCGCGGCGGTGGTCACGATGTCCGCATATTCCGGTTTGATTTCCGATTTATCGAAATCGAAATAAATCACTTTACGGGCCAACGGACCTGTTCCTTCTCCGAACCCGCGGGCGCGGCTGTCCGCATCGCCTCCCAAGGGGCTGGTGGAAGTCGACGCGCCTTCTCCGCTCGAGGCTGAAGAGTCCGGAACCTGGGTACCGGCGACCGGCGGCTCATTGACGTTGTGCTTTTTGGGGCAGCCTGCGAGCAGTGTCGCCGCAGCGATGAGCAAGGCGATCGATACGATTCGTTTCATTTATTCTCTCCATCCGAGGTCCTAAGTGACCAGTTGTTTGCAAGGGTACCGGCGATGAGCCGCTTTGTGTAATTTTTTGAATCAGAACGAATTGTTGAATCAGAACGGAGCCCATGCGGGAGCCTGAAGCTCTCCTTCGCTGGAAACCAGGCGCTGCTGGACCCGGCCGTCCGCGCTGACCAGCGCCAGCACACCTCTGCCGCGATCGCGGGTCCCATAGATCAATACCGCCCCATTGGGTGCATAGCTCGGCGAAATATCAAAATGCCCTTTGGTGAGCACTTGGACATCACCGCGCCCGCGAAGGTCCATCGTCGCTATGCGATAGGCCCCATCTTCTTGCGTCACGAATGCCAATTGCGATTCGTCCGGCGATACGTGCGGCATTGCGTTGTAACTGCCTTGAAAGGTGAGCCGCCGGGGCTTATCCCCGGGCCTGATGCCGACTTTGTAGATCTGCGGCCCTCCGGCTCGATCGGAAGTGAAGTAGAGACTTTGGCCGTCTTTCGACCACTGCGGCTCGGTATCGATGCCGGGATCATCGGTGATCCGCGAGAGCTGCTGCGTGGCCAAGTCCTTGACGTACACATCGAGATTGCCGTCCCGCGTGGACAGAACCAGCGCGAGTTTCCTGCCGTCGGGCGACCATGCCGGCGCTTGGTTCACGCCGGCTTGTTCCGATACGCGGCGCCGATCGCCTGTCTTCAGGGTTTGTACGTACACCGTGGGCAGGCGGTCCTCGAATGACACATAGGCCAGGCTCTGCCCGTCCGGCGACCAGGACGGCGACATCAACGGCTCCGGCGATTGCATGACGACGCGGGGATTCTCCCCGTCGGCATCGGCCACGATCAATTGAAAAGTCCTGGTGGGCAAATGCCCGAGCACTGATATGTAGGCTATCCGCGTGGAGAACGCACCGCGAATCCCCAATATCTTCTCGAACACGGCATCGGCGATTTGATGGGCGGACGATCTTAGGCCCGGCCGATTGGAGCTGATCTGAAAGCCAAGCAACCGCTGCTTGGTGAGGACATTGTAAAGCTCGTAGGTGATCGTGTAGTGATCGGTTCCGTCCAACCGCATCGAGCCCACGACCATGTAGTCATTGTTGAGCCGGCGCCAATCATCGAACGCGATGTTGGCGCCGCTATGCGGCTGGTCGATCATGTCCTTGCGGTCCATGGTCTTGAAACGTCCGCTGCGCGCCAGGTCATCGCTCACGAGCTGGGCCACGTCGAATGATGCGGCAGCGAGTTCCGCGGACGCGAAGGGCACTACGGCAATGGGAATGGCCTCGGTCTGACCCTTGGTGACCTCCACGACGAATTCGCCGCCGTGGGCGCGCCAGGAAATCACCAAACTCACCGCGAGGAGAGCCAGACATGCGAAGGGCTTATTCATTTGGTCGACTCTATTCTTCGGGATGAAAGTGGATCACAAGATTTCGTTCAAACAAAGCCGGGTCAGGCGGCGCCGGCAATGGCGATGCACGATACACCGCATTCTCGATCGACTGGCGCGCGGCTGCATCGCCGTTGCACTGGCTCACATGCGCGCTGGTCACCTCCCCGCCTGGGATCTGTGTAATGTTTACAACGCAATCGAGCCCGGCACGCGCCGACGGCGGCTTGATCCAGGCATTCTGAATTCTGCTCGCCAGTCGCGCAATGTATTGCGCGCGCGCAGGGCTTGCCTCCACGGCACTGACATGTTCCTCTTCGGCGAGCTGCCGGTGCAACTCCGCCTCGCGCTCGGCCTTGGCCTTGAGGTCCGCGGCGTGTTTGGCATCGTCGGCCTGTTTGGCGTCCGCGGCGCGTTTCGCGTCCTCGGCACGCTTGGCGTCCTCACTGCGCTTTTCATCTTCGGCGCGTTTCAGTTCGTCGGCGCGCTTGGCAGCGGCCGCTTTCTGCGCTTCGGTTTGCCGTGCCGCTTGCGCCTGCTTCATACGTTCCGCTTCGTCGGCGGCGGCCCGGGTCTCCGCTGCCGCGCGCTCTTCCTCGGCGGCCAACTTCGCGTCGGAGGCGGCCTTCGTTTCGGCCGCCTGCGCAGCCGCCTTGGCCTCGGCCTCCGCGCGCACACGCGCGGCCTCTTGTTCGGCGCGCTCCGTCAATGTGCGCTGCGCGGCATGCAACACCTGCGAGTCAATGACCACCGCGTCGACGGCGATCGGCTGCAGGGTGGGCAGCGAGCGATGAATGGTGATCAGTGCAGCGGCCGCGAATGCCGCTATCAGCAGTCCGTGCAGTACCACCGAGAATACGATCGACCACGAATGTTCACGCAGAAATCCAGGCATCAGCGCGCCCCGTTGGAGGCTCCGTTAGCGGCTCCGTTGGGTGCCGCCGGCCGTACCGGATCTGTGAGAAATCCCACCTTGGACGCACCCGCCTTTTGCAGCAGGACCATGGCGCGTACCACGGTACCGTAGGGCACCGTCGTGTCCGCCTTGACCAGCACCGGCGTTTGCGGATCGCGGCGCAGGAGCGCAGCGGTGCGCGAACTCACCGTCGACTCGGCAACAGGCTGGTCCTGGTTCTGGCCAAAATTGATGAACAAACGGCCCCGCGAATCGATGGTCAAGATCAGCGGCTCGTGCTTCGCCAGGAAATCCGCATCGATGGGCTTCGCGCCGGCTTCAGGCAAATCGACCTTGACGCCTTCTTTGAGCAGGGGCGCCGTGATCATGAAAATGATCAGCAATACCAGCATGACATCGATGTATGGCACGACGTTGATCTCTGCCATCAGCCTTCGCCGCCGCTGCGACTTGGGCATGCCCTAAACCTGCGTCCTGACCGAGCCGTGACGCTGTAAAATCGTGGAGAACTCTTCGATGAAGGTATCGAAGCGCAGCTCCAAGCGGCTGACTTGATCGGCAAGCCGGTTATAGGCCACCACGGCCGGAATCGCCGCAAACAGTCCGACGGCGGTCGTGACCAAGGCTTCGGCAATTCCGGGCGCAACCGCGGCCAGCGTGGCCTGTTGCACATTGCCGAGGTTGTGGAACGCGCTCATGATGCCCCACACCGTCCCGAACAATCCCACATACGGGCTGGTCGAGCCGACGGTCGCCAACATCGCCAGGTGTTGTTCGAGGCGGTCGAGTTCGCGCAACTGCGCCACCCGCATCGCACGCCTGGCCCCCTCCAACAGCTGCTCCGAGGGTATGCTCTGTTGACGCAAGCGGCTGAACTCGCCGAATCCGGATTCGAAAATGCTCTGCAGCCCGGTGCCGGCGCGCCCCTTGGTTTCAATGGTGCGGTACAGAGTTGCCAGGTCGCCGCCTGACCAGAACGCGGTTTCAAACTTCTCGGCCTGGCGGCGCGAACGTCCGATCACCTGGCTTTTGCGGAAGATGACCGCCCAGGAAGCCACTGAGGCTGCCACCAGCAGCGCCACCACGCCTTGTACGATGGGGCTCGCTTCGAGCACCAGACTCCAAACCGACAGATCATTGGGCATTCCGCCACTCCGTGAAAAGATCCTTGGGGATGGCACGTGGTTTCAACGTACCGGAATCGAGACAGGCGACACGCACAGTGGCATCGATCAATTGCTCGTCGCCCCGCAGAATCGTTTGCTGGAAGTGTATTGTGGCACCCGCCAGACGCGTAAGAGTAGCCGTGACGAGAATTTCATCATGCAACACCGCGGGCCGCAGGAAATCCACGCCGATGTTGACCACGACAAACTGCACCTGCCGTTCCGCGCGCAACCGCTGCTGGTCGACACCCATGGCCCACAGCCAATCGGTCCGGCAACGCTCCATGAACTTCAGATAATTTGCGTAGTACACCACGCCGCCCATGTCCGTATCTTCGTAGTACACCCAATATGTGTGGGCGTAGCGCGGCGCTGGAGACACTACTGGCCATCCCGGAACAATGGCAGATTCATGTCGCGCTCGATGCTGGGAGCAGCCAGTCCGAAATGCGCATAAGCGGCCCGGGTCGCGACACGCCCGCGCGCGGTGCGCATCAAGAATCCTTGCTGGATGAGGAACGGCTCGATGACGTCTTCGATGGTGCCGCGCTCCTCGCTCATCGCTGCCGCGAGGCTGTCGACGCCCACCGGGCCGCCCTCGAATTTCTCGATCACCGTCAGCAGCAACTTTCGATCCAGCATGTCGAATCCCTGCGGATCGACCTCCAGCATGGTGAGCGCCGCCAGCGCGACCTCGCCGCTGATGATGCCGGCGGCCTTGACCTCGGCGAAATCGCGCACCCGGCGCAACAACCGGTTGGCGATGCGCGGCGTGCCGCGGGATCTTTCCGCGATTCGATCCGCGCCATCAGCCTGCAGATTCAGTTTCAATATCGAAGCGCTGCGAGTGACGATCTTGGTCAGGTCTTCGGTGCTGTAGAACTCCAGCCGCTGCACGATGCCGAAACGGTCGCGCAGCGGCGATGTGAGCAAGCCCGCGCGTGTCGTCGCGCCGACCAATGTAAAGGGAGGCAGATCCAGTTTGATGGACCGCGCGCCGGGACCCTCGCCGATCATCAGGTCGAGCTGGGAGTCTTCCATCGCCGGATAGAGCACCTCCTCCACCACCGGGCTCAAGCGATGTATCTCATCCACAAACAGCACGTCCCGCGGCTCAAGATTGGTGAGCAATGCCGCCAGATCGCCGGCGCGCTCGAGCACGGGGCCGGAGGTTTGACGCAGATTCACCTTCAGTTCGTTGGCGATGATGTGCGCCAGCGTGGTTTTGCCGAGACCCGGCGGTCCGAATATCAGGACATGATCCAAGGCTTCGCCACGCATGCGCGCCGCCTGGATGAAGATGTCCATCTGCGTTTTTACATTCGGCTGTCCGACATAGTCGGCGAGCGTTTTCGGGCGTACCGCCCGATCGACCATTTCGTCGTCGCGGCCCCCGGTGCTTGCGATGATGCGGTCCTGTTCGATTCCCATGCGCGATCTTAAGCTTTCACGGCTGACTTGAGGGCGCGCCGGATGATTTCCGTGGTCGACAGTCCCGGCTCATCGGCGGACTTGAGCAGCCGCGTGACCTCGGGCGGTTTGTAACCCAATGCAATCAGCGCGCTGAAGGCTTCGCTTTGCGGGGACTGCGCGGTGCCGGGGCTCAACGCATTGCCTGCCGATGCCGGCATCGCGAGCTTCTGCACGCTATCACGCATCTCGATGATGATGCGCTCGGCGGTCTTGCGCCCGATACCGGGAATTCTCGTCAGCATGGCCACATCCTCGGCCTCGATGATGCGCAGAAAATCCTCCACACTCGCGCCGGACAAAACACCCAGCGCGATTTTCGGGCCGACACCGGAGACTTTGAGCAGCCCGCGGAACAAGCGCCGCTCAGCCTCGGTGCCGAATCCGAACAGGATGTGAGCGTCCTCACGGACCACCAAGTGCGTGAACAGCGCCACCGGCTCCCCGGTCGAGGGCAGCCCGTAGAAAGTCGACATCGGGGCTTCCAGCTCGTAGCCCACGCCGTTCACGTCGAGCATCAGCATCGGCGGCTGCTTCATCGCCAGCCGGCCCTTCAGAAAACCGATCATCCGCCCGAGCCCGCCCGCAACACCAGGGCGCGCGCGCGCAGCGCGTGACACACGGCAGCCGCGAGTGCATCCGCCGCATCCGCGGGCACGGGTCCATCCAGCTTCAGGATGCTTCTCATCATCATCTGCACCTGGCCTTTTTCGGCGTTTCCGCTGCCGACCACGGCTTGCTTGATCTGGCGCGTCGCATACTCGAACACCGCCGCCTTGGCATCGGCGGTGCCGCAAATCGCCGCACCTCGTGCCTGGCCCAGTTTCAAGGCGCTGTCCGGGTTGCGGTTGACGAAGACCCTTTCAATGGCGATTTCCTGCGGTTGATATTGCGCGACGATGGTTTGCATGCAGCGGAAAATCTCGCACAGACGGGCGGCAAAATCGCCTTGGGCGGTGCGAATGACGCCGCTCGCCACGTAGTTCAATCGCGACCCCGTGACATCCAATACGCCGAATCCGGTGCGTTGCGAGCCGGGGTCGATCCCGAGCACACGAATGGTCGCGATCTCAAGCAAATTGATTCAACTTTGGGACTGCCATGGCCCGAGTATGATACCGGCAATAGGCACCTTATCCCACCCGTCAGCGATCGCCTCATCATGGAAACCACCGCACCCACCCGCACGGCCAGCAACCGATTGCAGGACGGCCTGGCGGCGCTGCGCGACATCGCATTGCCGCCGGAGGGCGATTTGGTACGCAGCGCGGCGCTGGAAGTCGCCGAGATCGTGCTCACGCTGGATGCAGACGACGATGTGGTCATCGCCGCGATGATTCAGCCCTTGTTGGATGGCGGATACATCGACCGGGAGAGCGCCGGGAAGCGCTTCGGCCAAGAACCGGTGCGCCTGGCCCGCGCATTGAGTCAGCTGGGGCAATTCGGCCTGCCGGCCGATTGGACCCCCGAGCGCGGGCTCGAAACGGC
>Ga0210406_10005801_pt1 | contig 12866 bp, 9 predicted proteins | sample IncBWC30MmetaG_FD_155454 | JGI IMG/M metagenome (GOLD analysis project Ga0210406, IMG submission 155454) | Forest soil microbial communities from Barre Woods Harvard Forest LTER site, Petersham, Massachusetts, United States - Inc-BW-C-30-M | ecosystem: Environmental > Terrestrial > Soil >...
CTTGCTGATGAGATAGTGTCGCTGCGCTCGCGCGGCCACTTGCGGCGCGTGCGTCACTGCGATCACCTGGGCGCGGCGGGAAAGTCGCGCCAGCCGAACGCCGATGGCGTCGGCAACCGCGCCGCCGGCGCCGGTATCGACCTCGTCGAAGACCAGGGTGGAGGCCGAGCCGCGATCGGCGAGCACCACCTTGAGCGCCAACAGGAAGCGCGCCAGCTCGCCGCCGGAGGCGACCTTCATCAGGGGACCCGGCCGGGTGCCCGGATTGGTCTGCACCCAGAATTCGATCCGATCGATGCCGTGCGGGCCACCCGCCTCCGGTTCGCTCGCGATCTCGGTCAAGAATTTCGCACGCTCGAGCTTGAGCGGCCTGAGCTCGCCATTGACGGCGCGGTCGAGACCTTCGGCGGCCTTTTTGCGCTTGCGCGAGAGCGCGGCCGCGGCTTGGCGGTATTGCGCGTCGGCCGCCTGCGCGGCGGCTTCGAGCGCCGCGAGGCGCTCGGCGCCGGCGTCGATGAGGCCGAGATCGGCGGCATGTTGGCCGGCCAGGGCATTGAGGCCGTCGACCGGGACATTGTATTTGCGCGCCGCCGCGCGCAGCGCGAACAAGCGCTCCTCGAGGCGTTCCAATTCATGGGGGTCGTGGTCGGCCGCGCGCAGCGCCGCATCAAGATGTTCGCGCGCCTCGTCGAGCGCGGCGAGCGCGGCATCGAGCGACTTCACCGCGGGATCGATCAGCGCCGGGGCCTGGGCGGCGCGGCGCTCCAATCGGCGCACCGCCGCGGAGAGCGTTGGCACGGGCGATTGCGTGCCGGCCACGGCGTCATGCGCATCGCGAATGTCGCCAGCGACCTTTTCTGCCTGCATCATGGCGGCGCGCTTGTCGGCAAGCATGGTTTCTTCCGACGGTTGCGGGGCAAGCCGTTCCAATTCGGCTACGGCGTGGCGCAGAAAATCCGCCTCGCGCTGCGCCCGCTCCACCTCGGCGCGATGCGCCGCCACCGCGCCGGCGCGCGTCCGCCGCTCGTTCCACAGTCGCTCGACCTCTCCTGCCTCGGCCTCCAGATCACCGTAGGCATCGAGCAGGCGGCGGTGCGCGACCGTATCCACAAGCGCTCGCTCGTCGTGCTGCCCATGAATCTCGACCAAGGCGGCGCCCAGCGCCTTTAGCGCTTGCGCGCTGAAGGGCTGATCGTTGACGAAGGCACGCGTGCGGCCGTCGGCGAATTGCACACGCCGCAAGATGATCTCGTCTGCGGCCGGAATGTCGTTTGCCGTCATGAGCGCGCGCGCCGGATGGCGGGGCGGCAGCTCGAACGCCGCCGTCACCTGCCCCTGCTCGGCGCCCTGGCGCACGAGGGCAGCGTCGCCGCGCGCACCGAGCGCAAGCGCAAAGGCGTCGAGCAGGATGGATTTGCCCGCGCCGGTTTCCCCCGTGAGCACCGACAGGCCGGAGGCAAAGTCGATATCAAGCCGGTCGATGAGGACGATGTCGCGAATGGAAAGCCGAGCCAGCATGACCACCGTCCTAGTCTTCCGCTTGGCCACCGACGCCGGAGGTTTGCCGGATGCCCTGCCGCGGGCCGCCGGTGGCCACGCGCATGCAAATCGGGGTGATGAATTCCCACCGCGGCGGAGCTTGGGCCTGTCTGAAACGACGCGCTGTAGGCGCCGCAGGTGGGTGGAGCCCGCTTGCGGTGTCAAGCCCGGCAGATGTGGACGAAGCGAATTCCGCGCCGATCTAGAACTTGCCCGAGGCCAACTTGGTGAACGCTTGGCTGATCCAATGGCCCTTGTTCTCATTGGGCTCGACGCCCCTCTCCTGCATGAGGGCATAGGCGTCTTTATACCAACGGCTGTCCGGAAAATTATGACCCAGCACGGCGGCCGACGTCTGCGCTTCCTCGACTATGCCGAGCGCCATGTAGGCTTCGGTCAACCGAAACAACGCTTCCTCGACGTGACGCGTGGTTTGGTAGCGTGTCACCACGACCTTGAAGCGATTGATCGCACCGACGAAGTTCCGGGAATTCAGATTTTGACGGCCGATATCCATCTCCTTGCCGGCCAGCTGGTCGCGCGCGATCTCGATCTTGCGCTTGGCCGCGACGGCATACTCGGAATCGGGGTATTTGCGGACCACCTCGTCGAGCGCCTGCATTGCCTTCTCGGTGCGATCTTGGTCGCGCGAGATCTCGGGCATCTGGTCGAAGTAGGACGAGCCGATGAGGAACTGCGCATACGCCGCGTCCGGGCTCCCCGGATGTAGGGTGACGTAGCGCCGGGCAGTATTGATGCAGTCGTCGTAGGCATTGCCCTGGTAATAGGCGAAGGCCGACATGATCAGGGCCTTGCGCGCCCATTCCGGATAGGGGTGCTGGCGATCTACCTCTTCGAACTTCTTCGCCGCGTTCTTGGGATCCTTCTTGCTATTCAGAAGGTAGAGACCCTCGTTATAGAGCTTGTCGGCAGGCTCGTCGGGCGCAACAGGTTCAGTCTTGTCGAACATGCTGCAGGCGGCGAGCGCCAGCGCCACTAGCGCGAAGGCAGCAAAGCGCGTCGCGGCGCGCGCGCAGCTTTCCACGCTCTCGATCCTCGTTGAAAACACCCAGCCCCTCGCCGCCTATAAATCCCCGTCGCGTCAAGGAAATAGGCCGCCATTCCGCCCGGAATGTGGCAGCCGCAACCGATTGTGGGGGTTGAATTTAAGACCGGTCCGGGCCGAAGGCCGGGGTCAGGCGGGAGGCAATCTCGGCGTGGCCGACGATGGGCCGCGGCACCTCCCCGTCCACCCAGGTCCAGGCGCTTGCATCCGCCATCAACGCGCACAGCAGCGCATGGTTGAGCTTGTGGCCGCCGCGTACGGAGCGGTAGGTGCCGAGCAAGGGAGCGCCCGCGAGCGCCAAGTCGCCGACGGCGTCCAATATCTTGTGTAGAACAAACTCGTCGGGGAACCGCGTACCTTCCGGGTTGAGAATACGGTTGTCGCTGACCACGAGCGTATTTTCCAGCGAAGCGCCCAGCGCGTAGCCGGCGTTCCATAGGCTCGCCACATCGCGCAGGAATCCGAAGGTGCGAGCACGTGCAATCTCGCGCCGGAATGTTTCCGGTTTGATGTCGAGCGCACGCGCTTGACGTCCGATCAGCGCGTGCTCGAACTCGATCTCCGCCTCCACGCGGAAACCCCGCGGATTCGGCCGTATCTCGCCATAGGCATCGCCCTTCGCTACCTGGACCGGCTTGAGCACCTTGATGTAGCGGCGCGGCCGGTCGAGCGTCTGGAGGCCCACGGCATCGATGGCGGCCACGAAGGGCGCCGCGCTGCCATCCATGATCGGCGCTTCAGGGCCGTCGATTTCGATGACGGCATTGTCGACACCGAGACCCGAGAGCGCGGCCAACACATGCTCGGCGGTGGACACGAGCGGGCCGGAGGCATCGCCGAGCACAGTGGCGAACTCGGTGGCGGTCACCGCGCTCATATCGGCGGGGATCTCACGCTCCTGCCATCCATCGAGCCGGGTGCGGACGAAACGCAATCCGGTATCGGTGTCGGCCGGGTGCAAGGTGAGCGTGACGGGTAAACCGGAATGAATGCCGACCCCACACAATTCCGTGTGGTCGCGAAGCGTCGTCTGCCTGGCGACTTTCATAATCCCGTCCCAGCCACTCCCCCCACGCGCGTCAACTGGACGCGGCGGACCACATTAGACGGGTGACGTCGGTCGCATTCCTGCCATCGGTAAGGCTGTACGAAAACCGCGGGCAAGGATACCGGCCGCGTAGTCCCCCGACGAAAACCCCTTTGACGGTGGAAGCTTAGCTGTGGTCGCGCCGAACGCCAACTCACGCTTTTTTACCGACTGTTACCACCGGCCGCCGCAATCGCGGCAAGCGCTGGGCGGGCGGCGGCATCCGGCGCTTTTGCACCGTTTTGGCGGGTGGGCCGTTTCGCCGCGGGCGCGCCCCATTGTCAGCGCGAGGGGTCAGAAAAGGATATTTGAATTCAGAGGCATAAGGCGGACCTCGCCGCCGGGCAATCCCGGCGGTTCAGCCGGGACTGCTATCACTTGGCGCATATCCGAATCAGTTGGCCTGTCGGCGTAGGAACGCCGGAATATCCAACTGATCCTCTTCCAATGGGGGCTGCGCCGGCACCGGCCGGGTCAAAGCATCGAGCCCGTGGTGGGAGGGGCGCTTGGCATAATCGGAGACCGGCTCGGCGCCGCGCGGCATCATGGGCGGCGCCATGGGCGGCGCCATGGAGGGTCGCGGCGGTGGGGGCGGCGCAGCAGCGGGCCGCTCGATCGGCCGATCCATGGGGCGCGGAGGCGCCGGAGGCCGGGCCGGCCGGGCGTGGGGGGGCATTTTCTCGGCTTCCTCGAACTCGTCGCGGCGGCCGAGGCCCACGGCGGCGAGCCGCCGCAGCAAGCTGACCTTGCGCTTTTCCGGATTGTCGAGCTCACCCTCGCCGCGCTTGGCCCGCAGTTCTGCCTGTGCGGGACGCGGCAACTCGTCGATGCCAGGCATGCGGCGCGGCCGGTTGACCGTCCGTTCCGGCGCCGGCGGGATGAAAGCGCGCGGGGCCGGCGGCGGATCCGATGGCAGCGCCATCTGTTCGGGGAACAGCGACGGCTTGGGCGGGATCGGCCGGATGGTCACGTCCTCGATCATCGGCAGGACCGCGGCTGCAACCGCCGCCTTGGCGGCTGCTTCGATCGATTCCGCCGACGACATCGCCGGCGCTGCCACGCTGGGTGTTGCGAGCGGGCGCGTCTCGATGCGCTCGGTCGTCACGCGCTGCACATCGCCGCGCAGCTCTTCGGCCCGCAGCTTCTGCGTGAGCTCGGCAATGCGCACTTCGGGCTCGGTCACGGATCGCTGCAGGCCGACATGATCGATGCCGGTGGCGACGACAGAGACGCGGATCACTCCCTCCAGACTTTCGTCGAAGGTCGCGCCTACGATGATGTTGGCGTCCTGATCCACCTCTTCGCGGATGCGGGTGGCCGCCTCGTCGACCTCGTAGAGCGTAAGGTCCTTGCCGCCGGTGATCGATATGAGCAGGCCCTTGGCCCCTTTCATCGAGGCGTCGTCGATCAGCGGATTGGAGATTGCAGCCTCGGCGGCCGAGAGCGCGCGCTTCTCGCCCGAGGCTTCCCCGGTGCCCATCATGGCCTTGCCCATTTCACGCATGACCGCGCGGACGTCGGCGAAATCCAGGTTGATCAAGCCCTCCTTCACCATCAGATCGGTGATGCAGGCAACGCCCGAATAGAGCACCTGGTCGGCCATGGCGAAGGCGTCGGCAAAAGTCGTCTTCTCGTTCGCCACCCGGAAGAGGTTTTGGTTGGGGATGATGAGCAGCGTGTCGACGACCTTCTGCAGCTCGACGATGCCCTGCTCGGCCACGCGCATTCTGCGTATGCCCTCGAAGTGGAACGGCTTGGTAATGACGCCGACCGTAAGGATGCCGGCCTCTTTCGCGCAGCGTGCCACGACCGGCGCCGCGCCGGTGCCGGTACCACCGCCCATACCCGCGGTGACGAACACCATGTGTGCGCCCTGGAGGTGGTCGCGGATCTCGTCGATCGCCTCCTCCGCCGCGGCCCGGCCGACTTCCGGCTGAGAGCCGGCGCCGAGCCCTTCAGTAACCGCCACCCCCATTTGGATGATGCGCTCGGCCTTTGACATCGTGAGGGCCTGCGCGTCGGTGTTGGCGACGACGAAGTCGACCCCCTGCAGCCCGCTCGTGATCATGTTGTTGACGGCGTTGCCGCCGGCACCGCCGGTCCCGAACACGGTGATCCGTGGCTTGAGCTCACGGACGTCGGGTATCTTCAGATTGATGCTCATGTTTGCCTCTTGGTAAGCGGACGTCTCCGCCGCCGGGTCGGGCCGGTCCGCCGCCGGCCAATGGGAAGGTGGATCGAGTCATCAGAAGCTCTCGCGAAGCCATCGTCCGACCCGCGCGATATAGCCGCCTCCTGTCGCCGATTGCCGCGTTCGCCGCGGTTCGAAATGTTCAAGATGCGCCGCCTGCGGATACACCAGCAGTCCCGTCGCGACGGCAAACGCCCCTCCCCTCGCCTCCTCCGGCAGTCCGGCAATGTCGAGCGGGCGCCCCACTCGTACCGGACGGCGCAAGATTTGCGTGGCAAGATCGGCAACGCCGGTGAGCTGGCTCGCTCCGCCGGTCAGCACCACGCGCCCGCGCGGCTCGGCCGCGAACGGCGAGGCGGCCAGGCGATCGCGCACCATTTCCAGGATTTCCTCGACGCGCGGCTTGATGATGCGCGCGAGGCTCGCACGCGAAACGAAATGCGGCGCCTCACGTTCGTCCTTGTCGACCGGAGGGACCGCGATCATGTCGCGTTCGTCCGAACCGCCGGTCAGCACGCTGCCGTACAGCGTCTTGATGCGCTCGGCATCGGCGATGCGAGCATTGAGACCGCGGGCGATATCCATTGTCACGTGTCGGCCGCCCAGCGCGAACCCGTCGGCATGCACGAAGCGGGCGCCGCAAAAGACCGCAAGCGTGGTCGTACCGGCACCCATGTCGACCAAAGCAGCACCGAGTTCGGCTTCATCGTCGGCAAGAGCGGAAAGGCCGGCGGCATATGGACTGGTCACCATCGCCTCGACCGCAAGGTGACTGCGCTCGATCGCCAGCATGAGATTGCGCGCTGCCGAAGCGTCCGCGGTGACCACGTGCATGTCGATGCCGAACTCGCGCGCAAGCATCCCGCGCGGGTCCTGCACCCCGCGGGCCTGATCCAGCACGTAGCCGATCGGCAGCGAATGCAGCACGGCCCGCCCGGGGCGGGCAGAGTGCCGGCTCCCGGCGGCCAGCACGCGGGCAATGTCGCCCTCGCCGATCGCCGAGCCGACGACCTCGATCGAGGCCGAGATCTGTTCGCTTGCGGGGCGGCCGGCGGAAATCGAGACGACGACCGAGTCGAGCTGCATTCTTGCCGAGCGCTCGGCGAGATCGGCGCATTGCCGTACCGCCGCTTCGGCTTCGGCAAGATCGATTACCGTGCCCGCCTTCATCCCGCGGGCGAGCGTGTGGCCGAATCCCACGACCTCGACCGAGTGGCTGCGCAGCGGCGATCCATCTTGCGGCGGGTGCGGGCGCAGCCGTCCGATTAGGCAGGCGATCTTGCTGGTGCCGATGTCGAGCGCGGCGACCAGCACCGAGCGATTGCCCGGCAGCGGCTTCATCTTCGGAGTGAGGGCGAAGTGAAGGCCGCTCATGCGTCGCCGCCCTTCTTTTTCACCTTGTCTTTGAGCGCCTCGAGGCGAGCCTGCGCGGCCGCTTCCGAAAGCCGGACCGTCACGCGGTCGGCAAGCCTGAGATCGATCGCGACGATGTCTCGCGTGATCAGGTTCTTTGCGCGGTCCAGCGCGACCAACCGCTCCAGCGCGGGCGCAATGTCGGATTCCGGCAGCCGCACGTCGATGCCGTTCTTGAGACGCAGGTTCCAGCGCCGTTCGCCCACCAACACGCACGCGTGCACGAAATCGCGCATCGCAGGATACCGATCGAGCAGAGCGAGGAACTCCTTGGCCTTCGTCTGCGCGCCACGGCCGACGACGAGCGGAAGCCGGACCAGGCGCGGCTCAACGTAGGGCTCGAGCACGGTGCCGTCCTCGGCGATGACCGAAACGCGCCCGTCCTTTTGCCAAAGTGCAAACGGCTCGCGTTCCTTGATGCCGATCTGCAGCTCGCCGGGATAAAGCTTGAGCACCGTGGCATCCGCGATCCACGGATGGCCCTTGAGGCGCTGGCGTACCTCATCGACGTCAAGAAATACGAGCGCGGTGGCGCCAGTGATGTCCGCGGCCGCCAGCACTTCCTCTCGGCTGACGTGATGATTGCCGGCGAGCGCGACCGACGTGACCCGCAAGCCCGCTGCGTTGGCGACCGCATCGCGCGCGTCCTTGAGGCCAGCCATGATGCCCGGGATGTGATCGCCTTTGACGGCGCCGTAGGCGGCGCTCGCGAGAATGACGAGGACGCTGGCGGCGACGCCTGCGCCGCGCGGCCACTTGCTCTCGAGCAAGGAAGACCAGCGGTCCATGATGCGGGCCACGCGCGATTTCGGTCGCGCTGTTTTCGTGTCCGCGACGCCGCGCGCAGCGGCACCAGCAGGCAGCCGCAGTCGCAATGTCGCGATCCACTTTAGCGGTTGAGCGAGGCGTCCTCGACCATCCATTGCACCAGCTCGTCGAACGTGATGCCCGCATGCGCGGCGAGTTCGGGCACGAGCGACGTTTCGGTCATCCCGGGCTGGGTATTGACTTCGAGACACACAAGTCCCCCCGTCCCCGCGATGCGATCGTCGTAGCGGAAATCCGCACGGCTCACGCCCCGGCAGCCCAGCGCGCGATGCGCCGCCAGTGATAGTCTTCGGACTTGTTGGTAAACAAACGATGAAACAGGGGCGGGCAGCAGATGCTTGGAGCCTCCGGGAGCGTATTTCGCCTCGTAATCGTAAAAGTTTACCATCGGCACGATTTCGATGACCCCGAGCGCCGCGTCGCCCATGACGGCGCAGGTCAACTCCTTGCCGGAAATATACTTTTCGACCAGCACCCGCTCGCCATAATGCCAATCGTCGCGCGTGAGCTCCTGCGGCGGATGCGCGTGATCCTCGCGTACGATGAAAACGCCGACGCTCGAGCCCTCGGCAATGGGCTTGATGACGTAGGGCCGCGGCAGCAGGTGAGCCCCGGCCGCCTCGAAGCGCGATGCCACCAATCCCTCAGGAACCGGCACCTCGGCGGCGCGGAAGAGGGCCTTGGCGAGGTCCTTCTGCATCGCCACCGCCGACGCCATCACGCCGGAATGGCTGTAGGGGATGGCGAGAATCTCGAGCACGCCTTGTAGGGTGCCGTCCTCGCCCGGACGCCCGTGCAGCATGTTGAGCGCGAGGTCCGGCTTGACCGTGGTCAGCACCGTGGCGATGTCACGACCGACGTCGATGCGGGTCACCTTATGCCCGAGCCGCGCCAGCGCCTCCGCGCAGGCCTTGCCGGAGCGCAAGGATATCTCGCGCTCGGCCGACCAGCCTCCCATCAAAACAGCAACGTGCTTGCCCATCGTTCCCCGCCCGCGGCGCTGATTCGCTTCTTCCACTCAAAGAACCGGGGGCTGGGCCGGGATCACAGATCCCCGCTCGCTGCCGCAGCCGGCGCAGCAAAACGCCGCTATGCCACTCCGATCCGCTTGATCTCCCACTCGAGATCGATGCCGGCATGCTCCTTGACGCGCCGGCGCACTGTCTCGCCCAGCGTTTCGATATCGGCAGCGGTGGCGCTGCCGAGATTGATGAGAAAATTGCAGTGCATCTGCGACACCTGCGCGTCGCCCACCTTCAGGCCGCGGCAGCCCGCCGCGTCGATGAGCTGCCAAGCTTTATGACCGGGCGGGTTCTTGAACGTCGAGCCGCCAGTGCGGCTCTTGATCGGTTGAGTTGCCTCGCGTGATTCCGTGATTTTGTCCATCTCGGCCGCGATCTCGGCCCCGTCGCCGGGGGCGCCCTGGAATAGGGCTTGCGTGAAGACGATGTCGTCGGGCGCGCCGCAATGGCGATAGCTGTACTGCATATCGCCGTTGCTGAATACGCGAACGCGACCTTGCCGATCGACACCGCGCGCCTCGATCAGCGCATCCTTGGTCTCGCGGCCGTAGGCGCCGCCGTTCATGCGCAGCGCCCCGCCGACCGCGCCGGGGATGCCGCGGAAGAAGGCGAGACCCGCAATTGCCGCCTCTTGCGCTGCGCGGCTGACCTTGACGTCTGGCGCCGCCGTCCCGGCGCGGATGCGCCAGCCATCCTCGACCCTCACCTCGCCGAAGCCGCGACCGAGACGGACCACGACGCCCGGCACGCCGCCATCGCGCACGATCAGATTGGAGCCGAGCCCGACGACGACGACGGGAATCTCGGCCGGCAGATGCGCCAGGAAGTCGGCGAGGTCGGCCTCGTCCTCGGGCATGAACAACACCTGCGCCGGCCCGCCGACCCGAAACCAGGTCAGCTCCGCGAGCGACTGGTTCGGCATGAGCCGGCCGCGCAGACTCGGCATGCGCGCCTTCAGATCCGGCACGAGATCCGGGAAAGTCATGGCCATGCACGCGCCAAATCGAGCGCGGCGGCCATTGTGCCGATCACGCCGGCCATCATGCTACGGCCCCGAGCGCGGCGAGTTCGCCCGGCAGCGCATAGGCCCATTGCGTGATGTTGCCGGCGCCGAGGCACACCACGATGTCGCCGGGCTGTGCCAGCCGCTTGATCATGCGCGCAAGGTCCTGCGCGCCGTCGAGCGGAATGACCTGTCGATGACCGTGCGCACGCAACCCCTGCACCAGCGAGTCGCGGTCGGCGCCGGGAATCGGCGCTTCGCCGGCCGGGTAGACGTGCGCCACGATCACGGTGTCGGCATCGTTGAAACAGGTCGAGAACTGCTCGAACAGCGAAGCCAGCCGGGTGTAGCGATGCGGCTGCATCACGGCGATGACTTGGCCCCTGCTCGACTCGCGCGCAGCGCGCAGCACGGCAGCGATCTCGACCGGATGGTGGCCGTAATCGTCGATGATCGGTACGCCGTTCCATTCGCCGGTGCGGGTGAAGCGCCGCCGCACGCCGCCGAAGCCGGCGAGCGCGTTGCGTATGAGATCGTCGGCAATACCGAGCTCGCGCGCGACCGCGATCGCCGCGGTGGCATTGAGCGCGTTGTGACGCCCCGGCATCGGCAGCGTGAGCCCACCGATCTCGTGCATGGTCTCGCCGGCGCGGTCGCGGAAGACCACGGAAAAGCGCGAGTTGCCGTCGGCATGGTCGAGCTCGGCCAAACGCACATCGGCTTGCAGGTTCTCGCCGTAGGTGATCACGCGGCGATCGGTGATCTGCCCGACCAACAGCTGCACCACCGGATGGTCCGTGCACATCACGGCAAATCCGTAGAACGGCACGTTTTCGACGAAAGCGCGGAACGCCTCCTGCACCGCCTCGAAGGTCTTGAAGTGATCGAGATGCTCCGGGTCGACATTGGTGACGACGGCGACGTCGGCGGGAAGCTTCAGGAAAGTCCCGTCGGATTCGTCGGCCTCGACCACCATCCAGTCGCCGGCGCCGAGCCGGGCGTTGGTGCCGTAGGCATTGATGATGCCGCCGTTGATCACGGTGGGATCGAAGCCCCCGGCGTCGACCAGCGCGGCGACCAGCGAGGTGGTCGTGGTCTTGCCGTGTGTCCCTCCGATGGCCACGCAGCGCTTGAGCCGCATCAACTCGGCCAGCATCTCGGCGCGGCGCACGATCGGCAGCCGTTTGGCGCGCGCCGCGATGAGCTCCGGATTGTCGCGCTTGATCGCGGTCGATACCACGACCACTTCGGCATCGCCGAGCGCGGCGGCGGAATGGCCGACGGAAATTTTGGCGCCCTTGTCTCGCAGGCGCTTGACGTTGGCGCTGTCCGAGGCATCGGAGCCTTGCACGGTGTAGCCGAGATTGATGAGCACCTCGGCGATGCCGCTCATGCCGATGCCGCCGATCCCGACGAAGTGGATCGCACCGATGTCGCGCGGCAGTTTCATCGCTCTTCCCCTTCTTTGTCCCCGCGCAGCCCGCCAGCAGATTTATCGGCGCGCGAGTTCGTTGCTGCCACCCGCAGCAACAAATCCGCCAGCTGCTCGGCCGCGTCAGTGGCGCCTTGCGAGCGGGCGGCGGCGGCCATTGCTACGAGTTTTTGCGGCGCGCTGGCAAGCGCGGTGATCTCCGCCGCCAGCCGATCGGACGTGAAATCCTTCTGCTCGAGCCGCATCGCGCCGCCTGCCGAGGCCAACACGCCGGCATTGGCGGATTGGTCTTGGTCGAGCGCGTGCGGCAGCGGAACCAGAATGGCCGGCCGGCCGATCGCGGCGAGCTCCGCCACGGTCGAGGCGCCCGAGCGCGCGACCACGACGTGACCCGCCGCAATCCGCGCCGGCAGGTCGGGGAAGAACGGCGCGACCTCCGCCGCCACTCCCGCGCGTGCATAAACCTCGGTCACCCGCGCCAGATCCTCCTCGCGCGCCTGTTGCACGACGGCAAGGCGCGCTTGCAGATCGCGGGGGAGCCTTTCGACCGCGGCGGGCACGATGTCGGCCATGATGCGCGCGCCTTGGCTGCCGCCGAACACCACGAGCTTGAGCGCACCCGCCCCGTCGGGGGCGGCATAGGGAATGGTGGAGACCGCGACCACCGCCGGCCGCACCGGGTTGCCGGTGCGCGTCGCCTTGGCGCCAAGTTTGGGCGCATGATCGAGCACCCCGGCGAAGCTCGTGGCAATCGCATCGACCCGGGGTGCAAGAAACCTGTTGGCGCGTCCCATCACCGCGTTCTGTTCGTGAATCAGCGTCGGGATTCCGCGCAGCGTTGCCGCCAGCACCGGCGGGATGGTGGGATAGCCGCCGAAACCGACGACCGCCGAAGGCCGCATGCGCGCAAGCAGGCGCAGGCCCTGCACGGTGCCGATGCCGAGCAGCCCCGCCGTGCGCGCCAGCGACAGCGGGTTGCGCCCGCGCACGGTGGCGCTGGTGATGACGTGGATGTCGCGCGCCGGAAAAGCCCTGCCGTAGCGCTCAGCGCGAGCGTCTGTGGCAAGCGCGACACTCACGCCGCGCCGGCCGAGCGCCTCCGCAAGTGCCTCGGCGGGGAACAGGTGTCCGCCGGTTCCGCCGGCGGCGAGGAGAACAAGCGGCACGCGACGTGGTCCGTTTGGCAGTTGATCAGGCCGCTCTTTCGGCAGGCACGAATGCCCCCTCCGCTGCGAGCAACTCAGCGCGCGGGCGCTCACGCGTCAAGGCGAGCAGCATACCCATG
>Ga0210406_10005802_pt1 | contig 12865 bp, 9 predicted proteins | sample IncBWC30MmetaG_FD_155454 | JGI IMG/M metagenome (GOLD analysis project Ga0210406, IMG submission 155454) | Forest soil microbial communities from Barre Woods Harvard Forest LTER site, Petersham, Massachusetts, United States - Inc-BW-C-30-M | ecosystem: Environmental > Terrestrial > Soil >...
GCCAACACGGCGAATAATGACGCTACTCCTCGGAGTAGAAACGCCAATTTAGCCGCTCTAGAAGCAGTCATAGGTGTTTCTCGAATACAGAATATCACTGGCGGCGTTTCACATGCTTGATAAACGCTAGTGATCTATCGGAGGCGCGTTTTCAGGAATGATTAAAGTGGGGCGCGGTGCTCTGCGCGCGTTCGATAGACCCGTTTGGAGGAAGCCGATGGCGTTTGCGGCGGATGCGGAAATACCGGGCCCTATGGGTTTTCTATTTTTAACAATTAAGTTAATGACGCTAAGGAAAACTTAATCGCGGTAATCGCTCGTTCGTGACTCATCACGTTGAGAAGTATGGCACGCGCAGCGTCCGCCGCGCCAGCGGCTTAGTCCAAACGCGGTTACCGTCCATGTGAATTTGCAGTAGTTACGATACGTTGGCGCATTCAGCATCCCGCTCCAGAATGGCCGGAACATCCGTGCTGAGAGTGGTGTCTCATTAAATATGCAAAAACGTTGGAGAATGGCTTTGCCTATTATCGGCATCATCCTTTTCAGCGCCGCGAGTTATCACTCCTTACGCCGAAATCAGGAAATCCAACGCGCTCCAAGCAAGTATTTCTGGTGGTCAGACATCCGCTTGGATTCCGACCCTGCGAACAAACGCAACTGGGGCGCGACGCCATGCGAGGGCGGCAAAGAAAACTGCGGGGGCTGGGACCTCCGGACCATTTGGGTTTACCCCAGTTTGACGGAACAATTCCTAATGCTATCTGCGCTTCCCGCATTCGCCGTTGGTGAATTCGCTGTACGCGGTCTCGGAAGGATGGGCATTAGCCAGGTTTCGAGCTTTCTGTTCTTGATGCCCGTGCTGATTTTCGCTTGGTATTACCTCATTGGCTGGCTACTCGATCGCTGGATTTCCAAGCGCTCGCATACGAGTATTGCTCTGCTGAACGCCCAGAAATCAAGCATCTGCGGCTCCCCGTCATCTACAGACACATAGGATTCATCAATTGTGTAGCCATCGGGGAAATCCGCGATGACCTCTGCGCCGACAACTGCGGCATTTTACCTTGGGGAGACGAAATCACATGTTTTGGCAGCCGTGGGACTAGCCTTTCTTTTGGATGAAGTGTTCCAGAACATCAATTTCTTCGCGAGCGCCAATCTTCCCGAGACACCATGCATAGATCGACACAAAGGCTCCACTCTTCGAGTTTGATTTGAACAGAGACCGAATAACAGGCAACAGCGACCGGTCTCCCGAACGGCCCGCCGCATAGGTAAACTCCCACGGAAACTTAGGCGCAAGAGCAATAGCTTCATCGCGGTCGTAGGTCAGCAGGCACTCCAATACGCGGCCTCGCCAATGCTCTTCGCCCTTGCTGTTCAATCTGTCGATCAAGAAACAAGCCCCCAAAATCCGAACGCATTCAGGAGTTCTGGTTATGAGGCCGAGGATCGCCCTATCGCCCGTTTCGCGAAAAACCTTCGCGAGCTTCGTCGCAGTTTGTCGGGACAATTGCTTCTCGCGCAGGTTCACGTACGCCCACTTGCGGCGAGTCTTACGCTTATGGTCAAGGTAGGGCATTGCAAACCGGTTAGCCAACGCCGCCGGAAGCAAGCGAACAAGACGAAGAAGAGCCTTGTCTACAAACCCCTTAACTTCTGGTGATGCGGTCTCAGTTTTGCGCGCGATTTCGGTCATGCTGGCGGCTAGAAATTCAAGTTCTGAGGACTTCAGCTCAAGTTCTGTAAGCCGAAACGCGCAGGCGTCCAACGCTTCATAGTCCAAAACCTCAAAGTTAAGAACGCGTTCAATAAGTTCTTGTCGAGGCGTGCATCTCAAACGAGCGAATCGAATCGTTCGGTCCAGGCCATAAAAAGAGAGGTCCTCCGACCACGGGGCATCAGCATCGGGCAGGTCCGTCATCTACACCATCACTTCGCGATTTAATTCTTGTATCCTTTTACGCGCTTAAACCATTCTTCTACCAACTCGAGCTCTTCTTCGAGAGATTTGATCTGCGGGGCGACGTAGTTGACCATTCCGCTTTTATCATGGCGCTTAGCCCATTGCGAGACGCGGCTATAGCTAGCTTGGAACTCTCTGCCGTCAGTGTCCGAGAAGCGGACTAAGATTTTCACCATGTTCGGACGCACCTCGAGCCCCCCCTCCGCCAAGACTTGCCCGACGAACTCTTGGCTAAGCATGCGCTCCCACGTTTCGGATAAATTTCCAGCCCAGGTGGCCACCTCGGTTTCGTATGTGGCGTCGTCCCAGTCGTTTCGTTCTTTCTTGAGGCGAGCCAGCTCGTTCCGAAGCTCTCCGAGACGTTCGGCCACGTCCTTCGCTTTCCATGGATGTTTACTGCCACATGTGCCTGGTTTTCTTTCGCCTCCACGCCCTCTAGTAACCGACCGTTCACCTATGGGGACACCGATGCCGTTTGCCTCTCGCTTGAGATCCGCGACGAACGAGACGTCGTGCGTGAACACGACGACCTGGCGGTCTTGAGCGAGTGATGCAAGGCGCGTCGCTACCAGCCCTCGACGTATGTGGTCGAGGGAGCTGACAGGATCGTCAAGGACGAGCGCGGATTTGGAAGCGTCGAGGTGGGCTTCGGTAAAAAAAGCGGCGAGTCCTAAGGCAGTTCGCTCACCTTCACTGAAAACGCGCGGCAGTGTGACGTTCTGGCGCGCACCGACTAGCTTGGGCTGATGCAGCAACATACCCCTGTCGCCCCGTGTCTTGGCAATCGTCACGCGCTCCAAGTGTAGGCGGTCCGTCTCGCGCGTGAAGGTGTCCCGGACTACCTCGGTGATGTTCTCCTCAGAGAGTTCCATAACCTTCTTTGTAATCGAACCCGTTGCAGCGGCGTTCTTGGCGGCTTCGAGCGACTCGCGCTCTTTCAAGCGCCTGATCTCTTGGATGACAAGCTTCCGTTGACTCTTAAGCTCTTGGAGGAGCTCAAGCTCCTTTCGCTTGATCATGACTGCCGAGAGGTGCTGTTTGATCTTCTCGGGGTTTGAGAGACTTTCCGCTGCGGTCCGCACTGCCGTCGCTGCAGCCAGGAGACTAGAGCTGGTTGCTGTTTGTACGAGACCAAAACGGGGGAGCTCTGTGGCGTCGGGGAGGGCATCGACGATGCTGCTATGCGCGTTCTCGTAGGTCGCGAGAAGTTCCCTCACCTCGCGAACGAGCTCCGCGTGATCCGCCGCCAGGTCGTTCAGGTTTGTTTCGGTGATCTCCGGTGTGGTGCGGAGGTTAGTGAGAATATCAACCTTGGCATCCCAGCTCGCGCGAGCGTCCCGGAGCCGTGTCTGCGTATCGTCCTGCACAAATTGTTCGAAGCGAGACAGACGTTCGCGGGCTTCTGCCTTGAGGGGCTGCTGGCAAAGTACGCATGCAGCATCCTCACCAACGACTGGGAAGGGGTCGTCGGGATACGCGTGGGCTTCTGAAAAGCGCCGCGCCGACTCCCACAGCTCCTTCCACCGCGATGTGCCAACGCCGACAAGCGGTTCCGACTCAAATGAGTTCGCGAGAAGGCTGGCCGCTTGATCCAAGGCCTTCAATTGGTTCCGTGCTTCCTGAAGAGTCGTTACGGCGTCGTCTCCCACCGCTCCTCGAAGGGTTTCAACGTGGTTTCTCAGCGCTTCAAGCTTGACGGCCTGCCTGCTGAGTTTCTGCCTTTCTTTGGTTGTATCAGCGATTCGCAGTCGGGCTTCTTGCTCGTTGAGTTCGTTGACAGTTTCCGTGGAACCGTCTAGCTTCTGATCGAAGGCATCCAGAGCTTCGAGCGAGGAGCTTCCAGACAGCTGTGCCAGGTATTTGCCAACTTCCGTTTCTTTCACATCGTTGTCGACCACCGGCAAGGAGTGAGCGGATCTAGTGTTTTCTTCCAGCTTGGCATCGATACGGTTTCTAATGGCGACGCAAGACTCGATGAGGCCGTCCATCACGAAGAGGGCAGCAGGCCGATATGGAAAGTCGGACTCCAGAGCGATGTAGACCTCTCCGCACGGATCGTCGTAGAAGAGCATTCGCTGCAGCTCTTGTGGTGTCGACTCCGGCCAGTTTAGTGACGTTTCTTTGCTGCCCACTCTCACCGTGAGTGCTGCTCTCGGTTTGGCGAGTGCCGTGTCGTGGAAGACGTCCGATAGAACCTCTTCCTGATGTCGCGCCCGAGTGATGCGCTTTAAGAGGCGAGCATAGCCCGATTTTCCGCTTGCGTTGTCGCCGTAGATGATAGTGAGGCCGACTTCTTCGAACGTCAGCGGCTTGTCGGATGTGAGAGCGTTTACGTGCTCGGGATGTGCAATCGAGACGAGCGTGACCGGCGGATCGCCTGCCCTAACCTGCGGCAGATGCTCGAGACCAAAGCTAGTGTTCCCAACCCCTGCAGAAATTCGCCGCGTCAGAACTCGCCTGAGATTTAGCCAGCCGGAATTTGCGGAATTCCTTTGTACTCGCGTCGGAACTCTCCGAAGTTGGGAACAAGGGTCCCGCAAACCACAAAGCTCGGCACTCCGACTATTGGCTATTGCCAAAGAAAAACCGGCGCTACTCCTACAAAGACGCGCTTAGTAACGGAACTGTCGAGCGTCGATGGCTCAACGCTGTCGACACTTTTTGACAAGGTCGATTAGGAGAGCATTGGTAGATCGCGGGAAGCAGGCCACTCGTTATAGCTGTTCCAGTTGCCCAGGGCAAGGCATCAGCTCCGCACCACCTCGGCAACCGCATAGCCGAGCGCAGAGTACCCTGCAAGCCGCTTCTTGTACATGCGAGCCAGCATAGGCACCATCACATCCGCATAGTCGTAGACGTGGACTTCACTCTTGTTGTCGTGGAGACGATGCAGGCGGCCCACGTACTGTTGCAAAGTACCTTTCCACGAAATCGGCATTGCAAGAAGAAGCGTATCAAGACGGGGGTCGTCAAATCCCTCGCCGAGGTAACTTCCGGTCGCTAGGATCACGCGCGGTTCATCGCAAGGAACGGCTGCTAGAGATTCAGCCAGTCTCTTCCTTTGCTTCGCGCCCATCCCACCCTTCAAAATGAAAATGTGCGGACAAATTCCACCCAAGCGCCCAGCCAAATAATCGAGATGCCCCGTCCGACTTGTGAGAACAAGTGGTGAGCGCCCGCTGGACAAAGCCTGCTGAAGGTCTCGGAGGATCAGGTCGTTCCTTTCTTGGCTAACGATGAGAGCAGCATAAATATCTTGAATGGCCGTCTCACTTTCAGACCGACTCCAACCGAAATCAGTAATCCTTGGGAAAACCTTGTGCTCGAGGGGTGAAGACTCGGCAGCCTTCTTCGCGCTGAGATGAAATCGAATCGGACCGCATTGCATGTAGATGATGGGTTGGTGCCCATCCTTTCGAGTCGGTGTCGCCGTCAATCCCAGAACGTATTTTGCTTTGACCTCGCGGAGGACTCGTTCAAATGTCACTGCTGAAAGATGGTGACATTCATCCACAATCACGTGGCCGTACTCCGCGACGAAATCTTCCACTGCCCCTTTGCGCTGCAAACTTTGGATTACAGCAACATCAAGCAAACCGGTTCTCTTAGCTTTCCCTCCCCCATATTGTCCAACATGTCCAATCGGCAACGCTAGAAACGCCGCTAAACGTTCGCGCCACTGGTCCATCAATTGACGCCGATGCACGAGGATAAGAGCGTTAACCGCTCGCTTGGCGATAAGACAAGCTGCCACCACTGTTTTTCCGAATGCCGTTGGCGCACAGAGTATGCCGTGGTCATACGCAAGCACTTGCTCGATGGCGTCTCGCTGTTCAAACCGCAATTCGCCATGGAAAGAAACATCGATTTCCCGCCCTGCAACTCTTTCATCATGAACTTCCACATTGATGTGATGTGACTTGAAAACACGGACTACCTCTTCCAGGCACCCTCTTGGAAGGCCAATGTGCTCGGGGAAGACTTCACCGCAAGATATGACCCGCGGCTTACCGTAGGTCGAGAGCCGCATCGATTGAGATTTGTAAAATTCGGGGTTTTGAAAAGCAGCGATGCGAACCAGGCGATCTACCATCCCGGACGGTAAGCCCTCTTTCTCGATATAGATGAGATTACTCACCACGATACGAACATTCGGCGGCAACAGACCAGTGATTTGTCTTTCCTTTCGTCGCCGAGATGGGCGCCAGAGCCATGGGGCTTCGCCCTCGTATTCATCGGGCAAATGGAGGTGCACTCCGATGTGATTCCCTTCGGGAGCCATTGCGTAAGTTGTTCGGGCGAGCTGATCGATTGGCATTCTTTGGACGGACTCTAGAAACCTCCATTGATCGGGATGGGGCTGAAACAGTTCATCCAAGAAGACGCTGTTGCCTTGTTCTCTGGGACGCTTTTGCAATGGCAACGCAATCAAGTTTCCGAAACCGCCCTTGGGCATAATGTCCTGGTTGGGGAAAAGACGGTCGTATGAATCAAGGCCGATCTCATGCCTATTTTCCATAGTGCGTGTCAACAGGGAACACCCCAACCTTCGCGCATCGGCAGCGGATACCGGCCGATCAAAGAATATCCACACATGTGCGCCATTTCCGGACCGTGAGCGCTCAACAGCCGAGGGAACCTTAAAACGTTTGCATGTTGCAACAAACGCGGCTGCATCAGCTAGCCAGGACTTCTTGTCGAAATCCACCGCAAGAAACCAGCAAGTGTCGTCAGGCAGAAGTGGATAAATGCCGACCGTCTGCTTTCCAGTTAGATGATTTCGAATAGCGTCATCCGTCAGTGGCTGGAGCATCCTGGTTTTGCGGGCAACCTTCTTTCGCTCTCCTGGTCCCGCGACATGGATGGCACGCCAGTCCATGATGCCGGCAGGTGAATAGCCAGATTTGCCGCCCTTGCTTTCCCAGCGGGTGGCGAACACATCTTCTCTCCCGCGAAACAGATTTCGAAAGAGCGAGATCTTCTCCTCTGGTGTGGAAACTTCTTTTCTCGTGGTGGACGAAGGGTTTGGGACCAGGACGGCTTGTGGAACGGGTTCTTTGGGGGGCGATTGAATAATCCCGAGCATCGCACGGAGATGCGCGTTCTCTTCACGAAGCTGTCGGCATTCCTCTTGCACTGTTTTCAGGCGCTCTTGAATATTGTCCTGATCAGGCATGCGGCTGTTCATTGCTATAAGCTCCGCGGATGATCTTATCCGAGGAAAGAAGCGATCAAACAGCCGATCTTGTGTCCAGGGTCCAACTGGGGTCCAAAACTAGGCGTTTTTGGGAAGTTTTCGGGGGTCTCATTGCTGTAAGGGCAATCAAATCAATGGGACTTAGAGAGTGACCTTCAAGCTCATAACCCGAAGGTCGTCAGTTCAAATCTGACCTCCCCAACCAATCTCACCATTTATTCCCGAAAGACGAGTTAGCGATCCAAGGGCTCATCGAGTCAATGAGGTACCTGAGGGTAAAATCTTCAGTCGCCGTCCGTGCCCGTCTTTACGATATTCGGCTTAGGAATGAAGTCGGCGTCCGCCACAGCCTTTTTGCCTCGCCCGGCTTGCGCACTTCGGCGAGGTAATCCTGAGTTACCGCTAGCGACTCATGTACCAATTCGAGAATCAGCGTCGGCAGCGGTACGCCGGCGAGGTATCGCCTGCTTGCGCCGGTCTTGCGCAGGTTGTGCAGCTCCACGGCAAACTGCGCCCTGTTCGAATTACTTCCGGCTTAGTGCTTGTCGACTACTCGGGATTTGACGCGATATTTGTAAACACAAGCGCGTGTGTCGGTACTAATCCGACGGGATGAGTCAACTCTCATCAGCGCGCAAAGATTTCCTAGCCCGACCTAACTTTTCTAGGGCGCAGAATCTAAAATTATCTATGACTGCTGGTCGAACTCCTTTACTGACAGCGATACCAATTTCAGACATCGGTATCTGGCCTACGATGTCACAAGCGACTACTGAAGCGACGCTATGTTTGACTGCTGATGCGGGCAAAATGGCGATGCCTATGTGCGCAACGCCTCACGCTTAGGGGAAATGTGTCGCACGGGCCAAAGCGCGGAGGGTCCCCCCAGGCTGTCGAACTTATTGATTTGTAGTGGGATGGCGAACCGAAAGAGAGATCTTCAGATTACGCTGCCACGGTGGCACTGCCACGCACGTGGCGGACTGCCCGTTTGGGCACCGAGAAACAAAGGCAAAGGCGGGAACATTTTGGAGAAGCTTTGAACGAACGAGCCGCGAGACGACTATGCTGAGCGGCGCGCAATTCCGAGCTTATGGACTCGCTTTTGGAGGGTGGATCGCTTCATTCCAAGACGTGCCGCTGCGCCATGAGTACCGGCCACAACCCAATTGCACTCCTTGAGAGCTTCGAGAATTTGTTGACGCTCCGTTTCCTGCAAAACCTCATGAAGTGCCCCGTCTGTCGAGGATTTCGGAGTGGCGGGTCTTTCTTTCGGACGAGTGGCCTTGGGAAATTGCATATCCGCAAAATCCAGGTTGAATGTGGGACCCGGAGAAATAATCACAGTGCGCTCGATTACATTTTGCAGTTCTCGGATGTTCCCGGGCCAACGATATCGGCAGAGCGCGTCCATCGCCGCGGATGGAATCGTGTCAATCCCTCTGTTCATGCGCCGGGAGAATTGCTGTGTAAAATGCCGGACCAGAAGCGGGATGTCCTCCTGGCGCTCGCGCAATGGCGGCACCTGGATCGGAAACACATTCAGACGAAAGAACAGATCCGATCGGAACTTTAGTTCGTTCACCATTGATTCTAGGTCACGATTTGTTGCTGCGATCAGGCGCGCATCGGCCCGTAACGTGCGCGAGCTGCCCAGCCGTTCGAACTCCCTCTCCTGAAGTACGCGGAGGAGTTTCGATTGCAATTCGAGAGGGACCTCGCCGATTTCATCAAGAAAGATCGTACCACTGTCTGCTACTTCAAAGCGGCCGATGCGCTGGGCGATCGCTCCCGTAAATGCACCCTTTTCATGGCCAAACAACTCGCTTTCCAGCAAGCCGGTTGGGATCGCGGCACAATTCAGTTTGACAAACGGCTTCGCGTGCCGCGGGCTCAGATCATGAATGGCGCGGGCAATCAGCTCTTTCCCGGTGCCTGTCTCTCCATAAATGAGGACCGTTGAATCGGTGGGGGCCACCGTTTGCGCCAACTTTAGAACCTTGCGAAGGGCAGGACTGCTCCCGATGATCTCGGAAAAGTTCATTTCTGAACGGATTTCATCTTCCAAATAGAGTTTCTCGGAAGAAAGTTGGTCCTGATCGTAGTGGCGTCCACCGTCGCTGCTGCGCCGCCAATCCAGCGCCCAATAACCAGGCATACTCCCAGAAGCAAGATGCCACCGAAAATTACTCTCAGGGTATGCATTCAGAAATTCTCCCGGAAAGTGCTTCACCTCCACAAGGACCGCATAAGATTTCCACTAGCTTGTCTGCCCAATATCCAGTCGGTTGATCTTACCTACAGGCGAGAGCTGAAACTTGAAGTACGACTGAAAATCACCCCATTGGTCCGAGTGGAATGCACCGGTCAGCTCCAGCCCGTTATTCTCGACGCGGTGGATTGAAGTGAACAGCTCGTGACCGAGCGCATCGCGGGTAATTTCCTTGAGGCTACGAGGGCTCCCATCGTCATAGAGTTCAGCGTCAGGCTCAAAGAGCGCAGACCAGGCTTTCTGGTCACCGTTCTGCAATGCTTCGATGGCGGTCTTGACGATTGGATTCGTGAGCGCATCGGTCTTCATTGTCATACTCCTTTCAGAATCTGGCCCGGATTCGTCAGCGCATTGACTGCCTGCGCGCCGTCGTGCGCCGGGTCAACGTGCACAAGTGAGCCGGGACTCAATGGTGTTCGCGATACAGGCGGCGAAAGAGCCGAAACGTGCTTTAGCGACGATAACCACAGGTCATGACCCCGATGCATCGCGTTAGGATCATTCTTGCGGAACTCCACTCCTCCCGTGCCTCTCACGACCTCCTTGCTAACGACACGGCAACCCGCTAGTGCTTTGACCAGGAGAAAAGCATGGTAAGCATCCATACCTGTTCCCCGACCGAACCAGCCGATGCGGGTGCCCAAAACAAACTCATGCACATGGCTGTCGATGTGCACGCCGAACGTATCCCAGGAGAATTGTGTCTCATGGTGCAGCCTGCCATCGGGACTGTTCAGCAGATTCACGTTATGTGAGTTCGGGTACCACTCGGGCCAAGTCTGCGCTTGAACGAGATGCTGCCAGACAATCGAACAGGATGCATCAATCAGCAACTCGTTATGAGCGAACAGGTCCGCGTCTGCCGGCGTGTGTCCCGCGGGCCAATGGATGTCAGACGACCGTAATGGCCAATCGGGGTTGTCGATCTGCGAAGTCTGTGCGAACGCGCGCGGTGCCGCGATCATTCCGGCAGTTAGGGCGGCTGTCACCAGCGCCGTCTGTGTCAGTGTTCTGATTCGTCTACTAGAATGCATGGTCCTCGTTAGTCTCAGGGTGGAATTACGTCGGCGTTTCGCCGCGTGCAAAATTGAATATGGAGACTAGGGCAGGAACTTGTAACCAGAGCTATGGACCGTATGAAAGTGCTTGGGATGGGCAGGCTCTGTTTCTAGTTTTTTGCGCAACTTCAAAATGTGGTTATCAACAGTCCTTGTACAAGGATAGTTCTCGTATCCCCACACTTCATTGAGTAGTTCGTCCCGTGAGATCACTCTTCTGGGATTTTTGATGAAATACGCGAGCGTTTTGAATTCCTTACGGGTGAGAACAACAGGCCGGCCATTGCGATGAATTTCCATCGTTGAAAAACATACTTTCACTCCCCCAAACTCAAACGAGTCTGTGGCGTTGGGATTTCTCAACCATGCCTTCGCTGCATCCAGCGGTAAGCAGACATCGCGGGTATTGGTGAGGCCAGTGACGGCCTTATTGGGTCCCGGCTTTTTCTGGGTCGTCTTATCCTGAACCGCCGATTTCGGAACAAGCACGATCACCGGCAAGAAACGAGATAGCTTCCGAAATTCTTCCGGGATGCCAGAAACTGGCACCGACGCCAAGTCTTCATTAAGGAAGTGCGTCGGATTTGAATCGAATCCGGTCTTGGCTTGCGCAAAAGGGAACATTGCCGCCTTGATTGTTGCTGTCATTGAGATACCTCTTTACTCAGCTTGCTTGGCACAATTGGAGTTGCCGACTCTTTGCAGCAAGGGCATTCGATGCAGCGCGATTTTCGCGTGAAACATCCGCGTCTTTACTGCCCCGGTCGAAATCCCCAGAATGTGTGCGGTTTCTCTGATTGAGTGTTCTTTTAAGTGGATGAGCTCTGCAACGTTGCGAGCTCGCGGCCGCAGCCCCGAAATGGCTGACTTCACGATCCGTTTCCGTTCACGAAGGGAGCAACTCTCTTCCGGATCGGGAGCGTCGTACCGAAATTCTCGTTGCGCTACGGGTTTAGACGACGGTTTTGGCTCGTCTATGGGAACTTCTCGCGATCCGCGGTTTTTACGAAGCTTCATCAAGGCGGCATTAATCGCGATGCGGGTCAGCCAGGTTGCAAATTGGGATCTTTCATCAAAAGTCTTAAGATGGACGAAAGCATTCAGAAAGCACTCTTGCGTTGCGTCTTCCGCGTCTTCACGGTTTCGTATGATCCGGCGAGTCACACAGGAGACTTGCTTCTTATGACGTTCGCAAAGCTCTCCGGAGGGAGCTCTTCGCCCACTTTTGGCGGCTGCGATCAACTGGTCCTCGCTCCAAGCTCGAAGATCGCTAACTGCTGGGGCAGCGCTCTGCGGCGATAAAAATGTACTCATCACTACGATGGACCTCCTCCAGCAAATCGCGCGGGCGGCATACTTTGCGAGAGCTTCAACTTGAGTCATCATTTGGATTTTTCGTTTCTAGTAGACAAGGTCATTTTGTTTAATGTGTTAGGGCGATGAAGACTCCCATCGTGACGATGGAGCCCACTACGCTGAGGAACACGGAGGATGCCGCCTCCTCCTGTGCGACGCGGTACTGTAAAGCAAGCATGAGCACAATCGGCATCGCTGGAATGGCCGTAGTCAATGCAGCCTCACTGACTACAGGATTGCCATAGCCCATCCATCGCAAGCTACCCAGAACCAGGGCGCGCTCAATGATGTTTTTCAGGAATACGAAGAAGGAAACATACCGGTTTATTTTGATCTTGCTGGATGCAAGCACGACCCCGCAGGCAAACAGCGCGACTCCTCCAGATGCGTGGCCAAGCAGGGCAAGCGAGTGGACGATGAGTTGAGGAATGCGGAGGCCGCTTAACACGATAACGAAAGCGAGGACCGGTGCCCAAACGATCGGTTCTTTGACGGTTTCCACAAGTTTGCCAGTGAACACCGAGACGTATGATTCAGGGGCCGATGCTGAACCGCTTCCTGCCTGCAGAACGGAACTTTTGTTCTGTGAGCCTCTCCCTGTTGAATCCAATGCGAGAAGCAGAATCGTGATTGGCACGACCGTGAGATTGATGACCAGGCTGGCTATCGCGATCGGAATGGCGCTGAGCCCGCCGAATAGATCGCCGAGCACGACTGGGCCAACGAAAGGCACTGCTGGCGCGGAAGCCGTCAGCGCGGAGAGCGCGCTACTGCTCACTTGCATATGAAGAACTAGTCGGGAAAACAGAAACACCACACAGTAGAAGCCAGTGATGCCAACGCACAGGGTAATAACTAGCGGCAGGTCCTGACTGAATGCCTTGCGCGACGTCATAACGGTTCCGGTAAAAAGGGTCAGCGGTACTGCGTATTGAAGCACCATCCGATTCAGGGTCGAGGCATCCTTTGACCCAAAATCGTGTCGCCAAGCCGCCACGAAACCAAGCAAGATG
>Ga0210406_10005803_pt1 | contig 12864 bp, 10 predicted proteins | sample IncBWC30MmetaG_FD_155454 | JGI IMG/M metagenome (GOLD analysis project Ga0210406, IMG submission 155454) | Forest soil microbial communities from Barre Woods Harvard Forest LTER site, Petersham, Massachusetts, United States - Inc-BW-C-30-M | ecosystem: Environmental > Terrestrial > Soil >...
CCGATGAACCGCGGCATTGAAATATCGCCGGAGGTCGCCGATGGCCCGCAATCGTGCGTGTTAGATCAAGTGACCAACGGCATTGCGGTACGCATGGCGCTGCTCTTCCTGTTGTGCACCGGTCACAGCGAAGAGGAAACACATCCGGCCAGTGAAGAACCGCAGCCGCGGAATCGACGCGCCACGGACGTAAAGGACCCATCGCATGCTTCTCGTTAAGAATGGACGCGTGGTCGATCCCGCGCGCGGCACGGACGCGGCCCTCGACATTTTGCTGGACGGTGAGCGAATCGCTGAAGTTGCGCCGGCTGGAAAGATTTCTTCGAGCAACGGTTGCGAGGTATTCGACGCCGGCGGACTCGTCGTCGCTCCCGGCTTTATCGACCTCCATGCGCATCTCCGCGAACCCGGACAGGAGTCTTCTGAAACGATCGAAACCGGAACGAAAGCGGCGGCTCGCGGAGGATTCACGGCGGTCTGCTGCATGCCGAACACCAAACCGGTGAACGACAGCGCGAGCGTCACGCGATTCATTCTCGATCGCGCAAGGACGGGCGCCGGCATTCGCGTGTGGCCGATTGGCGCGGCGAGCGTGGGCAGCAAAGGCGAAGCGCTCGCGGAAATCGCGGCCATGAAACAAGCAGGGATTGTGGCGGTTAGCGATGATGGGAAACCCATCGCGACCGCGAAACTTGCGCGACAGGTGATGGACTATTGTTATTCGCTGGACATCCCGGTGATCGAGCACGCCGAAGACGCATCGCTCGCGGCGGGCGCAGTAATGCGTGAAGGAGTCACGTCCACACGGTTGGGTTTGGCTGGGATGCCTGCTGCCGCTGAATCTGTTTGCGTGGCTCGTGACGTTCAACTTGCCGGGCTGACCGGCGCGCGTTTGCATATCGCGCATTTGTCTGCGAAGAGTTCGCTGGAACTGGTGCGCTCAGCGAAGCAACGCGGCCTGCGGGTCACCTGCGAAGTTACTCCGCACCACTTCACCCTGATTGACGAAGATGTGCAGTACGATTCGCGCTACAAAATGAATCCGCCGCTGGCCGCTCGTGAAGATCGCGAAGCGTTGCTCGCCGGCCTGGCGGACGGCGCAGTCGACGCGATTGCCACCGACCACGCGCCGCACGAGCCGGCACTAAAGGACGTTGAGTTTGACCGCGCGCCCTTTGGCATCAGCGGGTTCGAGACGGCGTTGAGCCTCGCGCTCGAGCAATTGGTTCATACAGGGCGTATTCCGCTGATGCGCATGGTGGAGCTGTTCACCTCCGGGCCGGCGCGCGTGCTTGGGCTCGAGCGAAGCATTGCAACAGGCCAACTCGCGGACCTTACGATATTTTCGCTGGATCGCCAGTGGATCTTCCGCGCCGCAGAATCCGCCAGCAAATCGCGCAACTCCCCGTTCGACGGACGCAGCTTCAAGGGTGGTCCGGTGGCAACGGTGGTCAGCGGCAACTTCGCCCACCGAATGTAAGTAATTCCGATTCTCAAATCTAAATAGCCACTGATTCCAAATACAGGGAGGCTTGCGGAGGCGCGCCCCAGGAAAAGCACTCAGTGCGCAGCGGGCTCGGCGGCGGGGTGCATGCCGTGTTGCGGGACTTCATGGACGCCGCGGGCCGGCGGCTCGATTTTGTGGCGATAGAAATGGTCAAGGGGGATTCGGCCTTTGCCAATGGGGTAAGCTTTTTCGATGGCCTTCGTGACGTAGGCTTTCGCCAGAGCGGCAGCCTCGAATAGAGAGCGACCCGCGGAAAGGTGGGCCGCAAGCGCACTGGCAAAAGTGCAACCGGTGCCGTGCAAGAATTCTTCCTTACCCTTCTCTCCAGCGAGCGGCATGATTTCATTGCCGTCGAAGAGAATGTCTACGGCTTTGTCCATGTGGCCGCCCTTGACAATGACGGCTCGAGCACCCATTTCGACAATTTTCCGGGCGGCGGCTTCCATGTCGCCCGCGTCCTTTATGGTTAGCCCAGTAAGAATTTCCGCTTCCGGCACGTTGGGTGTGATGACACTCGAACGCTTCAGCATTTCGGCAACGATGTAGTTGATTCCGGCAGCGTCCAGCAATTCCGTTCCGGTCGACGACTTCATCACCGGATCATGGACGACGTGTGCAAATTTGTGAGTATCCAAAAATTCCGCCACCACCACAGCGTTGCCCCGATTCCCCAGCATGCCGATCTTTACGGCGGCGATCTCGCAATCTTTAGCGAGGATATCAAGCTGCGCTCGCAGCGTTGCGCCCGGCGTGTTCTGCACAAGGTCCACACCCCGCGTGTTTTGCACCGTCAGTGAGGTGATCGCCGCTACCCCGTAACAGCCGTGCGCCGCAAATGTTTTCAGGTCCGCAGCCGTTCCCGCTCCGCAGGAAGGATCGAAGCCCGCGATGGTCAGCAAAATTGGCGGCGCGACGTTGGAATGATTGTTGTGATTGCTCATCTTTCCGTGCCTTGCACCTCGTAGCCCCGGGTTCCTCTGCGGCAGCCCCGAACTCGGAGCATCGCTAGAGGCAAAGACCGCAATCTTCGGCAGCGCTAAGTGAAAATTGCCGGTCACGCCTGAGGAGGCGCACCGGCAAGTGCGAATGTACGCACGTTTTGAGGTGCGGCGCAAGAACAAATTTGAAGAAAATCGCGGCGCGCGAAGAATCGCGGGCGAATATTCTTACGGAAACAATCCGCGGACCAGAGTGGCCTCTGAGACGCGGCCGACGGCGAGAATCATGGCGCCGGCGCGCGGCGGCACGTGATGCTTGCGCATGGTATCCACCATTTCATGGAACGCACGCACCATGATCTTCTGCAGCCGCAGGTTCACCTCTTCGCTGTCCCACAGCAGGCCTTCCTGGTTTTGTACCCACTCGAAATAGCTGACCGTGACGCCGCCAGAATTGGCCAAGATGTCGGGCAGCACGGTGATGCCGCGGCGCGCCAGGATTTCGTCGGCGTGCGGAGTGGTTGGACCATTGGCGGCTTCCGCGACGATGCGCGCCTTGACGGCTTCGGCGTTGTTCAGCGTAATGACGTTTTCCAGCGCCGCTGGCACCAGAATGTCGCACTTCATGGTCATCAAGTCGTCGTTGGAAATGCGCGAAGCGCCTGGCATGCCTACAACGGTGCCGGAACGCTCCTTGTAGCGGATGGCCTTGATGGGATCGATGCCGCGCGAATTGGTAACGCCGCCGCGCGTATCGCTGAGGGCAATGATCTTTGCTTTCTTTTCGACGAACAGCCGCGCCGCCGTGGCGCCGGCGTTTCCGAAGCCCTGAATGGCAACCGTAGCGCCGCGCAGCGAGATCTTCTTTAGCTTGCAGGCTTCTTCGACGACGAAGACGAGGCCGCGAGCGGTCGCTTCCGCGCGCCCCACGGAGCCGCCGACGGAGATCGGCTTGCCGGTGACCACGCCCGGGACGGTGTGGCCCACCATCATGGAGTACGTGTCCATGATCCAAGCCATAGTCTGCGAGTCTGTGTAAACGTCGGGTGCCGGGATATCCTGGTCGGGGCCGATTAGCGGCAGAATCTCGCTGGCAAACCTGCGCGTCATGCGCTCCAGCTCGCTCTTGGACATACGCTTGGGGTCGCAGATGATGCCGCCCTTGGCGCCGCCGAAAGGCACGTTTACCACGGCGGTCTTCCAGGTCATCCAGGCGGCCAGCGCTTTGACTTCGTCGAGGGTTACGTTGGGATGGTACCGAATGCCGCCCTTGCCCGGGCCACGCGCAACGTTGTGCTGCACGCGGTATCCGGTCAGAACCTTGACCTGGCCATTGTCCATCTTGGTGGGTAGCGAGACCTCGAGGATGCGCTTGGGCGTGCGCAGGATTTGGCGCAGTCCAGGGTCAAGCTTCAGGAACTCGGCGGCCATGTCGAATTGAATCTGCGCGATGCGAAACGGATTGAGATCCTCTCGCGGCGCGATACGCGGGATCATGGGTGCAACTGTGGGCTTTGCGACCGTGGCCATTGGCTTCGGTCCTTTCGTTTGGGCGGCGTGACGCAAATCCGCTCGCCGGTGCTTCTGCTGCCTTGCTTTTCTGGGTTACCCGAAATCAAACAAAATTGCCGCCGGCATTTCAGCCGTTGGCGGCGAACTTCTGTTCGTCAGCCGCGTACTGATCGCGGCAAGCCGGCGAACAAAAGTGCACAATCCCGCTCTCGGTACGCAGCGGGATCGCTCGCTCTTCCGCGACGTGCACCCCGCAGACCGGATCGCGGACCAGCCGTCGCGAACCGACAGTAGGCGGTTGGTCAGGTGCAGCGTCGCGGCGTGTCGCCGAATTCAGGAATCCGCGCAGCATCCAGGCCAACGCCCGCCGCAACAGCACCACGGTCCAGCAAAGTACCACTAGCCAAATCAAAAATCGCATAACTCGGGAAGACCGCTCGGTTCAGCCTAGTCGGCCTGCTTGCCATCGTATGCAAGGGGAAAAGGCAGAGTCAAACGAAATCCTCTGATTTCAATAGCTTGCGCAGCCAAGAAAAAGGCTGCGGACGCGGAGTTGAGGTATCATTTTCTTGATAAGTCATTATTTATCATCGACTTACAGTGATCGGACGCCGTTCCCGGAACGCCGGGCAGCTGGGGCAGGAATCTTCGCCACAAATCACGTGCCAGGGGGTATGCGTTCAATGCCCATGTATGGGCGCAGCACATCCGGAATGACGATGGAGCCGTCGGCCTGCTGATAATTTTCCAAGATGGCGATCCATGTGCGCCCGACGGCCAGGCCCGAACCGTTCAACGTATGCACGAATTCGCTCTTACCTCCGCCCTTGGGCTTGAAGCGAATTCCCGCACGTCGCGCCTGAAAGGCTTCGCAATTTGAGCAGGACGAAATTTCGCGAAATTCGTTGGTGGATGGCAACCAGACTTCGATGTCATAAGTTTTAGCCGAGGCAAAGCCCATATCACCGGTGCACAGAAGCATTGTACGGTAGTGCAGACCGAGTTTCTGGAGCAAGGCTTCCGCGTTTCGGGTTAGCGCTTCGTGCTCTTCATAGCTCTTCTCCGGATGCGTGAACTTGAAGAGCTCAACCTTCTGGAACTGGTGCTGGCGCAGGATTCCGCGCGTGTCTTTTCCGGCTGCGCCAGCCTCGGAGCGGAAGCAGGCGGTCCACGCGGTTACGTAGATCGGCAATTTCTCCTCGGCAAGTGTTTCGTCGCGGTAGAGGTTGTGGAGTTCCACTTCGCTGGTAGGGGTCAGCCAGAAATCGGTGTCCTGGATTTTGAAAAGGTCCGCGGCAAATTTCGGAAGTTGGCCGGCGGCAAGCAAGGAGGCGCTGTTGACGAGGAAGGGCGGAAGGATTTCCGTGTAGCCGTGCTCGCGCGTGTGTACATCCAAGAAAAAATTCGCCAGGGCACGTTCCAGACGAGCGCCCCAACTCTTGTACACCGCGAAGCGAGCTCCGGTCACTTTGGTAGCCGCAGAGAGATCCAGAATTCCGGCGCGCTCACCAACTTCCCAGTGGGGCTTCGGGGAAAAATCGAACTTCGGCGCAGTTCCCCATCGGCGAACCTCGACGTTTTCCGCGGCGCTTTGTCCTACAGGAACGCCGAAATTCGGCACATTGGGAATCGTGAGAAGCAAGGCGCGCTGCGTTGAGTCAAGCTGCGCAATCCTCTCGTCGGCTGTCTTGATTCGCTCGGAGACTTGCTTCATTTCCGCGATCAATGCGTCGGCGTTTTGCTTCCCCTTTTTCAGGCGCGCAATTTCGTCGCTGGCTTTGTTCCGTTGGGCCTTGAGCTGCTCAGTTGCTGTAATCAGCTCGCGCCGCTCTTTGTCCAGGGCGCGAAATCCATCCAGATCCAACGGGGCGCCCCGCTCCTTTGCCATTTCAGCAAATAGGTCGAGATGCTCCCGAAAATAGCTCAGGTCATGCATAGGCTTGGAAGGATAGCGGAAGAGAAGGTTTGGAGTCGATACTGGAAAGCGAAGCGCGGCTCTGTGGCAGTCAGGTTTTTTTCAACGTGGCCTCGACCGTTGTGTGTGGTTCGTCCATGGGGAGAAAGACCGTTCCGGGATTATCCATGCCGAGCGGAGCGAGATCTGCCAGGCGGAATTGCTTGCTGGGCAACGACAAATGGATTTCACCTACGTTCTCGCAATTGTTCAGGATGGCCTCCCCCATCGCAAAAAGAGTGTGCTGCAGCGATTGACTATCATGCTCGGCAAAAGTCTCGAGAAGCATCTGCCTCACACCGTGCCACAGCGGGCCGAACTCGGCTTCTTCTTCGGTGTACAGCCAATCAGCCCGGATTAAAGTGGAAAGGATGCAGTCGCCTTCGTCTTTCAAGGTTGTGTAGGGATCCTTCTTGAAGTCCTCGAAAGCCGAGTTCGCCGTTTTCAGAACGATCAGATTGTCGATGCCCGCGCGCACCTGCGTACCTTCGCGGGTTCCGTTCAGGATGGAGGTGCGCTCTTCATTGCTGGCACGCGCGAAGGCTGACGCATGAGGCTTTCCGCCTTGCGGAAGCCGCGCCCAGCTGCTCTCGCTCGCTTGGATGAGAACGCGTGTGACCTGGGGGTTGTAGGTCAGGAAATGCTCGATCAGGTGCAAGCCAAGATTTTCCAAAGGCTCGATGGAATGCTGGCGGGCCAAAGCGTACACGGTGTTGTTCATCGTGTCAGGCGGAAGGATTTTGCGATTGTCGCCCTGGATGTGTGCGGCCTCAAAGTCGCCTTCGAAGCGAATCGATAATCGGATCTCGCGGATGTCGTGACGGCCTTCCTGCTTGGTGACGCGTAGTAAATGAATTCGCGAACTGCCGTAGGTATTTTCAGCGAGCCTAATCGCCATAGGTCAGCTCCCAAGGCCAGGGTGGTCGGCGCTGAGATTCTAGCGCAGCGAGCCATGCTGCAGGGGAGCAGGAAAGCGAAAGTCGCGGCTACAGGCGCTCGGGGGTGAGAAGGGCGGTCATCTCCAGCACGCGCTGGTAATACTCCTGCTGCTTGAGTCGTGCGCCGGCTTCCCGGTCGATAATGAAGGTGACTTCGCCATGAAGCTGCAGTGCCGAGGCGGTGACCGAGGCGGTGAGCGGTCCTTCAATGGCGTCGGCCACAGCCTTTGCCTTGGAGGGGCCGCTGGCCAGAAGGAGAATTCGCTTTGCTTGGAGGATGGTACCGATGCCCATGGTGATGGCGCACTGGGGAATTTGTTCGTCAGTGGTAAAGAATTTGCGGTTGTCTTCGATGGTCTCTTTGCTGAGAACTTTCAAACGGGTACGCGAGCCCAGGCTGGAAGTCGGTTCGTTGAATCCGATATGGCCGTTGCGTCCGATGCCGAGAATTTGCAGGTCGATACCGCCGGCTGTGTGAATGGCCTGCTCGTAGGACGCGCAATACTGCTGATAGTCTCCCTTGATGGAGCCGTCGGGGATGTGAATGTTGCCGGGTGCTACGTTCACGTGAGCGAAGAAATTCTGCTGCATGAAATGATGAAAACTCTGCGGATGATTGGCCGGAAGACCCAGGTATTCGTCCAGGTTGAATGTGACAACGCGAGAGAAGTCCAATCTTTCCTCGCGGTGCAGTCGAACAAGCTCCCGGTACATTCCGAGCATGGTGCTTCCGGTGGCTAGCCCCAGGCGCAGCGCAGGATTTCTGCGTACGGCATTGGCCACCGCGCGCGCCGCTTCGCGGCCGAGCTCTTCCGAATTTGATTTCAGAATCAGCAGCATCTTTTCGCCTTTGAGAAGTGCACACCGCGCATAGGGCGCCGGAGGCGCAATGAATCTACCGGAACCGCCGGATCAGGAGCTTGTGGCGGTCCGAGCGATAAAATCCCAGGACGTACATGATAGCTTTTCCCCTCGTTGAGTAAATCAACTGGCGTATGCGCATGAGCGGTTCTCCCCGCGGGACAGAAAGCAGTTCGGCAGTTCTCGCATCGGCGGCCGTGGCGTCGATTTCCTCGTCGGCGTAGCCGAGCTCGACCTGGTATTCGCGCTCGAGCACTTTGAAGAGGGATTCGCGGTTGAGGGGTGCGGAAAGGAGGTTTGGGAATTCCGCCGAAGAGAAGTAGCAGGTTTCCAGCGCGAAGGGCTCGTCGGACGCGTGTCGAAGCCGTTCCAGCTTGATGATTCCGATATTGGGAGGCAAGGCCAGGCGGGCCGCGATTTCCTGCTCGTCATGGATGATTTTCGCGAACAGGATTTTTGATCCAGCAGTGAGGCTGCGGCTGGCCATTTGCTCCGTGTAGCTCATCAGTTTGTTGAAATGGATCTTCGGAGCCGCTACGAACGTGCCGATGCCACGGCGGCGTTCGACGATGCCTTCTCGCTCCAGACTGGCCAGCGCGTGGCGGGCGGTCATCAAACTGACTTGATGAGTCTTGGCGAGGTCGCGCTCTGACGCGACTGAGTCACCTGTGCGCAAGTGCCCGGCTTCGATGCGCTTGCGAATGGCGCTTTGAATCCGCTGGTAGGCCGGTATCCCGTTGCGATGTTTCTGCTTTTCCGCCATCGATTTCTGGTCGCTGTGTTATAGAGCGCTGGCGGCGCCAGCCGTAGAGTGTAACGCTTAATACGATTTAAGTCTGTCGCAATATGTTGACAACCTGTTTCGAGAGCTATATAGCTATCCGCGTACGAACCGGACTCGCCTAAGCAAGAGCAAAAAATGGCGCTCACTTCGACCGATTGGATCGTCATCGCCGTCTACCTGGCGCTGAATCTGCTGATCAGCTTGTACTACCGCCGGCGCTCTTCCGGCAGCACCGAGGAATTCTTCGTCTCGGGGCGAAATGTCTCGTGGTGGCTGGCGGGCACGTCGATGGTGGCCACGACATTTGCGGCGGACACGCCCTTACTCGTAACCGGACTGGTCGCCAAGAATGGAATTTCGGGGAACTGGCTGTGGTGGTCGCAGTGCCTTTCGGGGATGATGACCGTTTTTTTCTTCGCGCGATACTGGCGGCGCTCGGAAATCTTGACGGACGTCGAGTTTGTGGAGTTGCGCTACGGAGGAAAACCGGCCGCCTTTCTCCGCGGCTTTCGCGCTCTCTACTTGGGAGCGCTGATGAATTGCCTGATTCTCGGCTGGGTTATCAAGGCCATGATCAGCATCACCACGGTTTTGCTCGGCGACGCTATCGCGCAGGGTCGTGTGCTGGAAGTAGCCGTTGGCGGGCACGTGCTCATGCATTACACGCTCGGGGACCCCGCGCGCACGGCGCTGCTGATCTGCGTGCTGGTCCTGGTTCCGTTCACTGGCATATATACATTCATCGGCGGGCTCTGGGGCGTTCTGGTCACCGATTTGTTCCAGTTCATCTTGAAAATGTCCATGATCATCGTGCTCGCGTGGGTAGCGGTTGCCAAGATCGGCGGGATGACGCTACTGAAGATTCAGCTCTCGCACGTTAACGATGCAATGCGGCAGAGCGGCGAGCCCACGGGGTCGGTGCTCTCTTTCTTTCCTTCGTTTCACTTGGGTTGGACGACCGATGCGATTTGGACGCTGCCGGTAATTACTTTCATGCTGTATTTGGCGATGCAGTGGTGGGCAAGCTGGTATCCGGGCGCGGAGCCTGGGGGCGGCGGCTACGTGGCGCAGCGGATGTTCAGCGCGAAAGACGAGAAGAATTCCCTCGGCGCCACGTTGTGGTTCAACATTGCGCACTACGCAATGCGCTCCTGGCCGTGGATTGTCACCGGCCTTGTCGCAGTGGCCGTGTACTCGCCCATCGGAGGACTACATCCCAGCGCGGAGTTTGCCGCCGAGCCGGAAAAGGGCTACGTGATGGTGCTCCGGGACTTCCTTCCGCCGGCGCTGCGCGGCTTGATGGTGGCGGCATTTCTCGCGGCTTTTATGTCTACCGTGGGCACGCAGCTCAACTGGGGTACCTCTTACCTCATCAATGATTTCTACCGCCGTTTTGTGGTGCGCAAAGGCAGCGAAAAGCACTATGTCCTGGCGAGCAAGCTGTTCATCGTGTTTCTGGTCATTTTGAGCGGCTATACAGCAGCGCACATCAGCTCCATTCAATCGGCATGGCAGCTTTTGCTGGGCATGGGAGCTGGAACCGGCGGAGTCTTGCTGCTGCGCTGGTACTGGTGGCGCATCAATGCTTGGAGCGAAATTTCTTCCATGACCGCGGCATTTGTTGTGTCGATGTCACTGCAATGGGTGCACTTTTCGGGGAACAGTTCGGTGGTGTTTGCCAAGAGCACCATGATCACCACCGCAGCCACCACCGCCGTCTGGTTGATTGCGACGCTCCTGACACAGCCGGAGAGCGATGAACGCTTGGTGAAATTCTACCGTCGCGTGCGGCCGACACTTCATGGCTGGAAGCGCATCGCCTCGCTTGCGCCAGAAATCGCGCCGGTTCGCGATTTTGCTGCGAATGCGTTTGATTGGGTGATGGGCTGTACCTTCGTATATTGCGCTATGTTCGGCATCGGCGAACTGGTGCTGCAAGCGTGGCTTGCGGGATTCGTGTTATTCGCATGCGCCGCGATAGCCGGCTACCTGATCTACTGGAGCCTTTCGCGACGCGGGTGGGAAACGCTGTCCGGCGGAGTCAACAGTCCACTGCCGGCCGCACGCAACGACGCGACCATACCGGGGGCGGATTAGGTTTTTTTTCCCTAACGTAGCGCTCCGATCGGGTGATCGTATCCCGTCATTTCCAAGTATCCGACGCCGCCGATTGGCGACCGGCCCTTAGTTCCGGCGAAGACTACGGCACCTTCCCAGTAGGCAGGCACGAACCCCGCTGACGACGACAGTTCCTGCGACGGGAGCGAGGTCGAACTCTCCAACACAATGCCGAGCCTCGGAATGGAGATTTTCCACCGTACCGGATAAATCGCACCCGTGGATGGACTCACCCACCTCGCGCTCGCAGGTTCCAAATTGAATTCATCGCTGCGCAGATGCGTGGTATCCCCGCGGGCATCCACAAATGTTCCCGCAGAATACTGATCGATCGACCCGTCCTTGCGCCGGATGCGGAACAGCATCAGTTCGGTGTTGTCTTGGAGCTGGATGCTCGTCCAGTCCCATCCCACTTGATCGGCTTCGAGTTGGTGCGTGAAAAATTCATGATCCATCCAGGCCGTGCCCAGCACTTGAAATTTTCTGCCGCCCAACTCGATTTCGCCCTCGGTATTCAGGCGCGTAAGTGAAATGTAATGAGACGCGCGTCCGGCTCCTTCTGCTTTTTGGCTGACGCCGTTCGCTCCATGAGTCACCGGGGGCTTTGCGGATCGCAGCGTAAAGTGAAGCGCAAAGCGCTCGTCAATGGCTTGCAAGAGTTGCTCGTCGCCGCGCCATGCAACCTGCCAGTTGCCGTTCCAGATTCGCGCGTCCGCCTCACTTACCCCGGCGATGCCAGGTCCTGCGCGGTTGGCGCGCTCTGAATGAAGAAATTTGCCGTCGTCCAAATCGCTTAGCGCGAGGTGAGCTAAATACAGATCGCGTACTGTCCAGGCGCTGACTGCTTTGGAGTCGCGATCCACGCCCTGCCGGAAAAAGGTTAACTCAAATCCAAAACGACGCCCGTCCTCCGACTTGACGTTTCCGGTGTAGTACCACCACTCCGTCTGGAAGTCCGGATGATTGAAATAATCGCGCGGAAATTTGTAACGATATTCGGGAAGAGCCTCCCTATATTGAGCTGCCGCCACAACCGCGAAGAACAACAGCGCGGCGACGCATGCCGCTCTACTCTTCATGAACGACCTCGACGGGATTGAGTCGCACGGCCACGCGTGCGGGATACAAGCCCGCCAAAACGGTTGCGGCATACACCACCGTCAAGGCTCCCAACAGCACCGCCACCGGCCAGTGAAAACGAATCGTCCAGCCGAACGACTGCTTGTTGATCACATAAATAAGAATGAGAGAAAGCGCGAAGCCCAGCGCGATGCCTGCAAAATTGGCGAGCAAACCGATCAATCCCGCCTCGATGACAATGAGCTTGCGAATTTGCCCGCTCGCCGCGCCCAGAAAACGAAGCAGCCCCAGCTCGCGGCGCCGGTCGATCACCAAAGCCAGCAGAGCGCCGGCAACGCCCATTACGGCGATGAGGACGGCAATGGCCTCCAGCGCGTAAGTAATCGCAAACGTGCGGTCGAAGATGCGCAGCGCCTCGCCACGCAGGTCGCGATTGGTGAACATCAGCACGCGGTACCCGGCGGCCGCCCGGTCGATTTCCTCGCGAACGTCTTCGATGCGCGCGTAAGGGGCCACATAAATGGCCAGGTTCGATGCCGCGGGGTCCGGCAAATAGTGCAGCAGGACAGTGCGGTCCATCAGAATGCTGCCGCGCTCGCTGGAATAGTCATAGTAAACATCGACCACGCGAAACGAAGCACGGCTCTCGCCAAGCGCGAGCGTGATGGCATCGCCGGCGCGCAGGTGATGCTTGTTCGCAAACGGTTCGCTCACAAGAACCGCATTGGAATCGCGGAGTTCCGCCAAAACTTCGCTGGTCCGGCGGCCGGACAGAAAGTCGGCGTTGTGATATTCGCGCAAGATGTTCAATTCGACTGATCCAAGTCCCGCGGGCATGCCCTCGTAGCTGATCTCGTACTCGCGCAGCCGGTCGATTGCCGCGACGCCTGGGAGTCGCGCGATTCTTTCCGTGAGCTCCACCGCAATCGTCGGATGCCGGTCCGCCGCGGGATTTCCCGCCGGGCGCATGTACAAGTCCGCCGGAAGCTGGTCGCCCATCCACAACAGGACGGTCTCGCGAAAGCTGCCGACCATGATGCCTACCGCAGTCATCATGGCAATCGCCGTGGAAAGCGCGCCAACCAGTACGGAAGTGCGCCGCAGCGAAGACGAAAGGCTCCGCGACGCAAGTACAGCCTCGACTCCCAACACTCTCTTCAGCAACGGCGAAG
>Ga0210406_10005808_pt1 | contig 12860 bp, 13 predicted proteins | sample IncBWC30MmetaG_FD_155454 | JGI IMG/M metagenome (GOLD analysis project Ga0210406, IMG submission 155454) | Forest soil microbial communities from Barre Woods Harvard Forest LTER site, Petersham, Massachusetts, United States - Inc-BW-C-30-M | ecosystem: Environmental > Terrestrial > Soil >...
ATTTCTACTCCGGAAAACCTGACCTGAATCTCCCGACGACCAACAGCCGCCAGCACAACTATTACGTAGGTGCCGGCGTCATACACCGCTTCTAGGAAATCCCTGAGATTCGGCTATATAAGGGGGGCGAACCGAGCCGGCGATAGGGCACCCCCCAGGTCATTTCGGCCCATGCAGCAGAGAAGCCACGTGATACCTCGCCATTAGAGAGGCCCACCCACCATGAACGGGCAACTTTCCATAGCCGACTGAATCGCTACGATCTAGAACCGATATATAAAGCTAATTGATGAAGATCCGTTCAAGTGGTCGACTCCTTTTTGCGTACGCGTTAGGGCGTAATCGTACGGGTCGGTGACTGTATCGTGAAACCTAGAAACCGATGATTCCACGTGAAAAAAGAAATGATGCGCGGTGTACGGAGAAGGCTCAATAAAACCGATGACAACACCCTGGACACCATTTGTACATTCGCAACCATAAGTCTGTATTGTGCCACCCGTAGGCGTCGTAAATGTCTGTGGCGTTGGATAAGAGGTGCTTTCGTTGAAATGCCGGAAATACTCGGCGGTAATTCGAAAACTAACGTCGTCGCGGAACCAATCCCTTCCGCCACCCACGCGCCAGCTATCGGCCCGCTTCTTGTAATTCGTGGTGTAGGTTTTACCCCAATCACCACCGCCGCCAACCATCCAATGCTGATTGAGCTTGTAGAAAACATCGCCATTTAGACTGCGAGAATGACCGGTGTTGTTACCCGCCGTGCCGTCATTGGTTTTCTTGGCAAAGCTGTAATCCGCAATTCCCGTGAAGCTAATCTTGCCAGTCTCCCAAGCGAGACCGGGGTGTGCGTCAAAAGAGATAGCGGAATAACCTCCGCCGTTCAAATTCATGGCACTCTCAATTAGTAGATGCGGATAGAGGGCGGGGACGTCTGAGACTGGCGCGGGTGTTTCCGCAAAGGCGAAACAACACAAGAGACTAGCAATCAAAAATGGCTTCATTCTATCCTCAAATTTTCCGCTCAAGGCGGCTCTTGGAGTGCTGGATCAGGAGTACGGCCCCGCGCGTTAGGCTGCGGGGCCAAATGGGTCAACGTTCGACTTTCGTTGACCGACCCAAAGGAGTCATCGGCCCCCCCGGCGGGAAGGTTTAGTCTTTCGTCCCGACTGCTCCGCACTCTTGGGCGTATCGAATTAGCTAGGTTTCTAGTGCGGTCTTTTCTTTCTTCATCGGGAATGACTACATCGCCGACTGGCAGGCAGGGCGCCCAAATGGTCGGCGTGGAAGCCGCGAGAGGGATAGGGCCTCTAGTCTCTGAACGCCACAAGTGAGAAGGCTTTATTTATGCCGTCATCCGGCCATTTCAGAACTTCGTATGTGTCATACTTTGTTGCGGTTGGAACTGAGAAGACGCTTCACATTGTCTGAAATTTTGTGACTCTCTGGCCGTAAATCTCGAATAGAACGTCTACTTTCGCAGGGCCGCTGATTGTGCACCACTTTCGGGGCAGTACCCTATCGTTCGTTCAGAGCCCAGGCGGCGTAGACCCAGGTCTGGCAGTCCGTCTGTTGCTTTGTTCACGGTTTTCGATAGCCCGAAAGAGCCATGTACAGTAGTGGAGACTACTTTCCAAGGCTTGTGGTTCTTATACGTAACCCGTACCTTCGTGTAGAGGCCCAAACGCTAGACCTGGTTAGGTCACCCGTTGGAGCGACACCAAAAGACTTGGGGCGGGTGTTATCGCTTCATTCTGGGGAGATGCTTCTGTGCATGCGATGAATGAGTCCGTTCCGATCCAGTCCTACTCGCAGTATCCATTAACGGATTGCGGAAACGCTGAGCGGCTGGTCGATCAGCACCGTGACTGTCTCCGCTATTGTAATGCGATGCGACATTGGTTTTTATGGAAAGGAAACCACTGGTCCGCGGATGATGGAGCTGGTGTCCAACTGGCCAAGAAGACTGTTAGAGCAATGCGACAAGAGCGAAAGCACATGCTGAACGAAGGAGAGAATCACTTAGAAGACTGGGAAAGCCGGCGACGAAGAGGCGATGCTTTGGAAAAGTGGGCAATCCGCTCAGAGGGAGCCTCTCGAATCATCGCCATGCTCCACATGGCAGAATCAGATCCCCGCGTGTCAGTTGAGCCGAGTGACTTTGACAGCCCCCCCTGGGTGTTAAACCTGAGCAACGGCTCAATTGACTTAAAATTCGGTCGTTTCAGAGAGCACCGGCCTGAGGAGTTGTTAACAAAACTTGCTGGCACCGAATACGAGTCGAAGACACAATGCCCCCTATGGAAACAATTCCTTGCGGAAGTGTTTGCGCCGCATCCCGAAATTATTCCTTTCCTCCAACGAGCGGTTGGCTACACCCTGACCGGCGAGACCCGAGAAGAATGTGTCTTTGTTCTAGCGGGTCGCGGGCGCAATGGCAAGAGTACGCTTATCGGTATCCTGCATCGGATTCTCGGTCAGTACGGTGGCGTCGCTGAAATGGACACATTCCTGGCTTCGCACGGGACATCATTAAGAGAAGACATCGCAGACATGCGCGGCCGTCGCTTTGTGAGCGCCCAAGAACCTATGCTAGACGGGAAGTTTGCGGAAGGAACTCTCAAGTGGGTGTCCGGGGGCGACCGACTGCGAGCGCGTCGTCTGTACGAACACGCGCAAGAGTTTCAACCTTCACACAAACTGTGGTTGGCTGTGAACCGTCTCCCGGCACTAAGATACGACGACGGTGCAGCGTGGAGCCGTTTGCGGGTTATTCCGTTTGATGTGTCGTTCGCGAACAACGCGAATCGAGAATTGAAAGTCGAGCTGCAGAGTGAACTGAGTGGCATCCTGAATTGGGCCATTCAGGGATGCCTCATGTGGCAGCGGGATGGGCTCGGGTACATTGAGTCCGTCACCAACGCCACGGAAATGTGGCGGAAGCGTGGAAAGGAAGTTGCGTGAAACTACACCAACTCAGCTGGCAGACGCTGCTTCTCGGAGAACATTGCTATCTGGACACGACAGACGAGTGCTACTTTACCGATGAATATGACAGTTTTAACGGGACTGGCATGAAACCGAAGATCTTATCGCTGAAGCGGGGCAACGAGTCGGCGATCGTTGGTCTGGCCCGGCAGCTAGCATCAGCTCTGCCGCTTGAGTGGAGCACTAACTACACCTTCGTGCCGATGCCGGCGTCCTCCGGCGCGGCCAACCCGTTGAGGTCGATGCTTGGGCGACTACACGTCGAAGACACCCGCGACCTGCTCATACAAATCGAGGATACGCCGTCGTCCCATAACGGATGGCGCCCGACGCCGCAGGAAAGGGCGAAACTTTTGAGGTTGAACGAATTAGAGGTGGATCCAGAGCCGGAGGCCGTTGTGATCGTCGACGACGTGCTTGCAACGGGTTCCCATTTTCGCGCTGCGAAGATGATTCTTCGGCAGAGATGGCCCTATATGCGAGTGATTGGCGTTCTCTTAGCCCGTGTGTCTAGCTGGCGGCGCGGTTCGCTGTCTGCTTGGAATCCGCCGTTTCAGCGGCAGTAATCTCCTGGAAAAGCTCGGGCAAACTTTGGGCGTCGTCTACCGAGTTTCCGAAACGTGCAGACTCGTAAGCCCGAGTAAACCTGGCGACCTTTTTCTGCAATGCCGTTTCCTGAATGGCCGCTACGAAATCCAGGGGTGTCTGCGAGGGCGATTTGCGCCAGCCACGCCGCGCCATGCGGGTGACCATCCGGTCATACCAAAGTGCGGCGGATTCGCGCGGGGCACGCTCCGGATGCGCCCGCAGACTACGGTCACGCAGGCCGCTGACCAGCCGCCGGAGATTCAGCAGCGTGATCAGGACTGCGGTGAACGCGATGAGCCCGCCCAACCAGCGCACCGGAAAATTGGTAAAGTGCCGTTGCGCGCGCCGTGCCGACCGCAGCAGAGCGCGATGCTGCCGCCCCATCCACCGGCGAGCCTCGTCAAAGAAACGCCGGCTGCTGTACGCTGCATCCTTCCCCAAAGTGCGCTGGTGGCTGGCATCGTAGTTGATAATCCATTCGCGCCAAAAAGATGCGGCCGCATCCATGTAGAGCTGCATCCGCGACCAACCGTTCCGCGTTGGCAGGTTTCCGGCTGGAGTCGGATCAAAGCTGATCCAGCCGGAACCGGGGAAGTACGCCTCAACCCACGAATGAGCGTCGCTGGCTCGCACCACGTATTGGCCCGTGAGGTCATTGAATTCACCTCCGCGAAACCCCGTGACAATTCGCGACGGGATGCGCAAGGAGCGCAGCATGACCGCCATCGAACTGGCGAAATACTCGCAGTGACCTTTTTTCCTTTCGAACAGAAAATTGGCCAGCGGGTCCTGTGGCAGACTTCGGGGCAGCTCCAGCGTGTATCCGAAGTGGGTTGAGAGATACCGCTCCACGGCGGTTGCCTTTTCATAGTTGCTGGGAGCGGGCGCGGCGATTTCGTTCGCCAAGTTCGAAATGCGAATGTCGAGCGGCGGCAGTTTCAGGTACTCGTCCACACCAGCGGGGGCGGTGTTCGCCGCCAGACGAAGCTCGTCGCTGTCGATCACGGGCAATTGCGATTCGGCTTCGTAGCGGTTGATCGGGCGTTCGGTATCGAGGTCGTAGACTGCGCCCCCAGCGTCCATGCTTACCTGGCGGAAATTTCCAGTGAGACTCTGCGGCCTCTCTGCCAGAAAGAAGACATTGGTTCCAATCGGTTCCATGAGGACACGATAACGAATGGATCGGCCTGCAGCGGCCGGTGCGCTACGCGGGTCCATCAAACGCGCCAGCCGATAGCTTCCGTCTATCGCCGAGCGCACCTGGGCTTGTTCATAGGAATTCGACCAGACTCTGCCGTCAAAGTTGCTCAGCGCAACCCCACGCCACTTCAGGTCGTACCCGCCTTGCAGATCGTTCTGGATCTCGATGTGCATGACGACAGCAGTGGACTGCTGAATCTGGCCAATGCGGCCGAGTTGTACTCGATCTGTGAAGCCGGTGGAGACATCGCTGGTCGGAGTGTAGGCGCTCAGGTAGTGGGACGAGATGCGGGGAAGCAAGAAGAAGGTTAGAAAACTTCCGGCCATGATCATCAGCATGAGCACCGGAGCGATGGCCAGCAGCCCGTAGGCCATGCCCCGGCCTGGAGAGATAGCGGCGGGAGATGCAACGTGTGGATCTTGTGCGTGCGTCTGCTCGGCGGCGACCGAGTGCCGCATCTCCATCAGGACGAAAGTGATGATGGCAACCAGCAGGAAGCCCGCAAAAGAAAACAGAAACACACTGCCGACCGTAAGCACGGCGGCCGCCAGCACCATCAGAAAGGAAAGTACCGCGAGCATGCAATGGTCGCGCGTCCGCTGCAACGAGAATAGCCTGACGACCATGGCGAACAGGACAAGGTGAACCGTTGCCGTCAGAAAACTGCGCGAAAGAAAGAAGTAGTCGGCGAGGTAGATAGCGACGTAAATCAGCGTCAGGACAGTGGTCCAGCGTTCCGCGATCACAAACTCGCGCCGCGTCAGAAGTTGGAGTCCGCGGAGCGCGAGCGCAAGCCCCACAAGAATCACCGCTGGCAGATCCAGCCCTCCGGTTGACGCCAGAGCACCAAAGCCGCTGAGCACGAGCAGATACAGCGCAACATTAAAGTAGCGCTCGATGGCATTGGCCATGGTGGTCCCGCCCGGGTTGATAGAGGCTTCGGTCACGACAGCTTCTATTGTTGGCGAAACCGGCGCGGAAGGGAAGTGTCCGCGGTAACAACAGACAGCGCACGCTGAATCGAGAAAGTAAGCCCTAGGCGGTTCTTTCTGAAGGTGACTGTCGCGTCCCAGAACTTGCTCGTCTAGGTTCGGCCCAACGAACCAGTTACCATAAAGATCGCAATCCAAGGAAGCGCCGTTGCGTCGTTCAAGAAGTGAGCGACAAGTGCAGGGACCAAGCTGCGGCGTCCAAGGAGGTAGGCAATTCCCCACATCATACCGAGAAATGCCGTGGGAACCATGATGCCGAGCCAAGCGAGAAGTCCCTGATTTAGATAGCCGGCGTGTGCCAGTCCAAACGCGACGCCGGGCATAAGCACTTGGATGAGTTTGCCATAGCCGGCATTAGCGAATTCGGTCATCAGAAAGGAGCGAAATAGCACCTCCTCACAGAATCCAGCGGTGATTCCCAAAAGAAGCGCGGCAAGCAGATGGAATCCGGGCGGCATGAACGCATAAGAGATAGGAATATGCATTCGGGGCAGGAACCTGAGATTGCTGGCGATCGAAAGAGCTGCGAACAGGAGCGCCATGGCCCAGGCGGACCATGTTCCTAAGCGCCAAACGCCTAGGTCTTTGAAAGAGGACTCACGGGTCCGCAATACGAACCACAGCCCCAATACAAAGGCCCATTCGACGATGGCGCCTCCAAGAATCCAAAGCAAGAAGCGCTGCTCAGGAGAGCCATGCACCGCTGCGGGAATGGAAAATGAAATGAGCTTAGAAATGATCCAAATCGCGGCGGGAATGCCAAGACCTAAGATCAAAGACTCCAGCCAGCACACAAATCGGCTAGGCGACGCGCTAGCGGTCTGAACCCCTGAGGTACGTATATCCACTGACGACCTCCCCTGGAGCGGACTTAGGCGGGGAATGACTCCGCTTCAAAGGACTTGTACGAGACTATTCAGAGAAAGTTCCGTCTTGAGGACTTTTTGGCAAACTGCTAGATACTTGCTCTCGCAGAAGTCGCGTACGGCGCTAACATTATCGACTCTTCGCTGGCACGAGATTCGCAGATCTCGAAGACGGAGTCCAATTGGGTGACCCTCAATACTTCGCGGACTTGCCCGGTTGGATTCAGCAGGGTGAGATAAATACCGGAAGCCTGCAACGAGACCAAAGCGCCGATTCCTGCGGCATCGATGGCATCCACTCCAGTCAGATCGAGGGTCACATTACGACGCTCCTGGCGAACAGCCGCACACAAAATGGCAGTCTCATCACCCCGCACAATTCTGCCCTGGCATTGCAGAACTACTCCGTCATTCGACTCTTTGACAGTCACAGTAAGCATGATTGGATTCTCCAGAATCTAGCCCTGCGGGCGCGAAGGCTTCCCGCGAGTAGGCATCCATCATAGGCGAACAAAACACGAAACGCAATGCAAAAGTAGCAGACGCACGACTCAGCGGGAGGATTCCCCTCGGCTCACGCTTTCGGCTGCGCGGCGGGCGGTCCAAATGAACCGCAACGGCCTCGCATGCCTTCGCGGAACTTTTCGCGCTCTTCAGGGGTCATGCGCTCCCAGCGTTCTTTCATGCGGTGACGCCAGTACATGTGCCTGCCCGGTCCACCGCGAAATCCGCCGAAGAGGATCTTGCTCAGAAGCAACAGGCCCACCGCCTGCCAGAAGGTGATCAGATGCCAGCCGAAGAGAGCCGGCGTCAGCCAATTCCACAGGCTCATAACCACATAGCCAAGCACCGCAATGAACAGCGGGGCGAACAACGCGAACTTCAGACCTCTTAACATCCAATTTCTTCTCATTTCTCTTCCCTCCTCATTTCGTAAATTCGTCGTAGACTTCGCGCAGCCGCTCGCGCAAATGAATCACGGCATAGTGCTTGCGTGAGAGCAGCGTATTCACGCTCAGGCCGGTTTCAATCGCGAGGTCTTTGAAGCTGCGGCCTTCTATTTCATGGGCGAGGAATACATCACGCTGCTCTTCGGGGAGTTCCTCCAAAGCATCCTCAAGCTCTTCCAGCAAGACAGTTCGGGCGTAGGCCGCCTCGGGTCCGGCATCGCGGGACGGGAGCATGTCCTCCAACGTGACAAACTCTCCCTCGTCCGCTACTACCGGATCGTTCGTTGACGCCTCGGGCTTCCTTTTGCGAAACAGGTCTGTGATTCGATTACGGGCAACGCGGAACAGCCACGCCCCGACTTGCTCGATGGGCTTCATCAGGCGGTATGTTTCCACGAGCTCGTAGAAGACCTCCTGCAGGATGTCTTCCGCGTCGCTCGGGTCGGCGACACGTCTCCGGATGAAGTTGCGGAGCCGGGTCTTGTCTCGATTAATCGCTTCGGAGATGCGCTCGTCTTGCTCCGCCATCATCCACTGTTTTCTCAGCGCCTCGTCCATCTACTGATGTAGACGAATGAGCGAGACAAATATTTTAGAGGATTTAGGTGGGGACCTGTGGCCTCGGGATCACTGACTTGGCGCGGGGGGGAGGCGTGGTTGAATCTGCGGACTAGGTGACGGCAACAATCTGTTTTTGTGTTTACAATACCTGCCCATGGACTATCTTCTGAAAACTGAACCGACTGTCTATTCATTCGCCGATCTTGAGCGGGAGAAGACAACGAACTGGGATGGAGTGACGAATCCGGCGGCGGTGAAGCACCTGCGCGAGATGAAGCCGGGGGAGCGGCTCGTGATTTACCACACTGGGGACGAGAAGAGCGCGGTGGGGACGGCGTCGGTGGTATCGGTCGATCCAAGCGATCCCAAAACTCCGAAAGTGACTATCAAAGTTGGGAAGGCGATAGCGAAGCCGAAAACACTGGCCGAGATTAAGGGGCGAGCGGCGTTTGCGGAATCTCCGCTGGTGCGGCAGGGACGATTGAGTGTGGTGCCACTGACGGCGGCGCAGTACGTGTGGCTGACGGTCGAGTGAGGTGGCGCGAGCTAGACCCTGCCGAGCTGCGCTCGGCTTGGACAGCCGAGGGCGGCTGTCCCTACGCGGACGGGGGCGCCCGTCCCTCCACTAACAAATCGGCTTACGTCCGCACCACGCGCTCGTTGCAATCGGATTCGGGGCACGCGTAGGTCACGTGATTGCGCTGGCGGTCGAGGCTGATGATGAACATGGGGCGTCCGTGGCGATCACAGGTGGGCTGGTTGGGAGTCAGGATGGGCGCGTCTCCACGCTTAGGCGTGGTGTAGCCGATGCGCTCACCGAAGCAGCGGTGGCAGAACTTGTCGGTGCAGCGAAAAAATTCTATCGAATAGTCGGCATTGTAGGGAGCCAGGACGGGCTCCATGGTGCGGTAGTGCTGGTCGCAGAGAGGGAGGATGTCCATCCGCATGCGGAAGCGAGTTTAGCACTTTGAGGCGGGGCTAAACGGAATACGGCGGTGCGGATACCGGTCGTACAGCCGGCGAGACGCCGGCGCTACAACTTTCAGCCGATGTGGCGCAGGGCGTCGACTATGCCGAGGTTCGAGGCGCGGTAGGAGGGAATGAGGCCGCTGATCAGCCCGACAACCGCCGCGACCAGCATCACTACAAGCGCGGTGGCTGCGGTCATGTGCATCGAGAGCGGCAACCCAATGCCAGGGCGGGACATCGCCTTGACGACCAGAGTTCCGAGCGCGACGCCGACCAATCCTCCCATCAGAGAAATTGCGATCGATTCGCTTAAGAGCAGCTTAAGGATGTTTTCGCGGGTGAAGCCAAGTGTGCGGAGAACGGCGACTTCGCGGGTGCGTTCGCGGATCGACATGGCCATGGTGTTGGCGCAGACCAGCAACGTGGTGAAGACAACGGCTCCGCAAATGCTGAGGATGAAGACTTTGACGCTGCCGAGAGTGTTGATGAAATCGAGCTTGAACGCCTGTTCGCTCTCGCTCTTCGTTGGAACGGGGGTGCCGTGGAACATGTCATCGATGGCGTGGGCCGCTCGGGGCATGTTTTCAGGAGTATCGACGCGAGTGAAGAAGAAACCAGCGGCTCCTTTGAAAAAGCTGACTGATTCTTCGAGATATTTTGCATGGAAATAGAGCGCGCTGTTGGGCGGATCGATGCTGTAGATGCCGCGCAAGTTCAGATCGAGAGTAGCGGGAAAGATGCTGCCTTGCAGGATGATGTGGTCGCCGATTTTCCAGTTGTGTTTCTTGGCAAGCTCAGCATCGACGACGCAACCCGCGCGATCGCGCTTCCAGGCCGCGAGTTGGTCGGCGGGCATGACCTTGTCGGCGGCGACGTCGAAGTATTCATCGGGGTCGGTGGCGAACTGAGCGAAGAAGTTCTCCGGCTTGTCGTCCTTATACTTGCCCCCGAACCAGGTCATGGGCACGACATGCACGACGCCTGGAACGGTGCGGATCTTGTCTCGATAATAGATGGGAATGAAGTTGGCGAGCGAGACCTTGTGACGCGTCATGATGCGAAGGGCAGAGTCAGGGGCTCCCTTGTCGATGTAGAAGCTGCGCCAGACGCAAAGCATGATGCAGAGCAGGAGCAGAGAAAACGCGATGCTGGCGACTGTCAGCAAACTGCGCCGCTTGTTGCGAAAGGCGGACTTGGCAACGAAACGGGTGAGGGTCATGGCTTCAGAAATATTTTACACGGCAACCTCCTCCTGCTGTAGAGGCGGGGCTTGCCCCATCTTCGCTGCACGCGGTCGGAGACGGGGCAAGCCGCGTCTCTACGGGAAATCATCGGCGCGGTTGGACGGGCGAGGCGCCCGCCCCTCCATCGAATGACTCATCGCGCAGTCCCGGACTCCCGGCCCGAGATTAAGAGAAAGTTTTGCGCAGTTCCCGACGCAGAATCTTGCCTGACGGCGTGCGTGGGACGACCTCCACAAAGCGAACCTCGCGGGGCTGCTTGTGCCGGGAGAGACGGTCGGCAACAAAGTCGCGGAGTTCTTTGTCAAGAGTGTCAGAGGGCATAAAGCCTTCACGCAGGACGACAAATGCGCAGGGGATTTCCCCGGCGTCGAGATCGGGTTTGGCGACCACTCCGCAATCGCGGACGGCGGGATGTTCGAGTAGAAGAGATTCGACTTCGGCTGGGGCGACGGGGAATCCTTTGTACTTGATCATCTCTTTGCTGCGGTCGAGGACGTAGTAGAAGCCATCGGCATCGCAGCGCACGATGTCGCCGGAGAAGTACCAGCCGTCGCGAAGAACAGCGGCGGTGGCTTGCGGATCCTTCCAGTATCCGAGCATGATCTGCGGACCGCGCATGACGAGTTCGCCGGGCTCGCCGGGCGCGACCTCATTTCCATCAAGATCGACGATGCGACAATCCGTGACAACCAGTGGCTGTCCGATGGAAGCGGGGCGGTTCATTTCAGGCGGAGCGATGTAGCCGACGTGAGTGACGGGCGAGGCTTCGGTCATGCCGTATCCCTGAACGACGCTAATGCCGGTGAGATTGGCCATGCGTCGGGCGAGTTCGGGAGCGAGCGGCGCGGCGCCGCACTTGATCCAGCGGACGGTGTGATTATGGGGGAAGATGCCAGCTTCGGCGGCCTGGCAGAACGCATTGATGGCGGGCGGGACCACGGGCATCATGGTGACGCCTTCCTGAATCAGAAGAGCGCACAGCTTTTGTGCGTCGAAGCGCGGCATCAGGACGAGGGTGGAGCCGAGTATCAGGGAGAGAGTCAGCGCCACGGTAAGTCCGTAGATGTGGTAGAGGGGCAGGAAGCAGAGCATGACATCATCGGGCGTGAGCATCGCGGCATTCGGGCCGAGGACCTGATAGACATTCGCGACCAGGTTGTAGTGCGAGAGCATGACGCCTTTGGGTAGTCCGGTGGTGCCGCTGGAGTAGGGCAGGGCGGCGATAGTTTCTTGCGGGGTCTGGACGGCGTTGGGAAATTTGGCGGACGTTGGCCGCAGCAGGGTGGCGAAGTCTTCGCAGCCTGCGCGCTGACCTTGCATGTTGAAGCTGCGCGTGGTGAAGACGCGACGCAGGCCAGGAAGTCCTGCGAGGTTCACGTTTTCCAGAAGAGGAGCGTCGGTGATAAGGAAAGCGGCGCCGGAGTTTTCCAGCTGGTAACGGATCTCGCGCTCGCGATAAGAAGGATTGAGGAGTGTGGGGATGCCTCCGGCGAGTGTAGCCGCGTGATAGGTGATGGCGAATTCCCAGGAGTTAGGGAGGAAGATAGCAACGACTTCTCCGGGAGCGAGTCCGGCGGAGATGAGGCCACCGGCGAGGGATTCGACCAGGCTGCCATATTCGGCGAAGGTGAGGCGGCGATTGCAGGAAGTGTCAATCAGCGCTGTCTTGCCACCGTTCTGGCGGCAACTTTGGAGGACGACATCGTGGACTAAGCGCCCGGTGGGATCGGCGTACAGCTGGGTGCGAAGCATTGGGGGTGATTGTAATGGCAGAATGCGAAAGTTGAAAGTTGAACGGCGGAAGTGAACTATCAACCGCGCCAAGCGAACCCTTTACCACAGGGAACACAGGGGAACACAGGGGACCACTGGGGACTGCCGAACGAAGCTTAAGCGCTGAGTTTGCGGAGGAATTCCTGTTCATCCATGTGGTACTTAAACGCTTTGCGGCCGTTGATGAAGACTACTGGGACTTCGTCGGTATAGAGGCGCCGGATTTCGGCGTCGGAGTCGACGTCGATTTCCCGCCAGGTGAAGCCGCCGCGCTTGTGCAGCTTGACGATGCTCTCTTTGACGATTTCGCAGAGATGACATCCCTTGCGGGAATAAACGAGGACTTCCCGAGGCGCCGTCATGCGAGGGAGTGTAGCAGTTTCGGTGCAGGGTTTCCAACCCACCGAGTGCCCGACAAAGACGGCGTAGAATTTCCTGATGAAGACGCTCGGGATGACGACGAACGGAATGCCACTTTCTGGAAAAACGGTGCTGGTGACGGGAGCGGCGAAACGGCTGGGGCGCGCGATTGCTTTGGCCGCGGCGAAAAACGGCGCGGACGTGGCAATTACTTATCGTGAGTCGGCGCGCGAGGCGCGTTTGGTGGTGGGAGAGTTGGCGCAGCATGGTGTGGACGCGCTGGCGGTGCGGTGCGATGTCACTGATGAGAAGAGCGTCCGGGAAATGGTTAAAGAAGTGGCGAGAGAACTGGGCGGAATCGACGTGCT
>Ga0210406_10005809_pt1 | contig 12859 bp, 8 predicted proteins | sample IncBWC30MmetaG_FD_155454 | JGI IMG/M metagenome (GOLD analysis project Ga0210406, IMG submission 155454) | Forest soil microbial communities from Barre Woods Harvard Forest LTER site, Petersham, Massachusetts, United States - Inc-BW-C-30-M | ecosystem: Environmental > Terrestrial > Soil >...
AACCTCCGGCGCATTCTTGGGAACAACGAATGGGGCCGCGGACTTTGAGTCTGGGTTGAACTTTCCAAACACCGCCGAGTTCTTGTGAAAATGCTCCTCTAACGTATGAACTCGATTTTGGTCATCGGGGTGATCCGATAAAAGCTGTGGTATCTGGCGAATCTGCGCGTTCTTAAAATCCTGGAACAGCCATACGAGTCCCCACGGGTTGTAGCCCGTGGCGGCGCACACGTCGGAGCCCGTAAGGTCAGCGCGCGATTCGACGTCTCGCGAGTAGCCCAGCGAATGAAACTTGCCGAGCAGGAGGATGGCGAGCACATGCGCACGAGTCGGGCCCAGAAGAACGGCAGCTCCGACTTCCCGCTTTTCCAGTTGTTGTTGCTTCTCCATCAACGTGACGGTGTCGTAGATGGATGGTGTGCGAGACCTCGTGACACAAAGTTCCGGCAAGCTCCTCTGTGTTCTTCACGAAGTAAAGGAGCGAATCCACAACATACACGTTGCCGCCGGGAGTTGCGAAAGCGTTCGGTTGCGTTTCGTGAACCAGATAAAACCTGAAAGGGTGGTTGTAGCGCGGTTGCGCCGCCTTCGTAATGGCATCGGCAATCGGCTTCAACTGGTCGTACAGTGGGGAGGATTCGATGATTTCGCCCTTCGCCTTCAGTTGGTCGAAGACCTCCTGGCCCATCTGCACTTCTTCGTCTTGGTCCTGGCTCGGTTGTTTATCCGAAGCGGCACCTCCGCTTCCGCCGGCGCAGGACACCGGACCCATGAGGGCCGTGAGGGAAAGCACCGATACGCGAATTAGTTTGAATAGATTCATAGCCGCTCCTTCGTTTACCACGTTGGACTCGAGCTCAACTCCACCGGCCAGAAACAGAAGAAGGCCCAAGTCCAACGTCTTCACTATGTGGCTTGGCAAGCCCGGTGCTTGCCGGCTGCGCAGATTGCGGCTACGCCGCTCGCGAAAGTCGTTCCATAGTGGCGGCGCCACTCCGTATCTTGGTTGCAATCATGATCCTGGAAATTCCGCTCATTAGCACTGCCACACCAACCAGCGTCCCAATTGTCCAAATCGCGCTGGAGGGCCACTTGGCGAAAATCAGAACGCTCAGCAGCAAGCTGCTTGCGGCATCCGCCAGAAACCAACCCCAACCTTCCACTGGTTTCAGTTGGAACGCAAGAGCAGTAAGCATTCCTGCTTGAATCAGCAATAACGTTCCGAGCATCAGGGTCAAGGCTGCGACCCCGGCGACCGGAAAGAACGCCAACGCGATACCGCAGATTCCATAGAGCGGCCCAAGAGAATCTTCAGGAAGAAGTTCCCGACCGTTTGCGAGTGAAGCGCGAAGACAAACAGGGCGATACCGACGAAGATCAAGACCCAACCCAGCAGAACAGTCGTGATCGTCGCAGTTGCCAACGGGTAAACGATGAGGAACACCCCAAGGGCTGCGGTCAAAACACCCATGAAAATGCTCCAGGCGGAACGCTTCTTCAGTTCCTCAGTTAAGTCTTGTGCAGGCATTTGATCCTCCTCAGTTGCGTATTTGTTTTAAAAAGGGAGAGGCCGGGTTTCGACCTCCCCCACAGAGCCTCGACCAGCGGGGCTAAAGAGACTCGCGTTACGACGCTTTGCTTTTTGCAACGGCTGCTTTTGCTTCGAGCACCCGGACCTTGGCCTGGGCCTGACGCTCAGCAGCCTCACGTCCATCTTTGGCCTTTTGCAACTGCGCTTGAATCTTGGAGTCGAGCCGGTTGATCTTTTCCTGGAGCTTCGCCTTGCGGTCCGCGTGGGCCTTGGCGTGTTCTGCCTTCATTTGAGCGAGGTCAGCCTTCATGGCGGCGACGTTCTCTTCGTGGATGGTGTGTTTTACATCCGAAAGAGCGCGCCGGAAGACAGATCCGCCGATCGCCTCCATACGAGTGTCGACCGGCGTGGTCCAGTCCTCCTCAATTTCGGCGATTACAGCCACCCTGTTTGGCAACAGCACCTTGGTGACGTCGTCGATGAAATCCTCGCCGATGCGAGCATTGTTCAGGTCGGCGGCAGCACCGACCCCAAGACCCGCTGAAGCGCCGATCGCCAAACCGACCGGCCCACCCAACAGACCAATGAGACTTCCGAAGGATGTGCCCAGCAGAGTGCCGATCGGCCCGGAGTCATCCCCTTGCTTGACGGATGCGGTGCCATCTGCGTGCTTCGCAAGCACCGCGTAAGCGTAAACGCTGATGCTGCCTTCGCCGTCCAGTTGAAGAAGAGCCTTTCTTCCTTCGTACGCTTTAGTTTCGTTGTCAAAAACCACTACCAGCATGCGATCCATATCATCTCCTGTGTTTTTTGGGTTTGAACTACTGTCAACGCTCTACCTCACTCGAGTTCGCGGATCCTCGGTTTTTCCGACAGAATCCAGTGCTGTACATACTGCGGACAATGTCGAAGCTTGATTCCTTTCGTTTCACAAACCGCGAGGAAGTGCACCGCATCGAGATCCACGAGTCGTACGTGCTCAAGGTCCAGCACGAGCCCGCGTGTTCTTCCGTCAATCTGTGTCTTCAAGTCCTGTACATCTTCCGATTCAATTCGCCCGCTGAGCCTGAAAACCGTGTCTGACCCATCCGACACGCTCTCGATCTTTAAAACCATTTGCAGATCTCACGGGCAAGGAGTGCAACTGCTGGGCCACACGTAAACTGATGACACGACGCGGCTTCGCTGGCATATTTCGTGGTTAATTTCGGCAATTGGCGAGATAGAGCAACGACAGGAGCGCAACGCACGCACGAGGGAGCGAGTGGGCGTCCCCTTCCCACAAGAGAAGTTTAAGAGAATTGGTCGAGTCGCCAGCCGACGAACTCTAGGCAGATTTGAAGTGGTGCTTATTGATTCGCAGGATTCTGATCCTGGATTCCAGCGTTGAACGTGGAATGCCGAGCTTTGCCGCTGCGCCCAGCGGACCAGACACGCGCCCCTGACACTCTCTGAGCGCGCACTCGATGATTTCCTTTTCCTGATTTTCGTTCGGTCTACCTAATCCTCGGGTAGCAACTGCTACCTCGGGTGACTCGCGCCGTAGCCACGCTTCATCCACTTCCAGCGTTTCTCCGTCGCACAGGATCACAGCTCTCTCCACCACATTTTGCAGTTCGCGAATGTTTCCCGGCCAGTCGTACGCTTGGAATAAGTCCATCGTCTTTTTCTTGACGCTCCCGATCCGCTTCCCGACCTTGTTGGCATATCGCTCCGTCAGATACTCGAGCAGCAGGGGAATATCATCAACACGCTCGCGTAGCGGAGGTACATGGATGGGAAAGACGTTGAGTCTATAGAACAAGTCTTGCCGAAACTTTCCAGCCTCGACTGCGGTGCGCAAATCGCGGTTCGTAGCGGCGACGACTCTTACATTCACTGTAATCGGTTGGCTGCCTCCCACCCGCTCGAAGGTTCGCTCCTGCAGCACTCGCAGTAGCGTGACTTGGGTCTCGGCCGGGAGTTCCCCGACTTCATCCAGAAAAAGCGTTCCGCCGTCTGCCAACTCGAAGCGGCCCAGCCGCCGATGGGTCGCCCCCGTGAACGCGCCCTTCTCGTAGCCAAACAGCTCGGCGGCAACCAGCGACAACGGAATCGCGGCACAATTCAGGGAGACAAACGCGCGTGCCGCTCGCGCGGATCGCTTGTGAATGGCACGGGCGACCAGTTCCTTGCCGGTCCCAGTCTCGCCTGTAATCAATACCGTCGAATCCGTCGGCGCCACCTTGGCCACCAGCACCAACACCCGGCGCAACTTCTCCGACGACCCGACGATCTCCTCGAACATCGAGGTCTGGTCGATCTCCTGCTTCAGCGCAAGATTCTCTCTGTAAAGCTGATCCTTTAACGCTTTGATTTCATCGTAGCTCTTGCGCAGGGCGTCGTCCGCTCGCTTTCGGTCGTCAATGTCAATGCTCGAGCCAAACCACTTCACGATGTTTCCAGCCTGGTCGCGCAGCGGCACCTTCCGATGGAGTTGCCAACAGAACGCTCCATCCGCCCGCCGCACGCGTGCTTCACTCTCAAAAGGCTCCCCGGTATCCAGGGACCGCCGCCACTTGCTCACGATTTGCTCAACATCGTCACGATGAATGAAGTTGGTCCAGCGCCAGCCGCAGAGTTCTTCCAACGGGGCACCGAGATAATTCAGCATCCTCTGGTTGAAGAAATCGATGTTGCCGTCGGGAAGAGCGCTGTGGAGCAGGGCGGGCGTCGTGTCGATCACCAGTCGAAGCCGATCCTCGGCGCCCTTGAGTTCATCGATATCGTGCCCGGTTCCATACCACTGCACGATCGTGCCTTTCTCATCCCGCAGTGGCACGTTCCGAATCAGAAACCAGCGATACTCCCCATCCACGCGTCGCACGCGCGCCTCGAGCTCGAACGGTTCCCCAGCCGCCAAGCCCGCACGCCACGTCGCCATGACTCGTCGGACATCCTCAGGATGAAGCGCAGTGCGCCAGCCCAGGCCCTTCACCTCACCTATCGTTAGTCCAGTGAATTGCAGCCACTGTTGATTGATGAAATCGAAAGCGCCGTCGGGCGTAGCACGCAGGATCAGGCAGGGAATCGTATTGATGACCAACCGGAGACGGTCTTCGACCGATATCACTGCCGGGACAATCTGATTGTCGGGAAGCGCGCCCATAAATGACCGCCCGGGCGGTCATGCGTTGGGGGCGGTTAGGCAATTGTACTCGTGACAACGCGCGACCTGAACACTGACCCCCTGTGGAACGGACCCACTAGGGAGTAGGTCTGGAACCAGATCAAGCTGGGATTGTTGAAGACCGAAGCGTTGATGTGCCACGAGCCAACTTGTCCGAATCCGTCGTTTTGGAGATCATTCCCGGGAAGTCGGCATCTCGTCAGGAAATCAAGCCCTGACGAGATGCGCGTTTATCATTCCTAATCTCCCAGAAGCCGACTTCTGGCCCGCCTTGTTGAAGGTCCGTCCCGGGTCCAGTTTCTGCGCTACCGCTTCCGCACCTCCAACTGTACTGGCCGGGCAACTGAAGCTATTTCGGGATCGTAGTATTCGTAAACTTTCGACTTGAAGGTTCGAGCTCGAATGGGATACTTGGCGCGCAGCCGATATTTCAAGGTGACCACTTCTCCGGGAGCAAACGAATCAAAGTAGAGAAGCGCTTGCGTCGCCGTAAGGCTGAATTTCGATAGATGACCACCTTTGTGGCGGGCGCTCTTGTCCTGGTAATCCTGCAAATCCTCGCTGAGCAGGTCAAAACCGGGAGGAATGCCAAGATCGACCATAACCATGTTGGCCGCTTTCGGCAAGTTGTTCCTGACAGTGGCGCTCGCGGTGGCAATGTCGTCCTGCGCGAGGCGTGTGCGGTCATAGGCCACATCGATCGAAAGTGGCTCGCCCGCAGCTTTTTCATCCCAAGGCAGGTAATAGCTACCCACGATCTGATAGGCAAGACCGCCCTTCCCTTCGAACTGAAGCCCGACCGTCGATACGCCTTCTGTGCTGACATCCTTAAACACGAATTGATGCAGCAGATCGTTGTTCTCTCGTGTAAGTTCAAGCTTTTCTGCGGGCTTACCGTTCAGCAGCACGACCACCGTGCCGCGTACGTCGGCCGCGCCTTTTTCCGTGGCCGTCAGCAACGCGCGCAGCGCCATGATGGTCGCCTGAGTTGTGCCCCAAGTTCCATAAGCATCTTTTTTCGACGCGATGTAAGTGAGAGCCTTGCGCGCGGTTCCTGATGCCTCGCTCGACTGAAGCAGCGCCTGCACAGCGAGGCCAGTGGTCTCCACCGCGGCGCTCGGCCCGGTGGCATAGACGCTCGTTTCTTCCGCACTCCACCAAACCTGCTCGTCTTTCTCGGTGCGCGCATCCAGCAGCATCTGAATTGCCTGCCGCGTAAATTCGCGGTCGGCTCCGTAGTCGGCGGCAAAGTTGGCGACGACTGCCAGCGTGTAGGTATCTACCTTGGCCGCCATGTGTTTTTCGACAAACTGTTTCGCCTTTTCGACCGCCGGCCCCTGGTAGCCGGTGTCTTTGAGCGCCCAGGCCAGGTAGGCAGTAATCCGCAGCGCGTCGGAGTTGTAGCGATTGGTTGCGCCTTCATTGATGAATTGCGTGTCCGGCTTCCAACTCCCGTCTTCCAGCTGCTGGCTCGCCAGCCACTGCTGGGTTCGCGAGATGAGCTTCGGGTCCACGTCGTGGACTCTCGACATGTCATAGAACTCCATCAGGCCGTAAGCGGTGAGAATCTTATTGGCCGGCGCATTCCCAAACCACGAAAAGCCGCCTCCTGGAACTTCGAAGGTGAGCAGACGCTGATAACCATTTGCGATAAATCCTTCGGCCTTTGCGTGCACCTCCGGAGTCAGCTTTTTGCTGCGCTTCATGTAATCAAGCGCCAGCACATTCGGATAAGTGCTCGACGAGGTCTGCTCGAAACACCCACCCGGCATGCGCAGAATGGCATCCATCCCTTCCACAACCTGGCTCAGGGGACCGGGATAGAGCCGCACAAAAATCTTGCTGGCCTCAGGGATGGAGGCCGCTGGAAAAGCGAGTTCGTGTTGCACTGCATTTTCCAGGCGGCCGTTAAGGACGAGGCTTTGTTCCCGGCCATTGGGAATGACTTCGATTTCCCGGACCACGATGTCGGCGCGACCGTTGTCGGCGCGATTCGAACCGCCTTGCATGCGCGCTGCGAGCGTCAGTTTGAACTTTCCGATGCGCCGAGCTTCGAGTGTGAACTGCGAACTGCCGACCCGAGCCGAATCGACCGCGACAGATTTCTCACCGGTGTCGTCGACCAGCGAAAACCAATCGTCGGATTGAAGTTTCAAGTTCACATCGCCACGAGAATCCGAGTAGTTGTAGATTGCCACCGGAATCGAGACGCGGTCGCCCTGCGTGAGCGTGACTGGCAGATCAAGATCGACAAAGAAATCCTGAAAAACCTTCAGGCTAGAAGTTGACGTGCCGAGTGCCCCCTGTTGTGTGGAGGCAATCATCGCCATGCGCCACGTCGTAATGGAGTCGGCCATCGGAATCACGATGCTGGCGCGTCCGTCCTTGTCAGTGATGATTTCGGGGTTGATGTAGAGCGCTTCGGGGAAATAGGAGCGCACATGCGCGGCGGGTGGTCCGCTGCTCTCCTTGGCGAGAACGGCGCTGCCACTGTCTTTTTTCAAAGCGGCAAACTTTTCAAGCCGATCAAAGTTGCGCCCGTTGACTGGTAAATCCTTGTCCCGATCTCCACCGACCCTGAACGCCCCCCCACCTATGCCCCCAGCCACGCCTGCAGCCATAGGAGCCTCGAGCATCGCCGTTTCGGTCTGAATCCCTACGTTTGCCCCTGTGACCTCAACCACCTCCGAGGCTTGCCCAATCGATAACACTGCGGAGAGCACGGCCCGGTCGCGCACCTCAAGCGTCAGTGCCACAGCCGCCGTCTTGAATCCCATTTGCGTTACTTGAATAACGTAATCACCCTCCGGCAAGCCAGAAAAAGTGAATCGACCAGACGCATCGCAGGTCGCGGAACGGATTTTCCTGCTGCTGCTGCTGCGCAACTCGACATCGGCTCCAGCCACAACGGCGCCCGTTGGGTCCGTGACGGTTCCGGCGATTTCCGCCCGGCCATTCAACGGGCCGCGGTCATGTTCAATCTTTACATCAATCCCGGTTGACTCCGGACTGGGCGGACCCGCAATCCACTTGCGCTGAAACAGCAGCACAGCTTGCAGATCATCGTACGTGTTCAGTTGGCCGTCGGGGCCAGCGCTTCGCATCAGGTAATACTTCTTCGACGCATCCCAGCGCGCCCGTTCAAATGTAAGACTGTGGCTCCACGGATCACGAAACTCCGCATCGCCCGATTGTGCCAGCTTCCCATAAACGTCCGTTGGATCGCCCGCCTTTGGGTTCTTCTCGTAAGCCTGGCTAAGCTCTTTCGCCAACCGGTTGGCCTGCATTTGAAACTGTTGCTCGTAGCGTTGCCAATAATCGTTGTACTTAGACATCGGCACATCCTTGCCGAATTTCGTCTCAAACTTATTCGGAGTGACGATCTCGGTTGCCGAGAATAGCGCGCGCGCCGCCCGGTCTCGCTGTTCGGCCTGCGACTTCTCAGCCGGTTCGACAATCTCCGGCATGCCGATTGAGTGGATCTCATAACGGGGCTTCATTACCTCCTGCTCCAGATAAAAGAAGACCTTGGCAAAGCCCGGCTGCTTTTCGGCCAGTGCAAACACGGCCTCATCGACAACCTGCAATCCAAGCGCGGCATGGACGCCTTCGCCATGCGAGTTGGTCACGCGAAACTTGATGCGCGCATCGCCGCCGGGTTTGTAGACCGAGGCATCCGCGATGGTCTCGATTTTCAGTTCGTTGGCCGGCTGCACAAAGAGCAGTCGGTGATCGCCGACCGGACGCGCGTCTCTGCCGAAGAGATACGTGCTGATATCAACCGTCCCCGCCATCTCCGGCGTGGCCGTAAGCGAAAGTTCCGCTTGGCCATTTTCAAGATCGAGGTCGCGGGTGAGCACCGTTTGGCCTTCCTTCACAATGTCCACGTACGCCGCCCCGCGCGCCTGAGTGGAAAACACCTTCAGTCGAATGCGCTCGCCAGTACGATAGACGGCACGTTCGGTGCGTAGAAGAATCTGATCTTCTCCTGTGCGGGCCTCCAATTCCACTTTGCTCGACGCCTCATTTCCTTCCTGGTCCCTGGCTTCAATCTTCAGCGCCTCCTTGCCTCCCTTGGCCCTGATCGCGATGACGGCAATCCCGCCATCATCGGTCGACGCATGTTGATCCTCATTCAATGAGGATCGAACCGTCACGTCAGCCTTCGCCGGAGTTCCGTCTGGATAGGAGGTCAGAATGAAAACTTCGTTCTCCAGATTAGGGACGAGTGTGCCGCCCTCGGGAATTGCGGTAATCATCAGCGGCGACTCGCTAACAGTGATGGGCTGGCCACGAGTCTCCGAATGACCGGCGGAATCTTTCACTTTGGCTTCAATCAATACGCGAGCAGCACCGTGGCTCAGAGGACGTCCGGCGAAGTATTTTGGCAATGTAAGGTCGAAATGATAGGAACCGTCGGAGTCCGTCTTCCCGTTGGCCGACGCGACCTCAAACATCGAGACATCCATCGCCGAAGCCTTCATGCTGAGTTCCGCGTTATCAACCGGCTTTCCGAAGAAATAATTGGCGCGCACTGTGCCGGTGACATGATCGCCAGGCTGATAGCCGCGTTTCTGCTTCTTGCCATTTTTCTCGTCTGCGAATTCGACTGCTACCTTGAATTTTGGAAGAACGTAGCGTTCCACGGTGAGCGCGATCTCAGCCGTGTTGGTCGGTGCCTCGGCATCCCCCATTAACGCGCGCAGATGATAGGTCCCCAGGTTGACCTCGTCGGCCAAGCCAAATTCAGCCGACGCCACTCCGAACTGGTCGGTCGTGGTCATTTTCTTGAAAACTTTGTTACCGCGAGAATCTTCCACTTCAAACGTGAGCTCACGCTTCGCGGCGGCCTGATGATCCGAGCGGTCAAGCGCGAGCGACCGCACATGGATGGTCTGGCCCGGCTGGTACAGCGGCTTCTCCGTAGTAAGAAGAATGGAAACCTTGTCCTCCAGGCGTACGTCCTGTGTGAATTCAGTCGACCCGATCGGCGTGTCGGCGACGTAGCGTAGCCTGTAACTTCCAATCAGATCGGCAGGAAATCGAAACTGCGCTTCTGTAGTTCCATGGTGATTCATGCGTCCGGTGAAAAGGACGCGCGTTTTGCCGTGAGCCGGTTTGTCGTCCGCGTCCAGCAATTCGATCTGAACCGAACTGCGGCCGGATATCGCCTCATCCTTGGTATCCGTAACAATCAAGCGCACGGCCGCCTGACCGCCGGCGATATAAGACTGTTGACCCAAAATATGAATTACCGGCCGGCTCAGGATCTGGGAGATAGATTCTGTTCCTTCTAAATCGGGCTTTGTAGAGTCGTCATACTCGAAACGGTACCGAACTCGATGCCACACCAGATCGTCAATGGCTAGAGGCTTTTCCAGCCCTACCTCACTCTGCAACTGGCCGTTTCGGGCTGTGATTGTTACTTCCTGCTCAGTGTGCCCGATGGCCTGATCTTCAGGATTCAGGACCTCCACAGTGAATCGGCCTGCTCCTGCATGCAGGGCTTGGTAAGGGATGGTGAGCCGCAACCTGTCTTGCGAATAGGTTGCGACCGGCGAGGACACATGAGACGCTGCCTGAAACGGCTGCTGGAAAACGAATCCGAACATTGTAAGAAATGCAGCGACAAGCACAAGTGTGAATCTGATCAGAGTCTGGTGCCCTTTGCCATCAACCATGGAGTCCTCCGAGACACTTCTTAGTGTTGACACCGCGAGAGCCTGAAACAGATGAGGCGTGACGCGGCCCTCTTGCGAGCGCCGCGCTTTGTTCGCTCAATCGGAGTTCGCGCCTGATTGGGAGTCTTGCAGAATATTTTTTGAAGGTTTTTGGGGAAGTTACTGCTGCTGCCAGTGCGCCCCATCTTTACTGGCCCAAACCGTGCCCGCGTCCGTAGTCAGCAGGAAGACTGCTACCTCACTCGCCTTCCCCAAGGTCTCGCTCTTAGGCTTCAGTGGAGCTTCACTCGAGTAGGCTGGCGACAACTCGATGCGGACTGCCTTGCCCGTCCATTGCGGACGGGTCTTTTTCCACTTCTTGCTCCCATTGCGGCTCAGGAAGAGATTGCCCTCGCTATCGAGAGAAAGGAACCGCTTGCCGTGGGACACAGTCGCCACAACTGGCAGGCCAGACGGTACCGCAGCGGCCCGGCCCACGGTGGGCATTTCTGCGTCGACTTGGCCCGTAATGACTTGGCCCACATTGGCCGATTCAGTCTGGACCTGCACTGCGGCACTCGCTGCCTCCACTGTCACCGCTTCCGACGCCGTCCCTGGATCAAGCACTGGCTGCAGCATGGCAAGTTGGCTCGGATTCAACTCGATCGCTTGTTTGACTGTCTTGAAGCCAATTGCCGTCGCTATTAACTCGTACTGTCCAGCCGGCAGTCCTGCCAGATGGAAGCTGCCATCCGTGCCGGTTGTTGTCTGTCGCGTCTTGCCTCCCGCATCGCGCAGAGATATTCCGACCCCCGAGATGGCTGCGCGGCTTCGGTCCGTGATGCGGCCGGAGACTTCGGCGAGCGTTTTGTCTTGCCCGCGCAGGTAGTCGAACTCCAATGCAGGCAGGTCTTTTTTCTTGGCTAGGTCATTTTGTGATGCAGCGCCCTGTGCGCCTGACGGTATTTGGAGTTGCTGCAGATTCGATAAATTCCGGCCATTCAACGGCAATTCGGACGCGGCCCCGCCAATGCCACCGCCCGTTCCCTCCGCACGGGCGACCGGAACGTTAGCAGAAAGATTGGCCGTAGTTGTATCGGGAGCAGCAACTTTTGCCGCCGCTTGCCTGCTTGATTCAGGCAAATTCAAGGATTTAGGCAAACTCAAGTTCTTTTGCCTTGAACGATCGGTCGCCGGCGCGAAGCTTCGTGGTGTTCCGGATCGCTGATCCATCCCTGAGTCGGCGCTCGGCGCAACCGTCGTTTTCGGGAGAACCTCGGGTTTTCGTAAACTTGCAACCTGTTGCGGGTTCCGAAGAGCGCCGTCACGTGGCCAAAAATGGACCAGGACCGCGACCAGTCCGCACGCAAGCGCCGCCGCAGGCAGCCCGACCGGCAAGAGCCGCCCCCAGATCCATCCTTTCGCTGGTGTTCGCGTAGCTGGTTGCGTCTCCTCCTGCGGTTGCATGAAAAACACAGCCTTCCGGCACTCCGCGCATTCGGCCAGGTGCGTCAGCATCCGCTCCTGTTCCCGCGAGGTAGCGGCGCCCTCGACGAACACACTGAGCTGGTCAGCGTCGGGATGTATCCCGGTTTGGAATTGTTGCTTCACTCTTGTCGTTCCTTATTAGAGTTCGGATCGCCGTCCGATTCTTGCAGCAACTTACGCAGATTGATATCCACATCCCTGGGATCGGTCCCAAGCGCTTCCTCGGCCGCGCGCCGGCTCAGGCCCCCTGCTCGAAGCGTCCGCAGCAGCTCTTTTCGTAGATGTTCGGTTGCGCGCTTCAGTTTGCGGCTGACCGTCGCTTCATGTACCCGGAGAACGCGGCTGATCTCGTGCAGGGTATGCTGGTCCAGGTAGTAGGCGGAAAGCACGAAGCGCTCTTCCGCGGAGGCCGCGCTCAGCGTCATCTTGATAGCCAGCCGCAAATCCTCTAATTGTTTGAGCTCAATCTGCTCGGAAACACGCGCCGCTGGTTCGATCTCACCGAGCTCTGTTTCCCGGCCGGTCTTCCTGTACTGATTCACGCGGCGTTGCGCCAGGATCGCACGCAGCCATCCCATCAGTGATCCTCGCCCCGAGTATCGAAGTAGCGGAGACCAGCGCTTGCCTTCGCGTTCCGTCAGCCCAAACAGCTCGGAGTAAAGCGCGCTTGCCAATTCTTCGCCCAACGCCGCCGATCCCGTCATCTCCACAGCAGCTCTGGTCAGCTGTTCCCGATATTGCGCTAGAAAGTGCCGCCATGCCGACTCCCGTCCCAGTGCGCATCCGCGCGCGATGGCAAGCTCCTCCAGGTGCAGAGCCCGCCAGAATATTTCTCGCTGCCGCTCGTTGGCCTGCTCCCCTGGATCGAGACCAAAATTGTCCTTAGGGCTTGCGCAAAAATAACTTCACATAGCCGTTGGAGTCAATGTGTAATTCCACGCGGGTAGGGTACGGTGATTCGTCAAGACAAGTTGCTGCATTTGCTGAGAGGATATCTTTTCACCTTTTTTG
>Ga0210406_10005810_pt1 | contig 12858 bp, 11 predicted proteins | sample IncBWC30MmetaG_FD_155454 | JGI IMG/M metagenome (GOLD analysis project Ga0210406, IMG submission 155454) | Forest soil microbial communities from Barre Woods Harvard Forest LTER site, Petersham, Massachusetts, United States - Inc-BW-C-30-M | ecosystem: Environmental > Terrestrial > Soil >...
GTCGTGGTTGTTGGAACAGGTGATCGCCTGCTCGTGAGTCATTCGAAATGGATTTGCAGCGCCGTTCGGATCCATTCCGGTGGGCGCGCCCACTGGATTGTTCGGATTGAAGTCGTGAAGGCCGACATTGACGCGTTCCGGAAATTTGCCGTTGCCGTCGGTCAAGCCATTTACCGACGGCGTTGAGCTGCGGGCCACGAAGCGCGTTCCATCCGTGTTCTTGGCATCGGGATAAGTGCCGAAGTAGTGGTCAAACGAAGCGTTCTCTTGAAAAATGATCACAACGTGCTTGATGTTCGGTCGCTTGCTAAAACCGTCGTCGCGATCATGTTCGCTCGCCTGTGCAACGGTTGAGACGACGCCCGCAGCGAGGATGGCTGCTGCAAACCCCGCCAACGTTTTTCGCGTGGGCGATGCTTCATAGGTCATGTGGTTCCCTCAGTTTGAAATGTTGTTGGTGTACCGATAGCGGTACCTGCACCCACCAGACCATCGCCCCGCGCGCGTTATTCCCAACTTTGCGTGAAGGTTTTGTGACTGACTTTCGATGCGGGCACTGACATAAAACTGTCAAACAAATGAAATACCGTCGCGTTCGAAAGGGCGGTAAACGGCGTCTATTTTGCAATCGACTTCGAATGGGGATTTTCCAATCCGTGTCTCATCAACTTTTAGCGCGCGCCTTCATCGGCGGTGCGATCGCGGCCTGGTTTCTGGGGATCTTCGGTCCATTGGCGCCAGTATTCGCCAGCGATGCAGCGACGCTCGAGATGCCTGCCGCCGCATTTAGACCCTACGTTCTGGAGCAGATTTCCAATTGCCTCAACACCGTCAAGAGCATGAGCGAGCGCATCGCCGCTCGCGATCTCGCCGGTGCGCAGCACTCATGGCTCGCTGCTCGCAGCGGCTGGGAGGCGTCGGAGGTGATTGCCAATGAGTTTTTTCCAGATCTCGACCGCAAGATCGACGCATGGCCGGATGCCGAGAAGGGATTCCACGCGATCGAGGCCAAGCTCTTCGGTGCGCATGACGTACAGGTGCTGCCGGCCACCGAGGAACTGATTGACAACCTCACGGAGTTCGAGCGCCGGTTGCGGACGACGAGGCTGACCGCGCAAGGATTGCTGAATGGCACTGCAAAACTGATATACGAGATCGGGGAGAACAAAGCAGAAGGCGGAGAATCGCCTTTCAGCGGCAATTCGCTGGCTGAAATGCGCATCAACGTTGCATCCGTTGCAGCCGCCTACGAGCGCGTGTTCGCGCCGCTGACGAAGAGAAGGAACGCCGAACTCGCGAAAATCCTCTCCAAGGACCTGTCGGTCATGCGGACGCTCGTGGCCGTGCCGACACTGCAGGAACTCGATCAAGGTCGGCTGCGCGATGCGAGCGAATCGCTGGTCAATGATCTGGCGTTGGTGGCTCGAGAGTCCGGCCTGGAAAAGCCCGGACTTGGAAACTGAGTAATTGATCGTGGCCGGGAAATGCTATCCATTTGGTGCGGTACTCGCCCTCATTGCGGCCCTCGCGGCACTGGCGGGAAGCGCGGCGGCCGAGTTCACCGGAAATGCGAGCTTGCTGCCGGCGGGCACGGAATTGGGCGAAGAGGCGTTTGACCAGCCGCGCGAAGTATTCAGGTCCGAAAGCAGCGGTGGCCGCAAGTCCTATCTGGTCAACCTGGGGGATGTGGCATTCAGCTCGCCGTTGATTCTGGGCGGCGCCGCCCGCCGCGCAGGCATCAGCTGCAACACCTGTCACATCAACGGCACCACGAATCCGAGACTGTATATTCCCGGCCTATCGACGCAGCCGGGTAACTTTGACACCACCGGACACCTATTCAATCCAAAAGCCGACAATGGCGTGCTCGATCCGCTCACCATCCCGAGTCTGCGCGGCGCGCATTTGCTCGCACCCTACGGCCACGACGGACGAACCCTGTCGCTGCACGACTTCGTGCACAACGTCATCGTCAATGAGTTCGCCGGCGCGGAACCGTCGCCGGAAGTCCTCGACGCGATCGTCGCCTACATCGAAGACATCGATTTTGTGGCCAATCGCCGGCTCGGTCCCGGCGGCAAGATCACAGGCCGAACGAGCGAATCGGAACGCCATGGCGAGGCACTTTTTTACCAGCCCTTCCCACACAACCCAACCTTAAGCTGCGCCGGATGCCATGAGCCGCTGGGAGCATTTGTCGATCACCGCCAGCACGATGTCGGCTCGGGCGGTCTGTTCAAGACGCCGACCTTGCTGAATGCCAATTTCAACGCGCCCTACTTTCACGACGGCCGATACACCACCTATGCGCAGGTGGTAGCGCATTTCGACCGCATTTTTTACCTTGGTCTGTCAGCTCGGGACCGGCAGGATTTGGTCGCTTACCTTGAGGCGATCGGCGACGGCGAGCAGGCGCTGCTTGCGGACAGCATCGAAGCGCGTGTCAAGGAAATATCCGATTTCCTGAACGTGCTGGACACCGCACTGCCCGACCACAATGTGGTCATCGCCGCGATGACCTTGGACACCGTTGACCGCGAGTTGCGCGATTTGACAGAGCAGTTTCCGGAGAGCAAGAACTCCATCGTCACCGCCGGAGTAGAGGAACGCACGAGAGCGCGCGATGCGCTCAGGTATCTCGTGCTGGGCGTGCACCAAATCGGCAGTGCCATGCGAAACAACCGGTTTGACGAGGCCGCCCAAGCATTGACCCGTTCTCGTGTCATGCTGACGGCAGCCGTGCCGATGCTTCAGGCGAGTGAACCGTGGTCTTTTTTCGATCGACAAATTCACGACGCGCATTTCGCGGCAGTGCGCCGCCTGTATCGCTCGGGCACCGACCCGGCGCTGGCGCCCCGCCGACGTTACGATCCCGATTGATTCGGCGCGTGGCACAACGGGATTGGTACGGTATAATACCTTACCCCTTCGACCGGCTGCTGCAGAATGCAATCAAACGCATCCTGCAGGCTCGCAACTTGCTTGGCGTTTCCGGCTCTGCGATCCCCCACCCGTTAGCGCATAAAGGACGAGCAGAATCATGGAAACAATCGGCGGCGATTTAAATCAGATGCAGCGTACTCCGCTCGCCCCGGCTCACGTCGCAGCATTGCGCAAGGCCGGTGCTGTTGCCCGCTATCCTGCGGGCACGTTTCTCACGCGGCCCGGTCAATCCGTGGATCGTTTCGTGTATGTCGAGGAAGGTGAAATCGAGGTAGTGAATCCGTTCACCGACGAACGTCATTTACCCTCCACGATGGGCCCGACACAGTTCATGGGCGAGATCTCCCTGCTGAACGGCGGCAATTGGTCGATGGCGATGCGCGCGGTCCGGGATACACGGGTGCTAGAGGTACCGCGAGAAGCGGTACTGACCCTGATGTCCCAGATTCCTGAGATGTCCGACATTATCATCACCGTGTTTTCGGCGCGCCGCCGACGTCAGATCGAAGAACGGATCAGCAGCTTGCGGTTGATCGGCGAAGATCAGGATAGAAACGTGCGCCGCATCGCGGAGTTTGCGAGCCGCAACCACATTCCGTATATCTCGTTGCCACTGGGGAATCCTGAAGCCGAAGCGCTCGCCCGTCGCTGCCACATCGCTCCGGGCGTACCCGGCGTTATCTTCGGTCGCGATCTCGTTGTGACGGATCCGACCCCCGACAAGGTTGCGCGCCTCCTCGGCCTCAATCTTGATTTCGCGGACAACGAGGTATTCGACGTGTTAATCGTCGGCGGCGGACCTGGCGGGGTGGCCGCAGCAGTGTATGCGGGTGCCGAAGGTTTGCGTGCCCTGGTCGTAGAGGATGTTGCGATCGGTGGTCAAGCCGGAACCTCGAGCCGAGTAGAGAACTACATGGGCTTTCCAACTGGGATCTCCGGCGCCGACCTGGTCTGGCGCGGAGAAGTACAAGCAATGAAATTCGGCACGCGTTTCGCGATGCCGCGGCGGGTAGCGTTTCTTGAGAGGCTCGAAGATGCGAGCTTCTGCGCCACATTCGATAACGGCCAGCGCGTTCGCGCCAAAGCAGTGGTGGTGGCGACCGGAGTGCAATATCGCCGGCTCCCGATCGCCAGACTTACCGAATTCGAAGGCGCCGGCATTTACTACGCCGCGACCGATATGGAGGCGCGCTATTCCAAGGGAACAGATACGGTCATCATCGGCGGCGGGAACTCCGCGGGACAGGCGGCGATGTTTCTCAGCCGCTCGTCGCGGTGCGTACGTGTCTTGGTCCGTGGCGCATCACTTGCCGCCTCCATGTCGAGTTACCTCTCGAGCCGGCTCGAAGCCGAGCCCGGCATAACAATCGAATATGGTGCCGAGGTAAGCGCGTTGCACGGCGCCGAACAGCTCGAAGCGGTAAGCATTCGTGACGTCAAGACCGGGGCGACCCGCGTTGTTGAGGCACGTGCACTCTTCGTCATGGTGGGCGCGGCGCCAAACAGCGAGTGGCTCTCGGGCTTGGTGAAGCTCGATGACAAAGGATTCGTTATCACCGGTTCCGGCGAAGGCCACGCGTCCTCGCCGTTCGCTACATCGCAGCCTGGCATCTTCGCGGTTGGCGATGTGCGCGCCGGCTCCGTGAAACGCGTGGCATCGGCGGTCGGCGAAGGATCGGTCGTCATCTCTAAGGTCTGGGAGTTCGTCAACCGCAGAGCCTGAGGTTACTAACTATCATCGATTCTAGAAAACAATCGTAATATATTGATTGTATTGCATAATTGCTGGGACGGCTGGGACTCGAATTTATCATCATTAGTCATCGTAACTAGTTGAATTTTCTGCTACTGCATCTCGACATGTTTCTGCGCGTCCATAAGGGCATTTTTCCGTATGGCGTCCGTACGGAAAGCGGAAGTTCGACGATTGCTAGCTTTTACGCGGAAGTCGGACCGAGAAGACCGTCTCGCGATCATCGGATCGCGCTTCCGCGACCCCTCCATGACCCTTGGCGATCTCGCGGACTATATACAAGCCCAGACCCAAACCCGTATGACTCGGATTGACCGTGGCCCGCTTTAGCGGCTCAAACAGCTGCATCAGAGTCTCCCGATCAATAACGGGGCCCTCGTTGATCACCTCGAGACGAAGATGTGACTCCTCGCCCACCACGCCGACGCGCACCGGTACGCCCGGTGCACCGTATTGGATTGCGTTTGTGACAAGATTCCCGAACAACTGCCGCATCCTTCTTGCGTCCAAGGAACCGTGGCAGTCGCCTTCGACACGCAGTTGTACCCGACTATTCGGATATGCAGCGCCTAACTGCTCCAGCTCTTGAGCGCAGAGTTCGGAAAGATCCACCGGCGAAGGAACGATGCTGATACCCAGTCCAAGTTTTGTTCGATTGAAGTCGACAAGGTCATCTAGCAGCGATTGCAACTGAGCACCGCTGCGAATCAGGCGTCCAGAAGCAGCCGAGACCTCATCGCCCGCATTTAGTCGTCCCAAAAGAATCGCAGTCATCCGCACAGTTTGTAAGGGGCTGCGCATGTCGTGGCTAAGCGAGCCAAGCAGGAGATTCCGCGCCTGTTCCATCCAGGCGCTGTAATGTGATACGGACTCTGCCACCGCTTGATCGATTGCCTCATTGAAGCGAATGACGTCCTGAAGAAACGGAGGGCCGGACTCGCATGAATCTATCCACAACCAAAGGACACTAGCGCGCAGCGCTCGGTACTCGGATGCCAGCTGATTGATGTCGTAGCCGCTTTTTGCCCTCAGGACGGCGTGCGTTTGGGCGGCGGTTTCTGGTGCACCGAAGGGGGCGACCGCGAGTCCCATCGACTTATCGGCCTGCTCTTCGGGAGACTGGGATGTGCGCAGGTCCGCAGCTATCGCCTCAAGAATCTGTTTGGCGTGGTCTCGGAGTTCGGAGGATGTCATGGACACCGACGCGGGCGAGCAGGTGGCGGCGAATGCCTCCCACTTCGCAAGAATCCTTTCCATGTCCCTTAAAATGAAGTCGGCGAGTCGCAAGTTTTAATGTTCCCCCAGGTGGCCCGGGACAGGGCTATACCAATTCGATCGCGGCGCAAAATGGGATGGGGCCTAAGCTCAAGAACTGCGTCGAAACAGCGCGTGATAGAGCACAAGAAACAGGACTGCGCCGACGACCGCTACTAGGATGCTGTAGACATTGAGACCCGTCACGCCGGCCATCCCGAAGGTTTGAAAAAGATAGCCGCCCAAAACGGCGCCGACGATTCCTAGAATAATGTCGAGGATCATTCCTTCGCCAGATTTATTCACAATTTTGCTCGCGATAAATCCGGCCACCAACCCCAAAACGATCCACGCAATGAATGACATACTGACCTCCTAACGTAATCGAAGCTGATGAGCGGTGGTCCTCGGACTACCACATCCTAAAAATCAGTCGCGTGAGGATCGCAGCGCCCGAATCGCTGCATACAGCACGACACCTGAGGCGGCCGCAATCGCCAATGCAGTCGCGGGATTTCTCTTTGTGTAACTCACGATCGAATCGGCAGCGTTGGCGGCAGCATCGCGCGCTTGAGCCGCGATGTCGTTAATTGCGCCCAAACCTTGCCGCATGGTTGACTGCGCGCGGTCGCTGGCCTTGCGTATGATGGGTGCCGCTTTATTGTGTACGTCGGCAACTTTGCTGGAGAGCGCGTCTCCTGCGCCCTTTGCCGATTCTTGCGCGCTGTGAATGCCGCCCTGGACTTTGTCGGTTGCTTTATCGGCCAACGCCTGAGTGGTTCTCGCGAAATTTCCCGCTACGGTGCTTTCCATGGTCATCCCCTCGAATGTAAACAACTTTGCAGAGTCTGCACGTTGCACGGGTGACTTAGAGGTGTTGGCGCGATCGTGTCGCTGTCGGACAAAGTTGGTAGCGCCTGTCAGCCATGGCTACTCATGCCGTGGACGCGCTCGGTACAGATAAATTCTTGGAGCCGACTCCTCCATTACCGAAGTCGGGGAAGGAGCGAGTGGCCGCCACACCCTCGCTGCGCTGCGGCGCGGGCGGATATCTGTCCCATCGCCAAGCGGCAATTCTCGCCTCATGATCGGGGCCTCCGGAGTCAGGTCCAGTTTCTAAGACGCGCGTCGCATTCTTCGACACCTTGCCGCATTAAGTTGTGAATTCTAGCGCCGTCATGATGATGGCGAAGTTGCTCGTTATCGTGCATGGCATGCGGGATTCGTTTATGGGAATCGTGTATCCAAGTGAGGCGGTAGCCCGCCGCTGGGATGGAGCGCTGCAGACCAGACTGCAGCGCGCTCCGTTGGAAAGATTCTTAAGAGCGCGAGGGATAGTTCCTGCGCCCCGGGGCATCTCCCAGGATAGCGACGATCTGGCGCGCGCCACGGTGGTGATCATCGAGGGGGGACTCGCGCTTCATGTTGTCGATCGTGAGGAGGGACTCGCGTTTGGTCAGCGCGCGGTCGTGGGGCATGTGGCTTGCCTCGTCAGCCGTGTGCTAGCGGTTCAAATTGCGCAGCCCGATGCTTGGCGGATCGCTGCGCTCGTCAGTACCGCGCGATTGTTGAGTCCTTGGACCGGCCTCAATGCTGCAGCCATCGCCTCGGCATCTTCTGCGCGACAATTTCAGAAAGAGGTCACGAAAGGAATTTCGCCATTGGATTGGCGAATCATGAAGAGCGCCAGTGATGCGGTTAGCGGCAACGGTGTGGACGCCATGGCCACCGCTTCTGCGAATATTGCGGCGCGCTTGAACGCGGAAACTCCCTCAGCCGAGGTTTGGACGCCGCAAGCCTTGCGGGGATTAAATAAAGGCTTTCGGTCCGGTGCTTGACTTAGTTACCGCCGACATCGCTGCGCGCCTAAATCTTTCGCATTCATAGCGATTGTCCTACTCCAGTGCTTTTGGGGCACGCGTACTCTTGCGCGCACACCGGCGGGCGACCCGTCACGTCTATCACTTCCTGGAGTCATTACATGAGCAGCAAAAATACCGCCGTATTCGGCCTTTATAGTTCAGCCGAACTCGCTGAACGAGCGGTCGACAGTCTAATTGCAGCCGGCTACGACAGCGCTGCGATTTCCGTTCTGTTGCCTGACAGCCGGAGCACAAAGGAATTTGCGCATCAAAAGGATACCAAAGCGCCTGAGGGAACGACCGCGGGGGTCACCGCCGGCGGCGTCATCGGCGGTAGTCTCGGAGTGCTTGCGGGAATCGGTGCCCTGGCGATACCGGGCGTCGGACCCTTGATCGCGGCCGGCCCCATCATGGCGGGCTTAGCAGGTTTGGGTGTGGGAGGAGCAGTCGGCGGCTTGGTCGGCGCGCTAATTGGGATGGGCATCCCTGAATACGAAGCCAAACGCTATGAAGGGCAAGTGAAGGGTGGCGGGACCCTGCTCTCGGTACATTGCGATACGGCTGAGCAAATTTCTCGCGCCAAGGACCTTCTGAGAGGGACAGGCGCAACGGACATCGCGTCCACAGGGGAAGCGGGCAGCTCGAGCACTCGCGTCGCCTAGTTCCAGATATCCCTTGTCAGGGGGGAGCCGGCAGCGGGCCTTCTTGTCGTCGCCGCCTTTTTGAGGAAACTATGAATAAGCCAATAGTGCGGCGGATCTTGATATGACCAAGCGCATACGTCAAAGCCTTATGGCGGACAAATCCCTGTCAACTTACGCTCGTAACATCAAAATCGCGACAGTCAATGGCCGTGTGAGGCTAAAGGGTGTCGTGCGCTCGCAGGATGAAAAAGGCGTCGTCGAGCTGAAAGCGGCCAATATCCCTGGTGAAAATAAACTCACGAGCGATTTGAAGGTAGCGCCGAGCAACAAGTAGTTGCGAACACTTTGTCCGAGCCACGTTAACCCAAGTTAAGGCGCAGGAATGCGCCTAAATTCCTACAGAAATACGCGAATCTGGTGACAGCATTCGTGCCGCATCGTCTTTAGCCTTAGAGCACGCTCAAACCGAAGAGCCATCGAACGTACCCATTCAAAACGAAGAGGATTTCCTATGCATACCGAAACGAAACAAAGCACCGGTCGCATCCAGGCTCAGGACGCGATTGCCATGTTGACGGTGGATCACAAGAAGGTGAAGGGACTATTTGCTGATTTTGGCAAGCTCAAGGATGCAGGCAGCGACGAGGACAAGGCCTCCATCGTCGATCGAATTTGTAATGAACTTAAAATTCACACGGAATTGGAGGAGGAGATTTTCTATCCAGCGGTGCGCAAAGCGATCGATGATGGAGATTTGATGGATGAGGCACTGGTGGAACACGCGGGAGCGAAAGAGCTGATTGCTCAGCTGGAAGACGCAAGTCCTGAAGATGACCTGTATGATGCCAAGGTGACGGTGCTAGGCGAGCAGATTGATCATCACGTAAAGGAAGAAGAGGGAAACATGTTTCCCAAAGCCAAGAATGCGAAGGTCGATACCGAGGCTCTCGGGGCAACGATGCTCAAACGCAAGATCGCGTTGATGGAAAAAATGGGGATGAACGACGACGAAAATGCAAGAGACGACGCAAAAGCCGCCAAATCGACGGGCACCGCAAAACGTTAAAGAAGAGCAATGTCCGGCCCGCGATGGGTCGGACATTGCGCCGTGCCGCCTCAATGGACCGCCAGGTTCGGGTCAGACCGGCGCGCTATTCCGGGGCTTGGTCACCAGCCGCGCAAACAACCCAAAAGTAACTTTCGCTCCTTGAATCGCCGCATCGAGTGTTATTGGAGAACTCCCGCCGCCGGATTGCGCGGCGCTGGATGCGAGACGCCCTCTGGTGTTCGAGTCTCCGTACCTTGCCGTCGCCTTATCAGCGATCGAGCGGGGATTTTGTCTCCCACAACGTCAGCGAGCAAGGTCGGCAACTGGCGCGCCTGAGTGAGGCGTGCATAGAGCTTCAAGTAGTTTTGAGCCATATGATGGGCCGTGAAGCGGTGCTCGAATTCGGCCCGAATCCGCGCCCGGTCGAGGGTGCGTAAGCGCCGCAACTTATCAACGGCCTGATCCTCGCCATGTACGATGAAGCCGGTCAGCCCGTCTTCTAGTACTTCCGGCACCGAACCGTTCTCGAATGCAATGACAGGGGTTCCGCAGGCCATCGCCTCGATCATCACCAATCCGAACGGCTCACGCCACGCGATCGGGAAAACCAGCGCCGCGGCATTGCCCAGAAATTCCTGCTTCTGATCCTCGCGGATCTCACCGATGAACTCGACGTCCGCTAGCCTAAGCAGCGGCTCGATCGTGGTCTTGAAATATTCCTGATCGACACGGTCTACTTTGGCGGCGATCTTGAGCGGAATGCCGGCCCGCGCCGCGATGCGAATCGCGGCATCTGGTGCCTTTTCCGGGGAGATGCGTCCCAGGAACGCGAGGTATCCGCCGCGACCCTCGCCCTTGCTCAACAGATTCAGAGGCAGGCCGTGCAGCACCGTCGCGACAAAGTTCGCTTCCGGCAGCGGCACGCGCTGTGAATTTGAAATCGATACCACGGGGATGTCGCCGTACAGCTTGTAAAGTGGCGACAGTTCCGGCAGGTCGAGACGACCGTGCAGCGTCGTGACGGACGGCGTGGCGAGTCGGCGCAGCAGGGGATAGCCAAAGTAGTCGAGGTGACTGTGGATGATATCGAACTCGTGAGCCCGTAGCGCCACCGTCTCGAGCTGCATGAACATCGGCGCGAAATGATCCTTCACCTCAGGGTCGAGACGCAGCGAGCGCGGCCAGACGGGCGACAGGGTCGCCTTTGTGGCGCTGTCGCCGGAAGCGAACAACGTAACGTCGTGTCCAAGCTCGACCAAAGCGTCCGTGAGATAAGCCACCACGCGTTCTGTGCCGCCATACAGTTTTGGAGGCACGGCTTCGGCGAGCGGTGCAACTTGCGCTATCCTCATCTGATCCTCACAGGCTGATACAATCTATCTTATGACGCATCGTATCCGCTCCCTTCGCCGTTGTCGGCTTGCAAACGGAACTGAGCGTTGTAAGAGAAACTCTCATGTTGCGGATGCCTCAGAGTACGCGCCGAGTCCTCGCTGAATGATTTTTAGGCCGCCCCGATCGTCTCGTATTGTTAGGGCAAAGCATGAATAGCTCCTCGATGTTCGAACCCACGACGCCTTCAAATTCGGTCGATGAGGCCCCGGTGCCGCAATTTGCCATCGCCGTCTCTGCGACGCTGCAGCAGCGCCGCACGCGTACGCTGAAGCACGGCGACACTTTCGCGGTGTTCGACCATCGCGGCGACATCGGCGGCGAACAGGGAAATCCAGAAGGCCTGTATCATCGCGACACGCGCATGCTCTCGCAGCTGCAGCTGCTTCTCGAGGATGAGCGACCGCTGCTGCTCTCCTCGATGACGCAGGACGATAACGCGCTGTTCACGGCAGACCTCAGCAATCCGGATCTGCTCGAGGACGGCAAGATCGTCCTACGGCGGGAAAACATTCATCTGAATCGCATGAAGTTCATCTGGAACGGCGCCTGCTACGAGCGTCTGGTCGTGAGAAATTTCAGCGACTGTCCGCTGTGCCTGCGCTTGACATATCGTTTTGCGTCGGATTTCGCGGACCTCTTCGAGGTGCGCGGGGAACACCGCGGCGCGCGCGGCGAATCCCGCGCCGCGCTTGAGAGCGATTGCGGCGTCGCGCTGCGCTACAAGGGACTTGACCAGATCGAACGAGTCACACAGCTCGCATTCTTTCCAACGCCAAAAACGCTGACCACGGCGCGAGCCGGCTTCGAGATATCGCTGAGGCCTCGAGCGACACGTAGGATATTCGTGCGCATCGGCTGCACGAGCGAGGAGCAGGTCGAATGGACCGGCCGTACGTTCTACCGGCGGATGCGTGCCGCCCGCCACGCCCTCAAGGAGTCGAGCGCGCGCGCTGCAAGCATCGACAGCTCAAATTCCGTATACAACGAAATTGTCAGGCGCTCCGTTTCGGATCTGTACATGCTCATTAGCGACACGCCGCAGGGGCCCTACCCCTATGCCGGTATTCCCTGGTTCAGCACCCCGTTCGGGCGCGACGGGATCATTACCGCGCTGATGACTTTGTGGCTCGACCCCACCATTGCGCGCGGCGTGCTCGGATTTCTCGCCGCCACGCAGGCGACCGCGGTCGAGCCGGAACGCGACGCGGAGCCGGGAAAGATTTTGCACGAAATGCGCCATGGGGAAATGGCAAATCTGCGCGAGGTGCCGTTCGGCCGCTATTACGGGAGCATCGACGCCACGCCCCTCTTCTTGCTGCTGCTCGGGGAGTATTTCCGGCGCACGGGCGATCTTGATACGGTGCGCTCACTGTGGCCAAACGCCGAGGCAGCGCTCGCCTGGATCGATCATTACGGCGACCGCGATGGCGACGGTTTCGTCGAATATCATCGCCAGACCAAAGAGGGCCTCACGAATCAGGGATGGAAGGATTCCTTCGACTCGATTTTCCATCATGATGGCCGGCTTGCGGAAGGGCCGATCGCCCTTTGCGAGGTCCAGGCTTACGTATACGGCGCCAAACGACACGCTGCGCTGCTCGCCGAGGCTCTGGGACATCCGCAGCGGGCCGCCGCTCTTGCCGGGCAGGCCGAGGCCATGAGACTGAGATTCGAATCGCAGTTCTGGTGCGAGGATCTCTCAACCTACGCCCTCGCGCTGGACGGCGCAAAGCAGCCGTGTCGGGTGATCTCGTCGAACGCCGGACAGGTGCTATTCACGGGCATTCCCTCGACCGAACGCGCACAGCGTGTCGCCGCCACGCTCCTGTCGCCGGCAGCATTCGGCGGCTGGGGCATCCGGACGATTGGCTCGTCTGAATCCAAGTACAACCCGATGTCGTATCACAATGGCTCGGTATGGCCGCATGACAATGGGCTGATCGCTATGGGCTTTGCGCG